>WPCJ01066302.1_pt1 | contig 29120 bp, 26 predicted proteins | sample 5399831 | NCBI WGS metagenome assembly WPCJ01 (sample SAMN12869470, study PRJNA574797) | sludge metagenome | isolation source: wastewater treatment of pH10 | place: China:Beijing | collected 2019-05-20 | reverse complement strand
GACGCGGCGGCGATACAGGGCAAGCGCAAGGAAATCCTTCAGCAGATTTCCGATATTTTCGGCGCCAACTGAGCCTGATCGAATGAGTGCGAAGGATATTGGCGGCGTCGCGCCTGCCGCGTGGCTTGCCCTGAGCGGCCTGGTCGTCGTCGTTACCGTACCCTTCGCCGCGATCGTCCTGCAGGCGATCTTTCCGGAACTGGGGGCGGGCTCCTTCGCGAAGCCCTTCTCCCTGCTTTCGCAGACGCTGGGCGACGTGCGCCTGCTGAGAATGACGGGCAACACCGTTCTTCTCGGCCTGTGTGTCGTCATCGCATCCGCGTTACTCGCCATTCCGCTGGGCGTTGCGCGGGCGCTCTACCGCATCCCACTCGCTCCGGTGTGGGACGTGCTGCTGCTGGTTCCTTTCATGATCCCGCCTTACATTGCGACGCTCGGCTGGATCATGACGCTGCAACCGCGCGGTTATACGGAGCAGCTTTTCGGCTTCAACCTGACGCCGGTTCTGTTCTCGCTTTTCGGTATGACGCTGGTCATGACCTTCAACACCTTTCCGGTCGTCTATTTCGCGGTATCGCGCACCGTCGAGGCCATCGGCCTGCGTTATTCCGATGTCGGACGGGTGTTCGGCGCCACGCCGGCACGCGCCTTCTGGCGCATCACACTACCGCTTTCCGCTCCCGGTCTGGCCGCCAGCCTGCTGCTCGTCTTCGCCGCGGCAATCGAGGAATACGGCACGCCCGCAGCGCTTGGCCGCCGCGCCGGCTTCGAGGTGCTCGTCACCGGCATCGACACGCGCGTCGGCGACTGGCCGATCGATCTGCCGGGGGCGGCCACGCTGTCGCTGGTGCTCGTAATCATGTCTCTCGCCGCCTTCCTGCTGCAACGCTGGATCCTGACGCGGCGCTCGTACCAGACGGTTGGCGGCAAGCCGCAGAATGCGGAAAAGCGCGAGCTTGGCCGTCTCACCATTCCGGTGATGCTGATGTTCGGCATCGTTGCTTTCCTGTCCACCGGCGTGCCCATGCTGGCCATTCTGGGCACGGCGCTTTCGGGCACCATTTCCGGCGGTCTCGCCCTCGACAACCTGACGCTGCGCCACTTCGCCGATGTGTTCGGCAATTCGGCCGGAGCGCTTGGCGCATTGACCAACAGCCTCACGCTCGGGCTGGCGACGGCGGTGCTGACCGGCCTGATCGGCGTGGTCGCCGCCTATGTCGTGGTCAAGTCCCACATCCGGGGCCGCGCCCTCATCGACATCATGACCGTCCTGCCCAATGCCTTGCCGGGTATCGTGGTGGCGGTCGGCCTCATTCTGGCGTGGAACATGCCGGGGCTGCCGTTCACGCCCTACAATACGGGTTTCATCCTGCTGCTGGCCTATTGCTGCATCCTGCTGCCGCAGACGGCGCGTTATGCCACGGCCGCCTTCCTCCAGATCGGCGACAATCTGGAAGCGGCGGCGCGTGTTGCCGGTGCCTCCGGCGCTGTCGCTTTCCGGCGCATCCTGCTGCCGCTCGTGTTTCCCAGCCTTGCCTCGGCCATGCTGCTCGTCTTCGCGCTGGCCTCGCGCGAACTGGTGGCTTCGATTGTCGTGGCGCCCGTCGGCATGCAGACCATCTCAACCTTCATCTGGCGTCAGTTCGAGCAGGGGTCGGTTGGGCTTGGCATGGCCATGGCCTTCGTCACCATCATCCTGACGACCCTGCTGCCGCTCCTGTTCCTGATGCTGCTGCGGCGTGGCGGTCTGGTACGGGAGTAACCGCGCCGCGCAACTCCGGGAGGGTTGCTTCCTCCGCACACAGCACGATCCATCGCCTGCATGTCCTTGTATCGCGGGGTCGATACGGGATAGGTGTCATGAAGCGCCTGAAAGGCGCGCATGATGCGTAAGCGGACGGAAACGGGCATGGCTGACAAGAGCTTTTCAATCGAGCGCGCGATCGATCAGGGCATCGGCCGCGAGCCGGCCGATCTGGTGCTGAAGGGAGGCCGCTTCTTCGATCTCGTCACCGGCGAGCTGGTGGAAGGCGACATCGCCATCTGCGGCGACCGTATCGTAGGCACCTGCGCGGGGTACGCGGGCGTGCAGGAGATCGACATTTCCGGCCGCATCGTCGTGCCCGGTTTCATCGACACCCACCTGCACATCGAATCCTCGCTGGTGACGCCGCATGAATTCGACCGCTGCGTACTGCCCTGCGGCGTGACGACGGCGATCTGCGACCCGCACGAGATCGCCAATGTGCTGGGGCTGGAGGGCATCACCTATTTCCTCGACAGCGTTGCCGAAACGGTCATGGACATCCGCGTGCAGCTTTCGAGCTGCGTGCCGGCAACGCATCTGGAAACCTCCGGCGCGGAGCTGACGGTCGACGACCTTCTCCCCTTCGCCGACCATCCAAGCGTGATCGGTCTTGCCGAGTTCATGAATTTTCCGGGCGTTCTGGCCAAGGATCCCGGTTGCATGGCCAAGCTGGAGGCATTTCAGGGCCGCCACATCGATGGTCATGCGCCGCTGGTGCGCGGCTACGACCTCAACGGCTATCTGGCCGCCGAAATCCGCACCGACCACGAGACGACCTCGGCTGAAGAGGCGCTGGAAAAGCTGCGCAAGGGCATGCATGTGCTGGTGCGCGAGGGCTCTGTGTCGAAGGACCTTGCCGCGCTGATGCCGATCATCACCGAGCGCAATTCGCCTTTCATCGCTTTGTGCACCGATGACCGCAATCCGCTCGACATCGCCGATCAGGGTCACCTAGACTACATGATCCGCACCGCGATCGCGGCCGGCGTCGAGCCGCTGGCCATCTACCGCGCCGCCTCGATCTCCGGGGCGCGCGCCTTCGGCCTCAAGGATCGCGGGCTGGTGGCGCCGGGCTGGCGCGCCGACCTCGTGGTGCTCGACACGCTGGAGGACTGCCGCGCCGAAATGGTGCTGGCGGCCGGCCGCATCGTCTGCGACGACCTCTTCGCCGCCCGCAAGCCGGTCGCCCCGGTCGGGCGTGGAAGCGTCAAGGCAAGACAGGTGGCGGAAGCGGATTTCCGCGCCCGTTCCAACAGCGGCCGCACCCGTACCATCGGCATCGTTCCGGGCCAGATCATCACCCGCGACCTCGAATTCGACCTGCCTGTCGGAGAAAACGGCGTCGGGATCGATCTCGCCAATGACGTGGTCAAGGTCGCGGTGGTCGAGCGCCATGGCCGGAGCGGCAACATCGCCACCGGCTTCGTGCACGGCTTCGGCCTCAAGGCCGGCGCCATCGCCTCGACCGTCAGCCATGACAGCCACAACATCTGCATCGTCGGCTGCTCCGACGCGGACATGGCGCTGGCCGCCAACCGGCTGGGCGAGATCGAGGGCGGCTTCGTGGTGGTGCGCGACGGCAAGGTCCTGGCCGAACTCGCCCTGACGGTCGCCGGGCTCATGAGCCTCGCCGGCTACGAGACGGTGCGCGACGAACTGAAGACACTGCGCGCCGCCGCCTTCGAACTCGGCTCGACGCTGGAGGAGCCGTTCCTGCAACTCGCCTTCATCGCCCTGCCGGTGATCCCGCACCTGAAGATCACCGATAAGGGGCTCGTCGACGTCGACCGTTTCGAACTGATCGGCACGTAGGCCATATGCGTCGGCCGGATTGGGCCTGAATTATTCCCACTCGATGGTGCCGGGGGGCTTCGAGGTCACGTCGTAGACGACGCGGTTGATGCCGCGGACCTCGTTGATGATGCGGGTGGCGGCGTTGCCGAGGAAGCTCATGTCGTAGTGGTAGAAGTCGGCGGTCATGCCGTCGACCGAGGTGACGGCGCGCAGCGCGCAGACATATTCATAGGTGCGCCCGTCGCCCATCACGCCCACCGTCTGGACCGGAAGCAGCACGGCGAAGGCCTGCCAGATGGCGTCGTAGAGGCCGGCCTTGCGGATCTCGTCCAGATAGACGGCGTCGGCCTCGCGCAAAATCTCCAGCTTCTCGCGGGTCACGCCGCCGGGGCAGCGGATGGCGAGGCCGGGGCCGGGGAAGGGGTGGCGGCCGATGAAGCTTTCCGGCAGGCCGAGCTCCTTGCCGAGCACGCGCACCTCGTCCTTGAACAGTTCGCGCAGCGGTTCGACGAGCTGCATGTTCATGCGCTCCGGCAGGCCACCGACATTGTGGTGCGACTTGATGGTGACCGAAGGCCCGCCGGTGAAGGACACGCTTTCGATGACGTCCGGATAGAGCGTGCCCTGGGCGAGGAAATCGGCGCCGCCGAGCTTCTTCGCCTCCTCCTCGAACACCTCGATGAACAGGCGGCCGATGGTCTTGCGCTTGGTCTCCGGGTCGGTCTCGCCCTCCAGCGCCGAGATGAAGCGGTCGGAGGCGTCGACCAGAATGAGCGGCAGGTTGTAGTGCTGGCGGAACATGGCCACCACGTCGGCGGCCTCGTTCTTGCGCATCAGGCCATGGTCGACGAGGATGCAGATGAGCTGCTCACCGACCGCCTCATGGACCAGCAGCGCCGCCACCGAAGAATCGACGCCGCCCGAAAGCGCGCAGATCACCTTCTTGTCGCCGACCTGCTTGCGGATCGCCTCCACCGCCTGCTGGCGGTAGGCGGACATGGTCCATTCGCCCTTTACGCCCACGATGTTGCGCACGAAATTGGCGAGCAGGCGGGCGCCGTCCGGCGTGTGCACCACTTCGGGATGGAACTGCACGGCATAGAAGCGGCGCTTCTCGTCGGCGATGGCGGCGAACGGCGCGCCGCGCGAGGTGCCGACGACCTTGAAGCCTTCGGGCAGGGCGGTGACGCGGTCGCCATGGCTCATCCACACCTGATGGCGGGTGCCCCTGGCCCAGACATCGTCGAAGAGGGCGCAATCGGCCTCGATCTCGAGGAAGGCGCGGCCGAACTCGCGCTCATGGCCGGCCTCGACCTGGCCGCCGAGCTGGGCGCACATGGTCTGCTCGCCATAGCAGATGCCGAGCACCGGAATGCCGGCCTCGAACACTTCCTGCGGCGCGCGCGGGCTGCCGATGTCGATGGCCGAATGCGGGCTGCCGGAGAGGATGACGCCCCTGGGCTTGATGCGCGCGAAGGCTTCCGCCGCGGACTGGAAGGGCACGATCTCGCAATAGGCGCCGGCCTCGCGCACACGCCTGGCGATGAGCTGCGTGACCTGGCTGCCGAAATCGATGATGAGGATGGTGTCGGAGTGGTGGTTCGTCGTCATGTCGGGCCTTTAAAGAAGAACGTCCGCCGGCGCAATGGGTTTGTATTCCGCGGTCTGGCGGCCACCGGGGGCGGAGCCTAGCCGAAAGGCAGCGCCCCGTCGCGCAGCGCGCTTTCCAGCAGTTCGACCGCCTGGCCAAGCCTTTCGTCGACGATATGGAGATAGGCGGTCCAGTCATCAACATGCTTCAGCTCGGCCGCGCCGTCGGAAATGCCGCGCAGCGCTGCCAGCGGCACGCCGAACATCTGGCAGGCGCGCAGGCAGGCATAGGTTTCCATGTCGACCATGTCCTCGGCGATGCCGTCATAGGCCGCGCCCGAAACGATCGCCGCACCGGTCGACAGGGTCGCCTCCTTCACGCCCGGTATGCGCAAGGGCAGCGGCAGCGTGGCGGGAAGACCGAGGAAGGGCGTGACGCCCCGGGCGAAGCCGAGCGGCGAAGCGTCCATGTCGCGATAGGACACCGAGACCGCCTGATAGACTTCAGCCTGCTCCAGCTTGCGCGAACCGGCCGATCCCAGCGAGATGACGAGGTCGGGAAGGGCGCGCGAGGCGTCCAGCCTCGCCAGTTCCGCCCCCAACCGCACGCCTGCCTCGACCGGGCCGACGCCGGTCATGAACGGCCTGAACAGCTTCTTGAGCGCCGGCCCGTATTCGGCCTCGGCCGCCATGACGAACAGCACCCGCCAGCCAGCGAATGCGGTCGTGTGATCTGTCGGTCGGGTGCTCATGGTCTCACCCTTTGCGAACCGGCTTCTCACCCCTCGATCCCGTCCCGGCCGGCCACCGTCATCATGGTGCCGGTCATGGTGGCGATCAGCCGCGCCTCGCCGTCGACGCCATAGGCATAGGCCTGGCCGTCGGCCACGGTGATGGTGCGGCCGGGCTTGGTGACGGAACCCCGGAACAGGAAGCGCTCGCCCTTGCCGGGAGCCAGAAGGTTGACCTTGAACTCGATGGTCAGCACGCCGGTGCTTTCCGGCATCAGCGAATAGGCGGCATAGCCGCAGGCCGAATCCAGAGCCGTGGAAATCACCCCGGCATGGAGGAAGCCGTGCTGCTGGGCAAGCCGCGCATCATAGGGCATCTCGATCTCGACGATGCCGGGCGTCACCAGCGTCAGTTCGGCGCCGATGGTGGCCATGGCCCGCTGCCGCGCGAAGGAGGCCCTGACGCGCTCTTCATAGTCGGGGGGCGGCACGATCTTGGCTGCCATCGCCTTCTTCTCCGTTCGGCTGGCCGCTTATCGCAAAGCCCCGTGCGGCAGGCAATCGGGCAAAATCGACTGGCCGGTGCTTTTGCGCCAGCTAAAGCCCAAGCTCGTAGCGCAACTCCTCGGCCGAGTTGACGATGACGGAGCCGGACGGGCCTTCCATCGGGCGCTCCGGCCAGAAGATGGTGCGCATGCCGGCGGCGAGCCCGGCGGTGACGCCGGTCCAGCTGTCGTCGACGGCCACCGCGTCGGCCGGATCGACGCCGGCCAGATAGGCGGCGCGCAGGAAGGGCTCGGCGGCGGGCTTCGGCTCGATGACATCGTTGCGGCTGATGCTGCGCATGCCGGGATGCGACAGGCCGACGGCGCGCAGATTGGCGTCGACCACCAGCCGGTCGGAGTTCGACACCACCGCCTGATGGATGCCCATGGCGCGCAGTTCGCCATAGATTTCCAGCGCGCCGGGGCGCGGCACCAGATCGGCGACCAGCGGCATGTAGTGGCCGTATTTGTGCAGGATCCATTCCTCGAAGGGCAGGGAGAGGCCCTGCTCGGCGCGCAGCATCTCGTAGAGCGGCCCGGCGGCGATGCCGATGGCGCGCTCCTGCAGGTCGGCCGGCGGCTCGATGCCGAGCTCGCGCAAGGCCGCCTCCAGCGCGGCATGATGCAGGGGCTCGCTGTCGACCAGCGTGCCGTCCATGTCCCAGAAAACCGCCTTGTGCCGCATGCGCGTGATCCTTTTCCGGTTGATCGCCGGGACAATTGGCCAGATGCGCCTCGATGGCAAGTCCGGCAGGGCAAGTCTGCCGGGACAAGCCCCGCACAATCTGGATCAATCGACACGCATGGGGAGCCTCTTGCCTTGCCTGGCGCGGGAAGGCAGAAAACAACATGATTCCGGAACATCCTTTCCGGCATCCTCGTGCGGCTTCCGGACATTTTCTCCGACGCGCCGCGATCGGAACGAACGACATGTCTGCCCTCGAAGCCGATGCACGCGCATCCGGATATCTCTGGCGCGAGGAAATTAGGGCCACGCTCTCGCTGGCCTGGCCGCTGGTGCTGACCAATCTGGCCCAGACGGCGATGACCGCCACCGACGTCATGATCCTCGGCCGGGTGGGGCCGGCGACGCTGGCCGCCGGCGCGCTCGGCACCAACCTCTATTTCGCGCCGCTGATCTTCGGGCTCGGCCTGATGCTGGCGACGGTGCCGATGATGGCGCGCGAGGTGGGCCGGCGGCGCAATTCGGTGCGCGACCTGCGCCGCACCGTGCGCCAGGGCCTGTGGGTGGCCATGCTGGCGGCGCTGCCGATCTGGGCGCTGCTGTGGAACGGCGAACGGGTGCTCTTGGCCATGGGCCAGGAGCCGGCGCTGGCCGCCGATGCCGGACACTATCTGCGCGCCCTGCAATGGGGCCTGCTGCCGTTCTTCTTCTATGTGGTGCTGCGCTCCTTCATCGCCTCGCTGGAGCGGCCGGGCTGGGCCACGGTGGTCGCCTTCATCGGCGTCATCATCAACCTTGTCGGCAACCTGTTGCTGGTGTTCGGCCATCTCGGCTTCCCGCGCCTGGGCATCTTCGGCTCCGGCCTTGCCACCTCGATCGCCAATTTCTCCATGTTCCTCGGCATGGTGCTGGTGGTGACGCTCGACCGCCGTTTCCGCCGCTACCATCTGTTCGGCCGGTTCTGGCGGCCCGACTGGCAGCGGCTGCGCCAGCTTCTGTGGCTCGGCCTGCCGATCGCGGCGATGATGGCGTTCGAGACGACGCTGTTCAACGCCGCCGCCTTCATGATGGGCCTGATCGGCGCCTCCTCGCTCGCCGCCTATGCGGTGGTGATCCAGCTCTGCTCGGTCTCCTTCATGATCCCGCTCGGCATCAACCAGGCGGCCACCGTGCGGGTCGGCCTCGCCTATGGCGCGCATGACCCGGAAGCGATCGCCCGCGCCGGCTGGACGTCCTACGCCATGGGCGTCGGCTTCATGGCGCTCTCGGCGCTGGCCATGACCACCTTGCCGCGCCCGCTGCTCGGCGCCTTCATCGATGTCGACAGCCCGGCCAACGCCGAGGTGGTGGTGCTGGCCACCGGCTTCCTTGCCGTCGCCGCGCTGTTCCAGATCGTCGACGGCGCCCAGGCGGTGGCCGCCGGCATGCTGCGCGGCTTGCAGGACACCACCTTGCCGATGCTCTATGCCGCCATAGGCTACTGGGGCATCGGCATGCCGCTCAGCATCGCGCTCGGCTTCCATTTCGGCTTCGCCGGCGTCGGCATATGGATCGGCCTTTCGGCGGGGCTGGCGGTCGTCGCCGTGCTGCTTCTGGCGCGCTGGCTGCGGCGGCGCCGGCTGCCCGCCTATGCGGCCATGCGATAGCATCGTTTTTCGCGCCGCCCGATCAAAGCGGGCAGCGCACGCGCCAAAACGATGCTAAGAGACCGGCGCGGAATTTTCCATCGGGCAGCGAAGGCAAACCTGATCCATGGCCACCAAGACTGACATTGCGCGGCGCGTCTACAACCACACCTGGAAGCTGGACCCGATCATCCGCAGCCTGCTCGACACCGATTTCTACAAGCTTCTGATGCTGCAGATGATCTGGGGCATGTATCCCAAGGTCGACGCCACCTTCACGCTGATCAACCGCACCACCTCGGTGCGGCTGGCCGACGAGATCGACGAGGGCGCGCTGCGCGAACAGCTCGACCATGCCCGCTCGCTCCGCTTTTCCAAGAAGGAGATGATCTGGCTGGGCGGCAACACCTTCTATGGCCGCAAGCAGATCTTCGAGCCGGAATTCCTGGCCTGGCTGGAGGATTTCCAGCTTCCCGACTACCATCTGGAAAAGCGCGACGGCCAGTACGAGCTGAGCTTCGCCGGCCCGTGGATGTACACGACGCTGTGGGAAATCCCGGTGCTTGCCATCATCAACGAGCTGCGTTCGCGGGCCGCGCTGCGGGACTACGGGCCATTCGCGCTCGATGTGCTCTACGCCCGCGCCAAGGCCAAGATGTGGGCCAAGACCGAGCTGCTGAAGCAGCTTCCCGATATCAACATCTCCGATTTCGGCACCCGCCGCCGCCATTCCTTCCTGTGGCAGCGCTGGTGCGTGGAGGCGCTGAAGGAAGGCATCGGCGATGCCTTCACCGGCACCTCCAACGTCAAGCTCGCCATGGACACCGATCTGGAGGCGGTGGGCACCAATGCGCACGAGCTGCCCATGGTGCTGGCGGCGCTGGCCGACAGCGAGGCCGAACTGAAGCAGGCCCCGTACCGGGTGCTGCAGGACTGGCAGCGCTACTATGGCGGCAACCTGCTGATCGTGCTGCCCGACGCCTTCGGCACCGCCGCCTTCCTGCGCGACGCGCCCGACTGGGTGGCCGACTGGACCGGCTTCCGCCCCGACAGCGCCCCGCCCATCGAGGGCGGCGAGCGCATCATTTCGTGGTGGCGCGAAAAGGGCAAGGACCCGCGCCAGAAGATGCTGATCTTCTCCGACGGGCTGGAAGCCGAGACCATCGTCGAGACCTATAAGCATTTTCACGGAAAGGTGCGCATGGCCTTCGGCTGGGGCACCAACCTGACCAACGACTTCGAGGGCTGCGCGCCGGTTCCCACCACCCGGCTGAACCCGATCTCGCTGGTCTGCAAGGTGACCGAGGCCAACGGAAGGCCCGCCGTGAAGCTCTCCGACAATCCGGCCAAGGCCACCGGCGACGCGAACGAAATCCGCCGCTATCTGCGCATCTTCGGCGACGAGGAGCGGGTCGAGCAGCTCGTCAAGGTCTGACGCCGGGCGATGCGCGCGAGGACGGGAATCGCATTCGCGCTGCCGGCCCTGCTGGCGGCGGCGATGCCCTCGCAGGCGCTCGCCCATGCCTCGGATCGCGGCCATGTGCTCCTGTTGCCGACCGGCTATTATTCCGCCGGCGGCGCCCTCGCGGTCGCGGTGTCCTTCCTCGTGCTGGCGCTGGTGCCGCCACGGTTTCTGGGACGCCTCTGGGCGCAGCGGCTGACGCTGTTTCCGCCCGGCGAGGGGGCGCGGACCGCAACGAGCCTGCTGTCCTTCGCCGGCTTTGCCATGTTGCTTGCCGCCGGCTTCCAGGGCAGCCGTGACCCGCTCTCCAACCCGCTGCCGCTGACCATATGGACGCTCTTGTGGGTCGGCATGACGCTGGTGCAGGGGCTGCTCGGCGATGTCTGGGCATGGCTCAACCCGTGGCATGGCCCCTGCAGGGCCATGGAGCGGCTGGGCGTTGCCCGCAAGAAGATCATCTTGCCGCAGCGCCTCGGCATGTGGCCGGCGGTCGTCCTGCTGTTTGCCTTCGCATGGTTCGAGCTGGTCTATCCGGCGCCGGACGATCCCGAAAAGCTGGCGCGCGCCGCCGGCCTCTACTGGCTGGCCAGCTTCATCGCCATGCTTCTGTTCGGCCACGCGGAATGGAGCCGGCGCGGCGAGTTCCTCACCGTCTTCTTCCGGCTCCTGTCGCGCTTCGCCGTTCTGGGCCGGGACGATGCGGGCCGCCTGACGCTCAACTGGCCCGGCGCGCGGCTTCTCGCCATTGCGCCGCTGCCGCGAAGCGGCGTCGCCTTCGTGCTTCTGGCGCTGTCGTCCGTCTCCTTCGACGGCCTGTCGAAGACCTTCTTCTGGCTCGGCCTGATCGGGGTCAACCCGCTCGATTTTCCCGGCCGCACGGCGGTGATGGCGTCGAGCACCGCCGGCCTGCTGCTGAGCTTTGCCATCCTCGGCGCGGTGTTCCTGCTGGCGGTGCGGCTGGGCGACCGGATTGCCGGTTCGCCACATCCCAAGAACAGCGCCGGCCTGCTGGTGTGGTCGATCGTGCCGATCGCGCTCGCCTACCATCTGGCGCATTATCTCGCCTCGCTGCTGGTCGACGGCCAGTATGCGCTGGTCGCCCTGTCCGACCCCTTCACGCGCGGCTGGAACCTGTTCGGCACCGCCGGCATGCAGGTCGAGGCCGCCGTCACGGCGGGAGCGGGATCGGCATGGGTGCTGTGGAACATACAGGCGGGTGGCATCGTCACCGGTCATGTGCTGGCGGTGCTGGTGGCGCACGGCCTCGCCTTCCGCCTCTACGGCGATGCCGGCCGGGCGACGCGGAGCCAGCTTCCGCTCACATTGCTGATGATCGGCTACACCGTCTTTGGCCTGTGGCTGCTTTCGACGCCATCGGCGGGCTGAAGCCGCCTTTTCCCTTGGGTAAACCTTGTCTTGCAACAAGCAGCCTTTGATGATTTAGCTTGCGCGCCTAAAATCCGTCCGACGCCGCGAGATGCCCCACATTCCTCGCTCCTTCGCCACTACGCCAGAACAGGAAGTTCGCCCATGACCGATCGGAAAACGGTTTCCGCAGCCGGAACGGCCCCGCTCAGCCGCCGCACGGCCCTCAAGGGCATGGCCGCCGCGGGCGGCCTGATAGCGGCGCCGGGCTTCGTGCGCTATGCGCAGGCGCAGAGCGCCGCCCCGATCCGCATCGGCTTCCAGTGCCACCGCACCGGCATCGGCGCAGCCTATGGCCGCTGGTACGAGCGCACCACAGCGGCCGCCGTCAAGCTCATCAACGAGGCCGGCGGCATCAACGGCCGGCCGGTCGAGATCGTCATCGAGGACGACGGCACCGATGCCGGGCGCGGCGCCGAGGTGGTGGCCAAGTTCGCCAACCAGCACAAGACCGACATCGTCTACGGCACGCTGTTCTCGCATGTGGTGATCGGCTCGGCGCCGGCCGCCGGTGAACTGAAGATCCCCTATTATGTGGTCAGTGAGGGCTATCACGTGGCCTCCGGCCAGCTCAACCGCTGGTGCTTGCAGCCCGGCATCACCGACGTGCGCGCCCAGGTGACCGCCATGGCGCCGTGGATCGCCGCCAATGCCGGCAAGAAGGTCACCATGATCTATCCGGACTACGCCTTCGGCTACGACCATCGCGATTACCTGCCGCCGGCGCTGGAGAAGGTGGGCGCGGAAGTGGTGGCCAAGATCGCCATCCCGCCGACGGAAAGCTCTTTCACCAAATATTTCCCGCAGATCCCGTCCTCCACCGACGTGCTCTACCACGTCATGGTCGGTCCGGCCGTGCTCACCTTCGTCAAGGAACTCGGCGAATTCTACGGTTCCAGCGGGCCGAAGCTGTTTGGCTTCATCGATTCGCTCGAAGCCGTCGACATCAACAGCCCCGGCCTCGAATATCTGGACGGCAGCCATTTCTGGGAAGGTTCGCCCCGCTATGCGCAAGCCGACGACACCGACGCCATGAAGGCCTATCGCGCCGCCGTCGGCATCGACGACAACGGCGCCTCCGTCAACGACCCGAGGGACGTCTCGACCGCCGCCCATATGTTCGGCTGCTGGGAGACGCTCTACGTCATCAAGCGGGCGATGGAGGCCAGCGGCTATCGCGGGCCGGAAGACCGGGCGAAGCTGGTCGAGGCGACCGAGGCGATCTCCGCAATCGCGGGAGGACCGGAGCATCCTCAGGGTGACAAGGTTTTCGACGGCAAGATCCATCAGGTCTTCGGCCACCAGTACATTTCCCGGCTGGAAGGCGGCCGCCTCAACGTGGTGCACAAGACCGCCATCGAGGACAGCCGCTACGAGCCGGAAGCCGACTACACCACGCAGCCGTTTTGATGCATCCGAAACGGCGCTGACGGATAGTCCGGCATGGGTTTCGGACCTCACCTGCTGCTGGCGGTTCTGGAAGGGCTGGTCACCTCGGCGGTGCTGGCGCTGACGGCGCTCGGCCTGTCGCTGGTGTTCGGGGTCATGCGCGTCGTCAACGTCGCCCATGGCGAGCTGTTCATGCTGGGGGCGGTGCTGGCCTGGGCCGTGGCGACAGCGGTCGGCGGCAGTCCGGTCCTCGGCTTTGCCGCCGCCCTCGTCATCGCGCCGCTGATCGTCGGCGCGGTGGCTGTGCTGGCCGAGCGGCTGGTGCTGCGCCGGGTGGAGTACGACCCGGAGGCGACCATCGTCGCCACCATCGGCCTGCTCTACATCATCCAGCAGCTCGCGCTCACCTTCTACGGCGCCGACGCGCGTCCGGTGCCGCCGCCCTTCAACATGCGCCTCGCGCTGCCATGGTTCGGCTATTCGGCCTACAAGCTGTCGATCGTCGGCGCCTCCGCCCTGCTTCTCCTGATCTCGTGGCTGGTGCTGACGCGCACCCGCGCCGGGCTGGTCATGCGCGCCACCCAGTACGACCGCGAGACGGCACAGGCCTTCGGCATCCCGGTCGAGCGGGTCTATGCCGCGGTCTTCGCCATCGGCGCCATGCTGGCCGCGATCGCGGCGGTGCTGATCGTGCCGATCAGCCAGGCGCATTACCTGATGGGACAGGACCCGCTGCTCTTGTCCTTCGCCGTGGTCATCATCGGCGGGCTGGGCTCATTGCGCGGCACGGTGGTCGCGGCCCTGCTGATCGGCGTCTCCGACGGGGTGATCTCCATGTTCTTCTCCCCGACGCTGGCCAAGCTGATCGCCACGCTGGCGGTGACCATGGTGCTGGTGTTCCGCCCGCAGGGCCTGTTCGGCAAGGCCGCGCGATGAACGGGACGCTAAGGCTCTACGCATTACACGGCGCGGTGGTCGCGCTGCTTGTGGCGCTGAACTTCCTGCTGCCGGCCTATCACCACGGGCTGATGGCACGCATCCTGGTGCTCGCCACCTTCGCCATGGGCTACAACCTCACCTTCGGCTATGGCGGGCTGTTGTCGCTCGGCCATGCCATGTTCTTCGCCGCCGGCCTCTATGGCGCGGGGCTCGGCATCCATCATCTCGGCCTCGGCGTGCCGGCGGCCTTCCTTGCAGCGCTTGCCTGCGGGGCCGTGCTGGCGCTGCCCGTCGGCCTTTTGGCGCTGCGCACCACCGGCGTCGCCTTCATGATCGTGACGCTGATGTTCTCGCAGGCGTTCCACCTCGCCATCCTCTATTTCTCCGCCTTCACCGGCGGCGATCAGGGACTGGTGCTGAAGCCCCAGCAACGCCGCATCGAAACATGGCTCGGCACGCTCGACCTCACCGATCCGACGACGCGCTACCTGTCGGCGCTCACCCTGTTCGCAGTGGTGCTGTTCGTCCTGCTCGCCATGGTGCGTTCGGGTTTCGGGCGGGTGCTCGTCGCCATCCGCGAGAACGAGGAGCGCACCCGCATGCTGGGCTACGACACCTTCGCCAACCGGCTGGCGGCGCTGGTGGTGTCGGGCACGGTCTGCGCCGCCGCCGGCGCCGCCTACGGGCTGCTGTTCGGCTATGTCGGCGCGAACTTCGCCTCGGTGCAATACTCCATCCTGCCGCTGCTGTGGGTGCTGCTGGGGGGTGCCGCGACGACGCTCGGGCCGCTGTTCGGCACCGTCTTTATGTATTACGTGGTCGACATCACCAGCGGCTACACCTCCGCCTATATGCTGGTGGTGGGCGTGATCCTCATCCTGCTGGTGCTGTTCTTCCGCAAGGGGCTGCTCGGCACGCTGCGCGAACGCTGGCTGGGGTGGCTGCCGTGACCGTATTGCTCGAAACACGCGGCCTGTCGCGCAACTTCGGCGGATTGCGCGCCGTCGACCGCGTCGACTTCTCCCTGATGCAGGGCGAAATCCGCGCGCTCATCGGCCCCAATGGCGCCGGCAAGACCACTTTCGTCAGCCTCGTCTGCGGCCGCCTCGCGCCCTCCGCCGGCACCATCGTCTTCGACGGCGCCGACATCACGTCCCTTCCCGCCCACCGGCGCGTGCGCCTCGGCATCGCTTATACGTTCCAGATCACCAGCGTCTTTTCCAACCTCAGCGTCTTCGACAATGTCGCGCTCGCCGTCCAGCGCACGCTGGCCGACGGCCGCGCACAAGGCCGGCTGCGCGCCGGCGTGACGGAGGCGCTGGAGCGGGTCGGGCTGGCGGATCGCGCCTGGCTGCCGGCCGGCCAGCTCGCCTATGGCCACCAGCGCCTGCTGGAAGTGGCCATGGGCCTTGCGCTGAAGCCGCGGCTGATGGTGCTGGACGAGCCGACGCAGGGGCTCGGCGACGGCGAGATCGAGGCTTTCATCGCGCTGGTGCGCGAGATCGCCGCCAGCGCCACCGTGCTTTTGATCGAGCACAATATGGACGTGGTCATGCAGCTCGCCGATCGCATCACCGTTCTGGAAGCGGGCAGGGTGCTGGCTGAAGGCACGCCCGACGCCATCCGCGCCGACGAGGCGGTGCAGCGCGCCTATCTGGGGGGCAGCGCATGAGCGAGCTGCTCTCCGTCTCCGGGCTCGACTGCTTCTATGGCGAGGTGCAGGTGCTGCACGGGCTGGAGCTTGCGCTGCGCAAGGGCGAGATCCTGTGCCTGATGGGGCGCAACGGCGCCGGCAAGACGACGACGCTGAAAGCCATCATGGGGCTTGTGCGGCCACGCGCCGGCTCGATCCGCATGGGCGGCGTGGAGCTGACGGGCCGGCCGGCGCATGAGGTGCCGAAGCAGGGGATCGGCTATGTGCCGCAGGGCCGCCGCCTGTTCGCCGAGATGACGGTGCGGGAGAATCTGGAGATCGGCCTCAATGCAAAGGCCAAGGGCGCCGGCACGCTGGAAAGCGTGCTCGACCTGTTCCCGCTGCTGCGCGAGCGGCTGAAGCAGCAATCCGGCACGCTGTCCGGCGGCGAGCAGCAGATGCTGGCCATGGCGCGCGCGCTGTGCCTCGAACCGGAAATCCTGCTGCTCGACGAGCCGACCGAAGGTCTGATGCCGTCGATGATCCGGAAAATCCGCGAAACGGTGCTGGCGCTGCGCCGGCGCGGCGTCTCCACCATCCTGGTCGAGCAGCGCACGGAAGCGGTGCTGGCCATGGCCGACCGCGTCACCTTCATCGAGAACGGCCGCAGCCGCGAGACCGTGGCCGTGACGGAATTGAAGGCGGACCCCTCTGCCTTCAGGCGCTATGTCGGGATCGGCTGAAGACCTCTTCCGAATTGGAGCCTACGGCCACAGGACGGGAATGACGAGCGACACGCCCGACAGGAACAGCAGCGCAAAGGCCAGGCGCCGTTGCGCGAAGGGCGACAGCGGCGGCGGCCAGCGCCGCGCAAGGTAGGTCGCGCCCGCCACCCCCGGCAGGCCGGCAAGCGCCCACACCATGACATGGTTGTCCCACTCGCCGCTCACCGCCACCAGCGACAGGCGAAACAGGGCGTTGAAGGCGAAGACGGCGACGAGCGTTTCGCGGATGGTCACCAGCGGCAGCGGCTGGCGGTAGAAATGATAGACCAGCGGCGGCCCCGCGGTCGAGAACAGGCCGCCCATCAGCCCGCCGATGCCGCCGAAGGCGGCGAAGCTCCAATGCGGGGAAAGCTCCCGGCGCGGCGCGGGCCGCCGCATCAGTTGCAGGCTGGACAGGATGATGACCAGACCCAGGGTCAGCCTGAGCGCCGACAGCGACAGCGAGGCCACCACCAGCAGCGCCGCGTAGCCGAGCGCGACCAGGGGAATGCCGCCGGCCAGCGACAGCAGGAAGGGCCGGCGGGCGATGTCGCGCCAGCCGCGCGCCAGCACCATGAGGGCGTTGACCAGCGTCAGCAGCGAGATCACCACCGCCGCTTCCGGCAGCGGCACCAGGCCGGTGAGCGCGATGACCCCCATCAGCACCAGCCCGAAGGCGAAGCCGGTCACCGTCTGCACATAGGCGGCGACGAAGCAGAGCAGCGGGAAGAAGGTGATACCGAGGGTCAGGGGCATGATCAGGCTGTTGTTGCGAGACGGACAATCCGGGTCCCTCACCGCCAGGACCGGGACGCTTGAGATCGAGGCCGGCTCCTCAATGGAAGCCGGCCTCGACTGCAATGAAGCGGGCGGCTAGCCGAAGAACATGAAGCTCGACAGCACGAAGATCGGCAGCAGCACCACGCCGGACCATAGCATGTAGCCGAAGAAGCTCGGCATGCGGATGCCCTGGCTGCGGGCGATGGCGTAGACCATGAAGTTCGGCGCGTTGCCGATATAGGTATTGGCGCCCATGAACACCGCGCCGGCCGAGATCGCCGCCAGCGTCGTGGCGAAGGTGGTCATCAGCTCCTGCGGATTGCCGCCGGCCAGCTCGAAGAACACCAGATAGGTCGGCGCGTTGTCGAGGAACGACGACAGGACGCCGGTCATCCAGAAATAGGCCATGTCGTTGGGCTCGCCGGACGCGGTGGTCACCAGCGACACCAACGGGGCCAGCGCGCCCTCCATGCCGGCGCGCAGGATCGCCACCACCGGCACGATGCAGACGAAGATCGCCGCGAACAGCTTGGCCACTTCAAGGATGGGGGCCCAGTTGAAGCCGTTGGCGGAACGGTACTTCTTCGGCGACACCACCAGCGAGACGAAGGCCAGGCCGAGGATGATGGCGTCGCGCACCAGGTTCTGCAATTCGACATGCACGCCCTGGATGGTGAACTCCACCCCCGGCTTCCAGGCTGCCGACATCAGGATGGCGCCGATGACGCCAGCCAGCAGCGGGAGGTTGACGAGGCCGAGGATGCGCACCCTCGAATCCGGCGTCGGATCCTTGATCCGGGGCTGGCCGCCTTCGCGCCGGTAGAGGATGGTGTCGAGCACGAAGAACGCCGCCAGCACCAGCCCGCCGACCAGAAGCGTGTCGGGCAGCAGATGCACCGTGGTCCAGAAGAAGTCGACGCCGCGCAGGAAGCCGACGAACAGCGGCGGGTCGCCGAGCGGCGTCAGCGAGCCGCCGATATTGGAGACGAGGAAGATGAAGAACACCACGACATGGGCGTTGAAGGGGCGGTTGTCGTTGGCGCGGATCATCGGCCGGATCAGGATCATCGAGGCGCCGGTGGTGCCGATCACCGAGGCGAGGATGGCGCCGACCAGCAGCAGCCCCGAATTGAACAGGGGCGTGCCGTGGATGTTGCCGGACACCAGAATGCCGCCCGAAATGGTGAACAGCGCAAACAGCAGGATGATGAACGACATGTATTCCAGAAGCATGGCGTGCAGAACCGCCTCGCTGGCGGCCGGAATGCCGTAGAAGAAGGCCAGCGGCACCACGACCAGAACCGCCCAGAGGGCGGCGATCTTGCCGTAGTGATGCTCCCAGAAATGATGGAACAGCAGCGGCCCGGTGGCGATGCACAGCAAGAGGCCGGCGAAGGGCAGGCCCCACCACAGCGACATGTCCGCGCCCGGAAGCGCCTCGGCGGCAAAGGCCGGAGTGGCCATGAGGCCGGCAAGGACCAAGGCGGGGGCAAAGGCAGCCCATCGCAATGCAGCAGCGTTCACCGGTTTCTCCCTTGTAGCTCAATGAGTGTGATTGTGGATGGTACGGCGTCAGCCCAGCGCGACGCCCGCCTCGCGCATCCTGGCGGTCATCGCATCGAGCGACCCGCCAAGGTCGATGCCGCGGCAGGCGTCGAGCCGCACCGTGACCGAGAAGCCGAGCCGCACCGCATCGAGCGCCGAATAGGCGACGCAGAAATCGGTGGCGAGGCCGGCCAGGGTGATCGCTCCGATGCCGCGCTCGTGTAGATAGCCGGCAAGGCCGGTCGGCGTGGTGCGGTCGTTCTCGTAGAAGGCCGAATAGCTGTCGATGGCCGGGCGGAAACCCTTGCGGATGACCAGCTCGGCCTTGGTCCAGGCGAGGCCGTGATGGAAATCGGCGCCGCGGCTGCCCTGGATGCAATGATCGGGCCACAGCGTCTGCTCGCCATAGGGCATGGTCACGGTCTGGAAGGGCTGGTGCCCCGGATGGCTGGAGGCAAAGCTGGAATGGCCGGCCGGGTGCCAGTCCTGGGTGAGGATGACGTGCTCGCTTTGCCGGATCATCTCGTTGACCAGCGGCACGATCTCATCGCCACCGGCGACCGCCAGCGTCCCGCCCGGGCAGAAGTCGTTCTGCAGATCGATGACGACAAGCGCTTCGTCGGCCATGTTCTCTCCTTGCCAGCGCATTTCGCGAGAGCCGTAACATGACCAGATGGGCTCCCCCGTCAACCCAAATCGGTCCGGATGCGGTCACTTCCCGTAGAGCAGGCCGGTGGTGTCGATCTCGGGCGGGCGTCCGGCGACGAGGTCGGCAAGCAGGCGGCCGGACCCCGCGGCCATGGTCCAGCCGAGATGGCCATGGCCGGTGTCGAGGTAAAGGTTGCGATAGCGGGCGCGGCCGAGCACCGGCACCGAACTGGGCATCATCGGGCGCAGGCCCGCCCACAGTTCCGCCCTGGCTTCATCGAAGGCGCCGGGGAAAATCTCGCGTGCCGTGCGGAACATGGCGGCGAAATTCGCAGGCTGGAACGAGCGGTCGAAACCGGTGAACTCGGCCGTGCAGGAGAGCCGCAGCCGGTTGCCGAGGCGCGAATAGGCGACATAGCGGTCCTCGTCGGCGCCGCCCATGGTCGGGCCCCGGGCCTCGTCCTCCAGGGGTATCGTCGCCGCGTAGCCCTTCACCGGATAGACCGGCAGGTCGAGCCCGTGGCGGCGGCCGAGCAGGCCGCTTTCCGGCCCCATGGCGATGACGACGATGTCGGCCGCCAGCGGCCCGGCATCGGTGCGCACGGCCCGCACCCCGTCTCCCTCGATGTCGAGCCCCTCGACCGTGGTGCCGAAGCGGAACTCCACGCCGAACTTTTCGGCGGCATGGTCCGCCAGCCTGGTGACGAACAGGCGCGAATCCCCTGTCTGGTCGGTCGGCGAATAGACGGCGCCGGCGAACTGCCCGCGACCGGCGGAAAGGCCCGGATCGATCTCGGCCGCCCGCTCCGCGTCGACGATCTCGATCGGCAGGCCGTGATCGGCCAGATAGCGATAGTTCGGCAGGGCCGCATCGAGGCTTTCGCGGCTGCGGTAGAGATAGAGGATGCCCTTGCGCCGGTCGTCATAGGCGATGCCGGTCTCCTCGGTAAGCGCGTTGATGCTGTCGCGCGAATAGAGCGCCAGCCTCAGCTTCGACAAGGTGTTGGCGCGCTTGGCGGCCGGCGTGCACTGGCGCAGGAAGCGCAGGCTCCACGCCAGCAGATAGGGGTCGCGACCGAGCCGGACCTTGATGCCGAGGTCGTGATTGAACATGCCGCGCACGAACGTCCTGAGGGCCTCGGGCGAGGCCCATGCGGTGGCGTCGCCCGGCGAGACCAGACCGGCATTGGCGTAGCTGGTGCCGGAGGCCGGCGCTACATGGCGCTCGACGACGGTGACCTCATGCCCGTCGCGGGCCAGATAATAGGCGGCCGCCGTGCCGACCGCACCGGCGCCCAGAACCAGTATCTTCATCCAAGCCTCTCCAGGATTCCGCCCCCCCGCAGGCGTGGCATTTTGACCGAACGGCCTGCGTGGACGCCGGCGGCGGCCGGCATTATGATCGTATCAACCTGAGCAGTCCCGCTTTCCTTGAAACTGCGTAGCTGCCCTGCATCTTTGTCATGCGCAATTCCGTACGGAAAGCCATTCCCCTTGTTTTCCCGGAATTGCTCGAACGGGACTCGAAAATGAACTATCAAAGGTTCTTCGAAGACGCCATCGACCAGCTTCATGCCGAGCGCCGCTATCGCGTGTTCGCCGATCTTGAGCGCATGGTCGGCAAGTTTCCGCGCGCGCTGTGGCGCACCGGCGCCGACACGCGCGAGATCACCGTCTGGTGCTCGAACGACTATCTGGGCATGGGCCAGCACCCGAAGGTGGTCGGCGCCTTCCAGGACGCGGCCGGGCGCATGGGCTCGGGCGCCGGCGGCACCCGCAACATCTCCGGCACCAGCAATCCGCTGGTCGAACTGGAAAGCGAACTGGCCGACCTGCACGGCAAGGAGGCCGGGCTGGTGTTCACTTCCGGCTTCGTCTCCAACGAGGCGGCGATCTCCACCATCGCCCGGCTGCTGCCCAACTGCCTCATCCTCTCCGACGAGCTGAACCACGCCTCGATGATCGAGGGCGTGCGCCGCTCCGGCGCGGAAAAGCGCATCTTCCGCCACAATGACGTCGCTCATCTGGAAAGCCTGCTGCAGCAGGCCGGGCGCGAGCGCGCCAAGCTGATCGTGTTCGAGAGCGTCTATTCGATGGATGGCGACATCGCGCCGATCAAGGAAATCGCCGACCTCGCCGACAAGTACAACGCCATGACATATATCGACGAGGTCCATGCGGTGGGCATGTACGGACCGCGCGGCGGCGGCATCACCGAGCGCGAAGGGCTGGCCGACCGCATCGACGTGATCGAGGGAACGCTCGCCAAGGCGTTCGGCACGCTGGGCGGCTACATCACCGGCACCAGCGCCGTGGTCGATGCCGTGCGCTCCTACGCGCCGGGCTTCATCTTCACCACGGCCCTGCCGCCGGCGCTTGCGGCGGCCGCGACGGCCTCGATCCGCCATCTCAAGTCCTCGCAGGGCGAGCGCGACGCCCAGCAGCACCAGGCGGCGCGCGCCAAGCAGATCCTCGGCGACGCCGGCCTGCCGGTGATGTCTTCGGTGACCCATATCGTGCCGGTGCTGGTCGGCGACCCGGAGCTGTGCAAGATGGCCAGCGACCGGCTGCTCGGCGTGCACGGCATCTATATCCAGCCGATCAACTACCCGACCGTGCCGCGCGGCACGGAGCGGCTGCGCATCACTCCGACGCCCTTCCATTCCGACGCGCTGATCCTCGAACTGCGCGATGCGCTGGTCGAAACCTGGAATGCGCTGGGCATACCCTACGGCACCGTGCAGCGCCCCGAGGTCAGCGCCAGCGAACGCATTGTGCCGCTCTTGGTGCCGAAGTCCGGGGGCTGACCTCCAGCACGCTTTCCAGCCGAAGCTGTCCGGGTTATGAAAACCCCCGACAGCTGGGAGGAATGGAATGACTGCAAGGCTTGTTCTCGTCGGCTGCGGCCATATGGGCTACGCAATGCTGGCCGGCTGGGTCGGCTCCGGCCGGATCGCGGCCGGCGACATCGTGGTGGTCGAGCCCAACGACGCCTTCCGCGACCGGGCGGCGGCCCTCGGCTGCATCACGGCATCCGGCGCCGACGGGCTTCCCGCAGACATTGCGCCCGAAATCGTGGTGACCGCAGTCAAGCCGCAGGCCATCCGCGACGTGCTGGCCGACTATGCGCGTTTCGGCAACGGCGCCACCACCTTCGTCAGCATTGCCGCCGGCACCAGCGTCGCCACCTTCGAAAGCCTGCTCGGCGAAAACACGCCGGTGATCCGCTGCATGCCCAACATTCCCGCCGCCATCGGGAAGGGCATGATGGTGGTCTACGCCAACTCCCATGTCGGCGCGGAAGCCCGCCGGTTCGTGGCCGACCTCCTCACCGCCAGCGGCGAGGTGGCATCGATCGACGACGAGAAGCTGATGGATGCGGTGACGGCGGTGTCCGGCTCGGGCCCCGGCTATGTGTTCCATTTCATCGAGGCGCTGACCGCCGCGGCCAGAACCGCCGGCCTGCCAGCCGAGACGGCGGCGCGGCTGGCCGTGCAGACGGTCTACGGCGCGGCCGTCATGGCGGCGGAAAGCGGCGAGGAACCCGGCGTGCTGCGCCAGCAGGTGACGAGCTACAAGGGCACCACCGCCGCCGCGCTCGACGTGCTGATGGGCGAGGAGCGGCTGACGCGGCTGCTGACCGAGGCCGTCGAGGCGGCGCGCAAGCGCTCCATCGAGCTGGGAAGCTAAGCTGACTACAGCAACCCGACCTGCTCGGCCTCGATGCGCAAATTCTGGCGCGGGCGCGGGCCGATCTGCTGGATGACCAGGCCGGCGGCGAGCGAGCCCAGCTTGCCGCAGTCCTCGAGCGAACGCCCCTGCGTATAGCCGAACAGGAAGCCGGCGGCGTAGAGGTCGCCGGCGCCGGTGGTGTCGACCAGCTCGTCGATGGCGATCGCTTCGATCGGGATCGTCCGCTCGCCCTCGACGATCGTCGAGCCCTTTTCCGAACAGGTGACGGCCGCCAGCCGGCAATCCCTGCGGATGGCCTCGATGGCCGTTTCCAGGGACGCGGTCTGGTAGAGCGCCCGCAATTCGTGGTCGTTGGCGAAGACGATATCGACCGTGCCACTGCGCATCAGGTCGAGGAACTCGTCGCGGTAGCGGTCGACGCAGAAGCTGTCCGAAAGCGTCATCGCCACTTCCCGGCCGGCGGCATGGGCCAGCCGCGCCGCCTCGCGGATCGCTTCCTTGGCGCGCGGCGGGTCCCACAGATAGCCCTCGAAATAGACCACCTTGGAACCGCTGGCCTTTTCGGCGTCCACGTCCTGCGGGCCGAACTCGATGCTGGCGCCGAGATAGGTGTTCATCGAGCGCTCGCCGTCCGGCGTGACGAAGATCATGCAGCGCGCGGTGGGCGGCGTGCCGGTGAGCGGTTTCGTGTCGAAGGCCACGCCCAGCGCGCGGATGTCGTGGGCATAGATGCCGCCCAGATGGTCGTCGGCGACCTTGCCGGCAAAGGCGGCGCGGCCGCCGAAGCTGGCGATGCCGGCGGCCGTGTTGCCGGCCGAGCCGCCGGAGGCCTCGACGGCCGGCCCCATGCGCGCATAGAGCAATTCGGCGCGCTCCGCATCGATGAGGTTCATCGCCCCCTTGATGATGCCGTTCTCGGCGAGGAAGCTCTCGTCGCTCTGGGCGATGATATCGACAATGGCATTGCCGATGCACAGCACGTCATATTCCGGCATTCATTCCTCTCCGGTTCGGGTCTTTCCGGCGCGGCCCCGCGCCCCTGAAATCCGCATGGGTGGTAGAGCATGGCGCAGGCTTTGCAAAGCCTCGGCACGACGATGTCCGCCGATCGGGCAAACGGATCAACGCAGCAGGAAACCGCGGCCGAGTTCGTCGTCCGCTTCCAGGGTGAATTCGGCCTTGCCCGAATAGAAGGCCCGGCCGCCGACGCGGGCGACGATCGCCGCATGCGGGCCGGCACGCGTGGTGCGGGCGACCTCACCCGTAAATCGCGAGCCGACGATGCTTTCGAAGACGCGCGCCCGGCCGGGTTCGATCTGGCCCTTGGCATGCATGGCCGCCAGCCGCGCGGTGACGCCCGATCCGGTCGGCGAGCGGTCCACCTCGGCTTCGGCGAACACACAGACATTGCGCGTCGGCCGGTCCGTAAAGGCATCGCCGCCATCGGTCAGGATGGTGCCGTAGAGGAAGGCGAGGTCGTCATGATCGGGGTGGGCGAGCGGGAAACCGGCCTTCAGCCGGTCGGTCAGCGCCGTCGCCGCATCGACGAAATCGCGCACCCGGTTGGCGCCGAAGGCAAGCCCGAACTGGCGGCAGTCGGCCAGCGCATAGAAGGCCCCGCCATAGGCGACGTCGAAGCGTATCGTTCCGTAGGGACCGAGATCGATGCTGCGGTCGCCGGCGAACAGGAAGGCGGGCACGCTCTCGAACGAGACGGCGCCGGCCTTGCCGTCGCGGACCTCGACCGAGGCGACGACGAGGCCGCAGGGCGCCTCGATCCTGACCGTGGTCACCGGTTCGCTGGCCGCCACCATGCCGGTGTCCACAGCATAGCGGCCGAGCGCGATGACGGCGTGGCCGCACATGGTGGAATAGCCCTCATTGTGCATGAACAGCACGGCCAAGTCGGCGTCCGGCAGGTCCGGCTCGACCAGCAGCGCGCCATACATGTCGGCATGGCCGCGCGGCTCGAACATCAGGAGCCTGCGCAAATGGTCGAGATGCTCGCGCACATAGGCGCGCTTTTGCAGGATGGTGCCCTTCGGGATCGGCGGATAGCCGCCGGTGACGATGCGGACCGGCTCACCGCCGGTGTGCATATCGGTGACGGTCAGCGCTTGTGCCGCCATCGTCAGGCGTCTTCCGCGAACATGGCCTGCAACCGGCCATAGGCCATGGCATCGCCGGCGAAGGCGAAGCTGCCCTGCTCCAGCATTTCCGTCGCCGCCCTCTCCACGGCGCCGAAGGCGCAGGCGGTCAGCTTGGAGCCGAGCGAGATGCGCCTTGCGCCCGCCTCGGCTAGCGCGGCCATGGTGAAGGCCGGCATCGCCAGCACGTTGACCGGCTTTTCCAGCGCGGCGCAGAGCGTGCGCACCTGATCGATTTCGGTGAGGCCCGGCGCATAGAGCACATCCGCCCCGGCCTTCTCGAAGGCCTGCAATCGCCGGATCGTGTCGTCGAGATCGGGACGGCCGTGCAGGAAGTTCTCAGCCCTCGCGGTGAGCACGAAATCGTGTTTCAGCGCCCGCGCCGCCTCGACGGCCGCCGCCACACGCTCCACCGCATGGGAGAAATCGTAGATCGGCGTGCTCTCGTCACCCGAAAAATCCTCCAGCGAGCAACCGGCAAGCCCCGCCGCCTCCGCCGCGAAAATGGTTTCGGCCGCGCTTTCGGGGCTGTCGCCCTTGCCCTTTTCCAGATCGGCCGAGACGGGCAGGTCGGTCGCCCCGACGATGTCCTTGCAATGGGCGATCATCGCCTCGAAGGCGACGCCGCCATCGGGCAGGCCGCGCGAGAAGGCGAAGCCGGCGCTGGTCGTGGCCAGCGCCTTGAAGCCCAGGGATTGCAACAGCCTGGCTGTTCCGATGTCCCATGGATTGGGGATGATGAAGGTGGAAGCGTGCAGTTCCCGAAAGACCGTGCCCTTGTCCATGGCCAAACCCCGGATGTGATCATCGCGGCGATCCTATCGCCGCCGACGGGACCGGGCAAACGAAACCGATGGGGCCAGCCGGGACGCCGCGGGTCAGGCGGTTCCGGTCGAGCCGAAGCCACCCGCGCCGCGCCCGGTGTCGCCGGCCAGCTCGCGCTCCTCGGTGCGCACATGGGTGACCGGGGCGAAGACGATCTGAGCGATGCGCATGCCACGGCTGACCGAAAAATCCTCGTCGCCGAGATTGACCAGCAGCACCTGGACCTCGCCGCGATAGTCGCTGTCGATGGTACCGGGCGTGTTGAGGCAGGTGATGCCGTGCTTCAGCGCCAGGCCGGAGCGGGGCCGCACCTGGCCTTCCATGCCTTCAGGTATTTCCATGATCAGGCCGGTCGGCACCAGCGCCCGTTTGCCGGGCAGGATCAGGATCGAGCGATCCTCGGGAATGGCGGCGCGCAGGTCCATGCCGGCGGCGCCGGCGCTTTCATAGGCGGGCAGGGGCAGGCCTGCCGCATGCGGCAGGCGCACGAAGCCGACGGTGGGGCCGATGACGGAAGCGGTGGGGGAGGACATGGCAGCTTTCCTATCGAGAGTGGACCTGGCGGGAACGGACGAACAGCCGGGACGCGACCTCCACGGCATGCGCCCCGGCGGTTCCGCTTACAGCAGCCCGCCGGAATAGACCAGCACAGACCACATAGCCGGGGCCCGCCCCGGCACCATTTCCGTTCGACAGCCCGACCGGTTGTTGCTAGAAGCCCGCCACCAGACGGGATTCCAGACATGGCCGAGACAATTCAAGAAGCGGTGAAGCGCCGTCGCACCTTCGCGATCATCGCACACCCGGACGCCGGCAAGACGACGCTGACGGAAAAGCTGCTTCTGTTCGGCGGCGCCATCCAGCTCGCCGGCGAGGTGAAGGCCAAGAAGGACAAGATCCAGACCCGCTCCGACTGGATGAAGATCGAGCGCGAGCGCGGCATTTCGGTGGTCACCTCGGTGATGACCTTCGAATATGGCGACAACGTCTTCAACCTGCTCGACACGCCGGGCCACGAGGACTTCGCCGACGATACCTATCGCACGCTGTCCGCGGTCGACGCCGCCGTTATGGTCATCGATGCGGCACGCGGCATCGAGCCGCGCACATTGAAGCTGTTCGAGGTCTGCCGCCTGCGCGACATTCCCATCATCACCTTCGTCAACAAGATGGACCGCGAGGCGCGCGACACCTTCGAGATCCTCGACGAGATCGAGGAGAAGCTGGCGCTCGACACCGCGCCCGTGACCTGGCCGATCGGGCAGGGCAAGACCTTCGCCGGCACCTACCATCTGGCCGAGAACGCGGTGCGGCGCGGCGATGCCGAGACCGAGCGCACCCCCGTGCACGGGCCGGACTCCAACCGCGCCGCCGGCCTGCTGCCGGAGAACGACCGCCCGGCCTTCATCGAAGAGGTGGAGCTGGCGCGCGAGGCATGCCGGCCGTTCGATCTCGAGGCCTTCCGCGAGGGTCATCTGACGCCGGTCTATTTCGGCTCGGCGCTGCGCAATTTCGGCGTGCGCGACCTGATCGAGGCGCTGGGCGCCTACGGGCCGCCGCCGCGCGCGCAGGACGCCGACAGCCGCACGGTCGAGGCGACGGAGGACAGGATGACCTCCTTCGTCTTCAAGATCCAGGCCAACATGGACCCCAACCACCGCGACCGCATCGCCTTCGTGCGCGTCTGCTCCGGCATATTGCAGCGCGGCATGAAGGCCAAGCTGGTGCGCACCGGCAAGCCGATGTCGCTGTCGGCGCCGCAATTCTTCTTCGCCCGCTCGCGCATCACCGCCGACGAGGCCTATGCCGGCGACGTGGTGGGCATCCCCAACCACGGCACGCTGCGCATCGGCGACACGCTGACCGAGGGCGAGGACATCCTGTTCCGCGGCGTGCCCAACTTCGCCCCGGAAATCCTGCGTCGCGTGCGCCTCGGCGACGCCATGAAGGCCAAGAAGCTGAAGGATGCGCTGCACCAGATGGCCGAGGAAGGGGTGGTGCAGCTCTTCACGCCGGAAGACGGCTCGCCGGCCATCGTCGGCGTGGTCGGCGCGTTGCAGCTCGACGTGCTGAAGGAACGGCTCAACATCGAATACGGCCTGCCGGTCGATTTCGAAGTGTCGCGCTTTTCCGTCTGTCGCTGGATCGACGCCGATGAACAGGTCGAGCTGACGCGGTTCATGGAAGCGCATCGCGGCGACATCGCCCGCGACCTCGACGACGATCCGGTGTTCCTCGCCCAGCACGAATTCTCGCTGAACTACGAGGCCGAGCGCTGGAAGGCGATCCGCTTCACGACGGTGAAGGACTATCAGGTCCGCGATGCCTGACTAAATTCAGCGGCGGCGCGCCAGCACGTCCCGGATGCGGGCGGTGATGGCGCGGATTTCGGCCTCGTCCATGCGTGCGATGTTCTCGGCCAGCAGGTTGGCCAGTTCCGTCGCCGCCGGCGACAGGCCGGAGGTGTCGACCTTGACGCGCGGATGCGAGGCCTGGGCGATGCGCTGGAATTCCTCCGCCTCGTCCCAGATGATGTTGAAATAGCCGATGATCTTCTGGATCAGGGTCCAGCTCGGCGCGCCGCGCCTTCCATGCTCCAGCGCCGACAGATAGGCGGGGCTGACGCCGATGGCTGCCGCCATCTCCTTCTGGCTGGCGCCGCGTTCCTGTCGCAACTCGCGGATCTTTTCGCCCAGCGGCGTCATAGAAGCCTCCTCACCGGACCTTGCGCAGGCGCACGTAAAGCGCGCCCGCGCCGCCGTGATGGCGGGCGGCATGCTCGTGGCTCGACACGAACATGCGGAAGGCCGATGTCGCCAGCCAGCCCGGCACCGAGCGGCGCAGCACGCCGTCGCCACCCGACGACGAGCCCTTGCCGGTGATGACCAGCACATAGCGCAGCCCGGCCGCATGGGCGCGGTACAGGAACGAAAACAGCAGGGAATAGGCCTCGTCCTGCGTCATGCCGTGGAGATCGACACGCGCCTCGATCGGCAGCCGGCCCTTGGCCAGCTTGTCGAGGGTCGGGCGGTCGAGATGACGGGGCGGCGGCGGCACCGGCTTTGCCGGCGCGGAGGCCGCCGGTGCACCGGA
>WPCJ01145458.1_pt1 | contig 29164 bp, 28 predicted proteins | sample 5399831 | NCBI WGS metagenome assembly WPCJ01 (sample SAMN12869470, study PRJNA574797) | sludge metagenome | isolation source: wastewater treatment of pH10 | place: China:Beijing | collected 2019-05-20 | reverse complement strand
AACTGGAAATCATTCATTATTGAGATAATATTATTGTTAATATAAATTTAACAGATAAAATAATCTTTATTATTTTGATTATAAAGATAATTATTTCTATTTTTGCACCTTAATTTAGATAATATCAATGAAATTAGAAGTTTCTTCAGAGAAACATTTGGTTTATGTAGAAGAAATCAGAAACGAAATGGAGGATTCCGCTAAAAAACGCGGAACTGGTATCGCAAAACGTTCTTCCGAATATCTGGGCAAAAAAATCTCAGAAGGCAATTCTATTATCGCCATTGACGAAAATGGTACCTGGGCAGGCTTCTGCTATATAGAAACCTGGACAAACGGTGAGTATGTAGCCAATTCCGGATTGATAGTTTCGCCTCAATTCAGGAATGCCGGTCTGGCAACTCAGATTAAGGAAAGGATTTTCCAATTATCCCGTGAAAAATATCCGTATGCTAAAATTTTTGGATTAACAACTGGGTTAGCGGTGATGAAAATCAATAGCAATTTGGGTTACAAACCCGTCATCTATTCTGAACTGACGCAGGATGAACAATTCTGGAACGGTTGCAAAAACTGCGTGAATTACGAAATTCTGATGATGAAAGAACGCAAAAACTGCCTTTGCACAGCAATGCTTTTCGTTCCGGAAAATCTGAACAAAGAGAAAAAGAAAAATTTAGAATCTATAAATAACAACAATGAGTAAGAAAGTAGTTTTGGCATTCAGCGGAGGTTTAGATACTTCCTATTGCGCAAAATATCTGAGTGAAACTTTGGCTTACGAAGTTCACGCAGTCACGATTAATACAGGAGGTTTTGATAAAGAAGATGAAGTTTCGCTAAAAGAAAAAGCGGAAAAATTAGGCGTGGCTTCTTACAGGTTTGTTGATGCTTCGGAAAAATATTATAATGATTGTGTTAGATATTTAATTTTTGGTAACGTTCTGAAAAACAATACATATCCGTTGTCTGTGAGTGCGGAAAGAACGATTCAGGCGCAGACCATTGCGGAAGTTGCTTTGGAAATCGGGGCGGATGCCATTGCGCACGGAAGCACAGGCGCAGGAAATGACCAGGTTCGTTTTGATTTGATGTTCCAGGTAATGTGTCCGAAAATAGAAATTATTACACCGATTCGTGATTTGAGTTTGTCACGTGAAGATGAAATCCAATTTTTGAAAAATCACAATTACGAAATGGATTTTGACAAAGCAAAATATTCCATTAACAAAGGACTTTGGGGAACTTCCGTTGGCGGAAAAGAAACTTTGACTTCAAGACATCATCTTCCGGAAGAAGCGTTTCCGTCACAAATCGAAAGAACAGAACCTTCTCAACTGGAAATCGAATTCAAAAACGGAGAACTCATTTCTGTCAATGGCAAGACGTATTCACATCCGGTTTTGGCGATTCAGAAGATTGAGGAATTGGCTTCACCTTACGGAATCGGTCGCGATATCCACGTTGGAGATACGATTGTCGGCATCAAAGGTCGTGTTGGTTTCGAGGCTGCGGCTGCATCAATCATCATAAAAGCACATCATTTATTGGAGAAACACACATTGTCAAAATACCAGCAGACGATAAAATCGCAGTTGTCGGATTGGTACGGAAACTGGCTTCACGAAGCACTTTTCCTTGACCCGGTGATGAGAAATATCGAATCATTTTTGCAGGATTCTCAGAAAACCGTGAATGGAAAGGTATTCATCACGCTTCATCCGTATCGTTTCATTCTGAACGGAATCGAGTCTGAAAATGATTTGATGTCTTCAAAATTTGGAAGTTACGGCGAAGAAAATCTCGCCTGGAGTGGTGAAGATGTGAAAGGATTTACCAAAATCCTCAGCAACTCGCTCAATATTTATCATCAGGTCAATAAACTGAACTAGAATTATTTGGGCAGCTTAATCCGCCCTCCGTTCCCGCTTTTTTCTTTTTCTCAAAAAAAAGAAAAAGAGCTCCACTCAGGTCGGGCTGCGAGCAATTCAATGATTGAAAATCTGTTTAATCAGAAAAATCTGCGATAAAAAATTAAAGATTCAAAAAACTTGTGACTTAAAAGTAGTTTGAAAATAAAAAAATCTTTGCGCTCTTTGCGTTCAAAAATATTAAAAAAATAAAAATGAAAAAATCAGTCGGAATTATCGGAGCCAACGGTTACACAGGAAGCGAACTTGTTCGATTGCTGGCTTTTCATCCGAATATAGAATTAAAGTTTTTGTTCAGTCGTTCCAATTCCGGCGTGAAGATTTCAGAATTATATCCGGATTTGGATTCAATTTGCGATTTGGTTTTAACGAATGAAATTTCACAAACCGACATTCTTTTTCTTTGCCTTCCACACAAAGAAAGTCAGAATTGGCTGAATGAAAATCCGGTGTCAGATGAAACTTTGATTATTGATTTAGGAAACGATTTCCGATTAAAAGTCGATTTCAGAAACAGAAATTTCATCTACGGTTTGCCGGAAATTTTTTTTAACGAAATCCAAGGTTCTAAAAGTATTGCCAATCCTGGATGTTTTGCAACTGCGATTCAGTTGGCATTATTGCCTTTAGCGAAAGAAAATCTGTTGAAAGATGTTTACACAACAGGTATTACAGGTTCAACCGGAGCTGGACAGTCGTTGCAGGCGACAACGCATTTCACTTGGAGAAATGACAATATTTCCGCGTACAAAACTTTGAATCATCAGCACGTTGATGAGATTTTAAAACAAATCAATTCGCTGAATAATCAAGAAGTAGAGCTCAATTTTGTTCCGTGGCGCGGCGATTTTGCAAGAGGGATTTTCACAAGCTCTATTATCGGATGTGATTGGGAATTGGAGAAGATTTACTCTTTATATAAAGACTTTTACAAGGATTCACCTTTTGTGAAAGTCTCGGAAAAACCGATTGATATGAAACAGGTTGTAAATACCAATTTCTGCGTTATCCAAATCGAAAAACAAGGAAACAAAATAGCAGTTCATTCCGCAATTGACAACCTTCTGAAAGGTGCATCCGGACAAGCTGTTCAAAATATGAATATTGCCAATGGCTGGGAACAAAATTTAGGCTTGAATTTAAAACCTTTAGCGTTCTAAACTTTGCGACTTAAAAGCAGTTTGAAAATAAAAAATCTTTGCGCTCTTTGCGTTAAAAATAAAAAGTAAAATGAATTTATTCAACGTATATCCACTCTTCAACATCAATCCAGTAAAAGCTCAAGGTTCTTTTCTGTGGGACGAAAACGGTCAGCAATACCTCGATTTTTATGGCGGTCATGCTGTGATTTCTATTGGCCATAATCATCCGTATTATGTTGAAAGATTGAAGAATCAATTGGAGAAAATCAGTTTTTATTCCAATTCTGTGGAGAACAAGACTCAGGAAGAACTGGCTGAGAAATTGGGATTATTGTCTGGGTACGAAGATTACTCGTTGTTCTTATGCAATTCCGGAGCGGAAGCGAATGAAAATGCTTTGAAGCTGGCTTCATTTCATAACGGGAAAAAGAAAGTGGTTTATTTCTCAGAAGCTTTTCACGGACGAACTTCCGCCGCAGTTGCCGTGACAGACAATCCAAAAATTGTTGCGCCAGTCAACGAATCTGAAAATTTTATCAAATGTGAATTCAATAATTCAGAAGAATTGGAGAAGATTTTTGCAGAAAATCAAAACGAAATTTCAGCAGTGATTGTCGAAGGAATTCAAGGTGTTGGCGGAATTAATTTGTTGACGGAAGATTTCATTTTGACGATTGAAAAATTGTGTAAAGAAAACGATGCGGTTTTGATTTTGGACGAGGTTCAGTCAGGTTATGGACGTTCCGGGAAATTCTTTGCGCATCAGGAATTTGACATCAAACCGGATTTGATTACGGTTGCCAAAGGAATGGGAAATGGATTTCCGATGGGTGGTGTTTTGATTAGTCCAAAATTCCAGGCGAGTTACGGATTATTGGGAACCACGTTTGGCGGAAATCATCTTGCCTGCATTGCAGGATTAGCTGTTCTGGAAGTCATTGAAAATGAAAAATTAATCGAAAATTCAGAAAAAATAGGAGCTTACATTGCAGAAAAAATCAAATATTTTCCTCACATCAAAAACATTAAAAGGCGAGGTCTGATGATTGGAATTGAGCTTGACCAAGCTTGCGCAGATGTCAGGAAAGCATTGCTGTTTGAGCATTTTATTTTCACGGGCAATGCCAATGACAAGAATGTTCTGCGGATTTTACCGGCGCTTAACATTTCGGAAAAAGAATCCGATTTGTTCATCAATGCTTTAGAAAAAACCTTGAAAGCGATTGATTCGAAAAAAGAAATTATAGAATTTAAATAACGCAAAGGCGCAAGAAATCAATAATTATAATGTTGAAAAGTCGCAAAAATCGTGCATTAAAATTTGCGACTTATAAAAGTCGGATTACATAAAATAATTTAGCGCCTTTGCGATAAAAAAAAATAAGATGAAAAATTTCACTTCCGTTTACGATATAGCTCAATTGCAAAATACCATTGCAAAAGCTTTAAAAATAAAAGAAAATCCGTTAGAGAATCCAACCAAAGGAAAAGGAAAAACAATTGGTTTGGTTTTTCTTAATTCCAGTCTCAGAACAAGATTAAGTTCTCAAATCGCCGCTCAGAATTTGGGGCTGAATGTCCTGGTTCTCAACGCTGCTCAGGAAGCCTGGAATCTGGAATTTGCTGACGGAACCGTAATGAACGCCGACACGGTCGAACACATCAAAGATGCGATAGAAGTTCTGAATCAGTATTGCGATATCATTGCCGTGAGATGTTTTGCGGGAATGAAAAACAAAGAAGATGATATGAATGAAAGTATTCTCAGTCAATTTCTAAAACACGCTAAAGTTCCTGTCGTTTCTCTTGAGTCTGCAACTCGACATCCATTGCAAAGTTTGGCGGATTGCATAACGATTACAGAAAACTGGAAGGAAGATAGAAAACCTAAAGTCGTTTTGACTTGGGCGCCTCACATCAAACCGATTGCTCAGGCTGTCGGCAATTCGTTTACCGAGTGGATGCAACAGATGGAGGTTGATTTTGTGATTACCAATCCGGAAGGTTACGATTTGGATAAAAATTTCACGAAAGGTACAAAAGTGATTCATAATCAAGATGAAGCGTTGAAAGATGCAGATTTCGTGTATGTGAAAAACTGGTCTTCATTTGATGATTATGCGAATATGCCAAAAGTTGAAGGTAACTGGATGCTGACGAATGAAAAATTAAAACTCACCAATCAGGCGAAAGTAATGCATTGTCTGCCAGTTCGTAGAAATCTTGAGCTGAGTGATGAAGTAATGGATGGAGAAAACTCAATCATCTATCAACAGGCAAAAAACAGAATCTTTTCTGCTCAGGTAGTTTTCAGTGAAATTTTGGATGAATTGGATAAAACACAAAAGTCACAAAAGAAATAAATAGATTTATAATAAAAAAGCTTAGCTGAGCGTAAGCGCCTTTGCGACCTTAAAAACATCGAATTAAATAAAAAAAACTTTGCGGACTTTGCGTTTAAAAAATCATCAATGCAAAAACTACATATCATAAAAATCGGCGGAACTCTTATCGATGACAAAAAAGCATTGAAAGCTTTTCTTGCGCAGTTTTCTGAAATCGAAGGAGCGAAAATCCTGATTCACGGCGGAGGAAAATTAGCAGAAACAATTGCTGAAAAACTGAAAATCACGCAGACAATGATTGACGGACGAAGAATCACAAATAAGAAAACCCTGAAAGTTGTAACAATGGTCTATGCAGGCAGAATCAACAAAAACATCGTGGCAAAACTGCAAAGTTTCGATTGCAATGCGATTGGATTTTCCGGAGCGGACGGCAATGTTATCAAAGCCGAAAAAAGACAGCATCCGGAAATCGATTTTGGATTTGTTGGCGATATTAATGAAAAAAGTATCAATCACGAATTGATTATTAATATAATAAATCTGGGTCTGGTTCCGGTGTTTTCTGCAATCACTCACGATAAAAAAGGAAATCTGTTCAACACCAATGCAGACACGATTGCCGGAACTATCGCTCAGGCTTTATCAAAATATTTCGATACAGAATTACTGTTCTGTTTCGATAAAAATGGGGTTTTGGAAAATATTGAGGACGAAAATTCAAATTTGAAAACAATCAACAAACAAGAATTTTCTGAATTAAAATCCCAAGGAAAGCTCCACAAAGGGATTTTACCAAAATTAGAGAATGCTTTCAAGGCCAAAGAAAATGGCGTTCAGAAAGTGGCTTTAATCAAAGAAGAAAAATTATCAGACCAAATAAAACTACGAAATGAAGGAACTGAAATCTGTCTTTAGCAGAGAGGAATTAACGGAAAATGCAGTCAAATTGCTGAAAAAAATCATCGCAACGCCATCTATGAGCCGTGACGAATATAACGTTTCGCTCATCATAGAAGGATTTTTCAATGAGCATCAGATGACAGTTAACCGATTCAAAAATAACATTTGGGCAACCAATAAACATTTTGATGCAGGCAAACCTTCTATTCTTCTCAACACCCATCACGACACGGTAAAACCGAACAAAGCTTATACTTTGGATCCATTTATTCCTGTGGAGAAAGACGGGAAATTATTTGGTCTGGGAAGCAACGATGCAGGCGCGTCTTTGGTGGCAATGGTGCAGACCTTTCTTTATTTTTATGAGGCTGAAGATTTGACTCACAATTTAGTAATTGCTTTGACAGCTGAAGAAGAAATCTCTGGTTTGGACGGTATCGAGGCCTTGTTTCCACAACTCCCAAATGTAGAATTAGCAATCGTAGGCGAACCTACCAAAATGAATCTTGCTATCGCTGAAAAAGGTTTATTGGTGATTGACGGGGAAATGACCGGAACACCTTCTCACGCAGCGCATCCTAACAATGACAATGCGATTGTGAAATGTATGCAGGATTTGCAGAATATTCTGACTTTCAAATTTCCAAAAGTTTCCGATTATCTGGGTGAAGTGAAAGTGACTTTGTCGGTTATCAATGCGGGAACTCAGCACAATGTGGTTCCTGAAAAATGCAATTTCACTCTGGACGTGCGTGTCACAGATGAATACACGAATCGCGAAGTTTTCGAAATCATCCAATCGCAGATGAAATCGAAACTCACGCCGAGGTCATTCCGTCTCAATTCCTCAAAAATAGAGGTCAATCATCCGTTTGTTCAGGCTGGATTGGCGTTGGGAAGGACAACTTACGGTTCCCCGACATCTTCTGACCAGGCGATTATTCCGTGCACGTCGGTCAAGTTGGGCGTTGGCGACAGTCTGCGTTCTCACACTGCGGACGAGTTTGTTTATATCGACGAAATCCGCGAAGGCATTGATATTTACATCAAAATATTGGAAAAAATATTATAAATAATTTAAAGGTTTGGGCAGATTATTCCGCCTTCCGCTCTCAATCTTTTTTGCTGACAATTTCGGTTTGAATAGAACTTTAAGGTTGGCAAAAAAGGATTTCCGCTCAAGTCGGGCTGCGCTTCGCAAAGTTGAAGATTTGTCTTCAATTAAAAAGAATTTTAAAAGTTAATCTTAGCTGAGCATCAGCGCCTTTGTGAAACTTAAAAGCAGTTTGAATTTTAAAATAAACTTTGTGGACTTAGTGTTCAAAAAAATTAAGAAAATGAAAAAAATCTGGCAAAAAGACAATACAAAAACCAATGATTTGGTCAACCAATTCACAGTCGGGAAAGACCTGGATTTTGACGACAGATTAGCAAAATACGATGTGTTGGGTTCTATTGCTCACGCCAAAATGCTGGCAGAAGTTGGTTTGATTCGTTTGGATGAAGAGCAGGCAATTGTAGCAGTTTTGGAAGAAGTCCTTACCGACATCGAAAAAGGAAGCTTCGAAATTGATAAATCGGCAGAAGATATCCATTCCCAAATCGAAACGATTCTCATCGATAAACTTGGCGAAACTGGGAAAAAAATCCACACCGCAAGGTCAAGAAATGACCAGGTTTTGACAGACATCAAATTATATCTTTTAGACGAAATCCGTGAAATCACAGAACTGACGGATTCATTCTTTCAAATACTGAAAGACAAAGCGAATCAGCATAAAGATGTTTTGTTGCCGGGTTACACACATTTGCAGGTGGCGATGCCTTCGTCTTTTGGATTGTGGTTTGGAGCCTATGCAGAATCTCTGGTGGACGATTTGGAACTGCTGTTTGCAACGAAGAATATCATTAATAAAAATCCACTCGGTTCGGCCGCCGGTTACGGTTCATCTTTCCCTATTGACAGAGAAAGCACAGCCTATAAATTAGATTTCAGAACATTGAATTACAATGTGGTTTATGCACAAATGACTCGAGGAAAATCTGAAAAATTATTAGCTAATTCATTGTCGGTTTTGGCAGGAACTTTGTCAAAATTTTCTTACGATGTTTGCCTTTACTTAAGTCAAAATTTCAATTTTATTAGTTTTCCAAAGGAATTCACGACGGGAAGCAGCATTATGCCGCACAAAAAAAATCCGGATATTTTCGAATTGGTAAGAGCAAGATGCAATAGAATTCAGTCTTTACCAAATGAATTGATTTTGCTGACAAATAATCTGCCGTCAGGTTATCACAGAGATTTGCAATTGACAAAAGAAATCCTTTTCCCTGCAATCGATTCGTTGAAAGAATGTTTGGAAATCCTGATTTACACGCTTCCAAACATTGAAGTGAAAGATAATATTCTGGACGACGAAAAGTATAAATATGTCTTTAGTGTAGAAAAAATCAATGAAGAAGTGAAAAACGGGAAATCATTCCGTGATGCTTATATTCAAATCGGCCGGGAGATTGAAAATGACATTTTTGAGTACGACTACAAAGAACTCAATCATTCTCATCAGGGCAGTTTAGGAAACCTTTGCCTGGATGAAATCGAATATCAATTCAATAAAGTCAGAGATAAACTGCTAGGATAATTATCAATCGTTAATGATTAATTTTCATAATTAACCATTAACAATTAAATCAATCCAACTTAAACTTAGTCGTCTTTTTAACTTCGGCTAGAACAATAGAACTGTGATATTGTCCAATATGAGGTCCGTTTGAAATGACGTTAACCGTGAAAGTATTATAAGAATTGATGTCGTTTGCAAGAATCTTCAACATATAATCATATTCGCCGGAAAGACTGATGATTTCCTGTACTTCATCGTATTTGGAAATATAATCTTCAAACTCTTTCAGTGTTTTTTGAGACTGCTCTTTCAGGCGGATATTACAATAGACCACGATGTTGATGCCAAGTTTTTCCCGGTTGAGAATCGCAACGTATTTTTCTACAACACCTTGCTTTTCAAGGTTTTTGATACGTTCGTAAGTCGGCGTGAAAGTCAATCCGATTTTTTCGGAAATTTCTTTTACAGATAGTGTAGAATCCTCTTGAAGGAGCTGAAGGATTAATTTGTCTTTTTTATCCAAACTCATAATGGCAAATCATTCTTTCAAAAATAGAGAAAATTTTTGATTGTAAAAATTTTAGAGCAGAAGTTCATTCATTTAACATAAAAAATTATAAAGAAGATTTCATAATATTAAAAATATTGGTATCTTTGCACCCAATGAATCTGGTACAGAATTTAGCAATAGAAACAATTGGCAAGTTTGCCGACAACAACAATATTTTTTATATTTAACGAAGTCTTTTAGGCTTCGTTTTTTTTATTTAAAAATTTGAGATATGATTAAGCTTTCACGCGTCTCTACAGAAAGTATAGAGAAAATATTACAAGAAGCGCAGCAGTTTGCTGACGGTAAAATAAGTAAGATTAAAGGCGATGTTTTCGCAGCGAATCTCTTTTTTGAGAATAGTACGAGAACTAAAACAAGCTTTGAAGTGGCTCAGAAAAAACTGGGACTTCAGGTCATAGATTTCGAAACAGACAAAAGCTCTATCGCAAAGGGGGAAACAATGTTGGATACGATCAAAACATTGGAGGCCATTGGTGTGGAAGTTGCAGTTATCAGACACCCAGAAAAACGTTATTATGATGCGTTGAAAGATGCTAAGCTAAGTATTATAAATGCTGGCGACGGTGTAGGAAGTCATCCTTCACAGGCGGTTTTGGATGCGCTGACAATCATTCAGGAATTTGGAAAAATCGAAGGTCTTAAAATCGGAATTGTAGGCGATGTGAAGCACAGCCGAGTTGCGAATTCTGATGCTGGACTGTTCAGAAGATTAGGAGCGAAAGTTTATTTCTCAGGGCCAGAATTCTGGTTTGATGAAGGAATGCTGGTCAACGGAACTTACATGCAGTTCGATGACCTGGTAAAAGAAGTGGATGTTTTGATTCTGTTGAGAATCCAGCACGAGCGTCATGAGAGAAACTTCAATTTCAAATCGGAAGATTATCTGAAGAAATTCGGGTTAACTAAAGAAAGGGAAGCGAAGATGAAAACCAACGCTATTATAATGCATCCGGCGCCGATCAACAGAGGGGTGGAAATTGATTCAGAATTGGTTGAATGCGAAAGATCGAGAATCTTCAAGCAAATGCAGAACGGGGTCTTTGCAAGAATGGCTATTCTCAAATATGATTTAGAAAACAGAGGATTCCAATTCATCGACTCCAAAAATTAAAATATTGATTCACGCTTTCGGGCGTGTTTTTTTTGAGTAAAAATCTAAAAGTAAGTATTTAAACTGTCACTCTGAGCTTGTCGAAGAGTCTGACGTTTGATAAAATTTAAAAATGAAAAAGAAGTTAATATTAGAATCCGGCGAAGTTTTTCACGGAACGGGATTCGGGGCAGAGCAAGACACTGCTGGAGAAGTGGTTTTTAACACGGGAATGACGGGTTATCAGGAACTGATTTCCGACCCGAGTTATTGCGGACAAATCGTTTGTATGACTTATCCTTTGATTGGAAATTACGGCATCAACCGTGATGATTACGAAAGCATCGAACCGGCAATCAAAGGTTTGATTGTGAAAGAATTATGCGATTTGCCATCCAATTTCAGAACTCAAATCACTTTGGACGAATTGTTCCAAAAGAAAAATCTGTCAGGAATCTCCGGAATCGACACCAGAAGATTGACAAGAATCCTTAGAAACAAAGGCGTTGAAAAAGGCAAAATCGTCAATGCAGATGCAGACGAAAAAGCTGTAATCGAAGAGCTAAAAGCGACTCAATTCTCCACAAATCAAGTAGAGCAGGTTTCTACAAAAACATCTTATGCCAGTCCGGGAAGAGGTTTCAAAGTGGTTTTGGTAGATTTCGGTTCCAAATTGGGAATCATTCGCGAGTTGTCTCAAAGAAACTGTGACATCATCGTAGTTTCTCACGACACAACTGCAGAAGAGATTTTGCTGATGAACCCGGACGGCATTATGCTTTCCAACGGTCCTGGCGATCCGGAAGATAATCCTCAAGCTTTGGTCATGATTCAGAAATTGTTAGGCAAAGTTCCAATTTTTGGGATTTGTTTAGGCCATCAATTGATTGGTTTGGCTTGTGGCGCAAAAACTTACAAACTGAAATTCGGGCACAGAGGTGGAAATCATCCGGTTTTGGATTTAGAGAAAAACAAAGTTGCAATCACTTCGCAGAATCACGGTTATGCGATTGACCAGGAATCTTTGAAAAATACAGATTTGGTAGAAACACATATCGCTCTGAATGACAGAACAAACGAAGGTGTGAAACACAAAATCCATCCTTGTTTCTCAGTTCAATACCATCCGGAAGCAAGTCCTGGTCCGGAAGATGCGAATTATCTTTTTGATGAATTCATCACTTTGATGGAGGATTTTAAGAAATAAATTTAATTAAAACTTTGCTGCTGTAAGCTAAAAGGTCTTAAGTAAGCAGTTACAGGAGCAAAGTAAACAGTTACAGGAGCAAAGTAGACAATCAGAAGACTTAAGTAGACAGTCAGAAGACTTAAGTAGACAATCAGAAGACTTAAGTAGACAGTCAGAAGAGTTGAGTAGATAGTCAGAAGAGTTGAGTAGATAATCAGAAGAGCTAAGCATATAGTTTCAATTGTAAAGCTGCCAAAATCAAGAAAAAAATAAAAAATCTTCCGACTTCTGTCATCGGACTTCGGACAAAAAAAAGTAAAAATGAAAAGAAAAGATATACAAACCATTTTAGTAATCGGCTCAGGTCCAATCATTATTGGTCAGGCTGCGGAATTTGATTATTCGGGAACACAGGCTTGCCTTTCTTTGAAGGAAGAAGGCTACAAAGTGATTTTGATCAATTCCAATCCTGCTACGATAATGACGGATGTGGAGATTGCCGACAAAGTTTATATTGAACCGATTTCTTTGGAATTCGTTTCCAGAATTATCCGTAAAGAACGTCCGGATGCGCTCCTTCCCACTTTGGGAGGACAAACCGGACTGAATATGGCGGTCGAGTTACAGAAATCCGGAATTCTTGAAGAATGTAAAGTAGAAGTTTTAGGAACGAAGCTTTCAGCAATCAATCAGGCAGAAGACAGAGATTTGTTCCGTGAATTGATGCGAGAATTGAACGAACCGGTTCCGGAATCGGACATCGTAACCACAGTTCAAGGTGCTTTGGATTTTGCAGACAGAATCGGTTATCCTGTGATTGTCCGTCCTGCCTTTACAATGGGCGGAACAGGCGGAGGAATAGCTTCCAACGAAACGGAACTGAAAGAAATTGCTGAATTGGGCTTGAAATATTCACCGGTAACACAATGTCTGATTGAAAGGTCAATCGCCGGATTCAAAGAAATTGAATATGAGGTAATGCGGGATTCCAACGACAACGCCATCGTGGTTTGTAATATGGAAAACATCGACCCGGTTGGTGTTCACACAGGAGATTCTATTGTGGTGGCGCCTTCGCAGACACTTTCTGACAGAGAATACCAGTTGTTGAGAAATGCTTCCCTTAAAATCATCAGAGCTTTAGGAATTGAGGGTGGATGTAATGTTCAGTTGGCATTAGACCCGCATTCTTTCAATTATTATATCATCGAAGTTAATCCTAGAGTGTCGCGTTCATCAGCTCTGGCGAGTAAAGCAACAGGTTATCCTATTGCCAAAATTGCGGCGAAAATCGCGGTCGGTTTAACATTGGACGAAATCAAAAATCCAGTAACCGGAACTTCTTACGCTTGTTTCGAACCAGCTTTGGATTATGTGGTTACTAAATTCCCAAGATTCCCTTTCGATAAATTTGAAACGGCGGACAGAAGATTGTCAACGCAGATGAAAGCGACTGGGGAAGTAATGGCAATTGGTAGAAACTTCGAAGAGTCTCTGCAAAAAGCCATTCGTTCTTTGGAAACAGGATTGAGACATCTTGGACTTAAGAAAAAACAGGCGGATGCTTTGACAGACGAAGAAATCGAAAGAAGAATCCGGGTTTGTGATGACGAAAGATTGTTTATTATCGGTGATGCTTTGCGAAGAGGTTATGATTGGAAACAAATTGTGGAATGGAGCAAAATCGATAAATTCTTCATCTGGAAAATCAAAAAACTGATTGACTTTGAAACGACAATCAAAGAAAATAAATTCAACAAAGAAATTCTTCTCGAGGCTAAGAAATTAGGTTTCGCCGATTTGAATATTGCTCATCTTTGGGAAACCACTCAGAAAGAAGTGTTCCAGTTCAGAAAAGATAACGGAATAATGCCGGTTTACAAAATGGTGGACACTTGCGCCGCTGAATTTGAATCCGAAACACCATATTTCTACGGAACTTACGAAGAAGAAAACGAAAGCGTAGTTTCTGAAAAAGAAAAAATCATCGTTTTGGGTTCTGGTCCAATCAGAATTGGTCAAGGAGTTGAGTTTGACTATGCAACGGTACATTCGGTTTGGGCGATTCAGCAGATGGGTTACGAAGCGATTATCATCAACTCCAATCCGGAAACCGTTTCCACAGACTTCTCGATTTCTGATAAATTATACTTCGAACCTTTGGCAGAAGAAGATGTGATGAACATCATCGAACTTGAAAAGCCAAAAGGTGTTGTAGTCCAGTTCGGGGGACAGACAGCGATTAATCTGGCAGATAAATTGGCTGCTCACGGCGTTCAGATTTTGGGAACTTCTCTTGAAGATTTGGACAGAGCAGAGAACAGAGATAAATTTGAAAAAGCACTTCAGGATTTAGGAATTCCGCAACCGCTTGGAAAAACTTCGACTTCAAAAGAAGAAGCAATTGTGATTGCCAACGAAATCGGATATCCTGTTTTGGTTCGTCCGAGTTATGTTTTGGGAGGTCGTGCTATGGAAATCGTTTATAACGAGAAAGAACTCGCTCATTATATGGAAAATGCGGTGGATGCCAGTCCGGAACATCCTGTTCTGATTGACCGTTACCTGACCGGAAAAGAAGTGGAAGTGGATGCGATTTCTGACGGCGAAACCGTAGTGATTCCAGGAATTATGGAACATATCGAAAGGGCAGGTGTTCACTCCGGAGATTCGATTGCAGTTTATCCGCCTCAGACTTTGACGGAAACTCAAATCAAAACCCTTGAAGATTATACGATAAGATTAGCAAAAGGTTTGAATGTCATTGGATTAATGAATATCCAGTACGTGATTTCCAACGGCGAAGTTTTCGTCATAGAAGTGAATCCACGTTCGTCCAGAACCGTTCCTTTCTTATCGAAAATAACGGATGTTCCGATGGCAAACTTGGCAACCAAAGCCATTCTCGGATCGTCATTGAAAGATTTAGGTTATCAATCCGGATTGGTTCCTAACAAGGAAGGCGTTTATGTGAAAGTTCCGGTTTTTTCTTTCAGTAAGTTAACGAAAGTGGACATCTCTCTGGGACCAGAAATGAAATCGACGGGAGAAGTAATGGGGAAAGATTTGACGTTGGAAAAAGCTTTGTACAAAGGCTTAATCGGTGCCGGAAGAAAAGTGCCGACATTCGGTGCAATTCTCTTTACTGTTGCTGATGCGGACAAAGAAGAAGCTTCTGAATTGGCAAAACGTTTCAACAACGCTGGTTTCCGAATCTGGGCAACGGAAGGAACGGCGAAATTCTTCGAAGAAAAAGGAATTCAGACAAAAATCGGTTACAAAATCGGAGAGGAAGATGTGAACCTGATAGATTTGATTCAGAAAGGAAAGGTTCAATATGTGGTCAATACAATGACGAAAGGCAAACAATCCGAAAGAGATGGTTTCCAGATCCGAAGAATGTCCGTAGAAAACGGCGTTCCTTGTCTGACGTCAATGGACACGGTGGAAGCAATTCTGAAAGTGATTGAGAGTATGACGTTTAAAATGGAGGCGATGTGATTATGGATTTCTATAAAACAAAAAGGCGAAAGTTTTCTTTCGTCTTTTTTAATTTTCATATCTCTTTAGAAGATTTACGAAGTCAATATCATTTTTATAGTTTTCCCAATCTGGGTCTTCAATTATATATTTTATAGTAGTAATTTTGTTGTCAAGAGATTTTTCCAAAAAATAAAGTGCCTTTTGTTTGTCTTCTAATCTTGCATAACAACAGGATAAATTATATGTTTTCATAGAATTTAATTTAAAAGCTTTTTTGGCAAGTTCTAATGCTTTATCTATATGTTCAGGTTTTTTATTAATTTGAAACAAAAATAAATGTGAAGAACACCAATTGTCTAATAATGAACTGTAATTATAATCTGAAGAATTATTATTAGAATATATTTGATTTGAATTTTGAAACTTTTCATTTGCTTCAATAAATAATTTTTCATTTTGTTTTAATTGCGCAAAATTTAATAGCGAAGTGCCCCAATTGAAATAAAGAGTTTCATCATTCCGATTCAAATCAAAGGCTAATTTGTATTTTTCAATACCTTCAACATAAAGATTTTCATCTTTTTTGAGTATTGCTAATTGCGAAAGAGTGTTCCCCCACATATTTAGAAGGTTAGTGTTTTGAGAATCTAATTTGTAAGCCGCTTTAAATTTTTCATCCGCTTCCAAATATAAATTTTCATCATTTCTGTAATTTCCTAAATTAGTAAGAGCAATTCCCCAATTAACTAATACCATAGAACTTTTAGAATTTAAATTAAAAGCCAACTTATGTTTTTCTATAGCTTCTATAAATAAATTTTCGTCTTTCTTTTGTATTGCTAAATCTCCTAAAGCTACTCCCCAATTTACATAGAGAGAATATTTGTCTGGTTTTATTGCAATTGCAAGTTTGTATTTTTCAAAAGCTTCCAAAAACAAATTCTTGTCTTTTTTTAGTAGAGCCAACCTATCTAAAGTGAGCCCCCAATTTTCAAAAACATCAGCATTATTTGGATTTAAATTACTTGCTTCTTTAAATTTCTCAAGTGATTTTAAAAATATATTTTCATCATTTTTAAGAATTGCTAATTCTCGAAGAGCAAGTCCCCAATTATTAATGCAACTATAATCTTTTTCATTTAATTCGAACGAGATTTTATATTTTTCACAGGCATCATTGAATAATGCTTCATTTTTTTCTTTTCTACCTTTTAAATTTAAAGAATTACCAAAATTATGATACAAAAGTGACAGAATTTCTTTCTCTTCAACATCATTATTTTCGGTTACGATTTTTAGATATTTTTCAATATTAGTGTAATCCTTTTTTAAAACGGCTTCCATCATCTCCTGTTTCAAAACATTATCTTTTGTATTTTCAATTTTGTCAATTGCTTCATCAATCATATTATTACAATCGTCATATCTTTCTTTTACAGCTTTATAAATTTCCTTATTTTCTTCTGTGGAATTTTCTACATCAATATTTTGTATATGATTTACCATTTTCTTTACAAAAGAAAAAGGCTTGTTTAGAATTAATGGAGTTTCCAAGTTTAATGAAGAATGAAGATTAAGAAAAAAAGAATCTGCATCATAACCTTGTATTATAAAAGTGTTTTTATGTTCAATGTCAAGTAGTTTATCTTTTACTTTTTTGCTTGGCTCATTATTTTTATAACCTATCCAGTATAATTCATCATCAAAACTGCTGAATTTTTGTAATTCATCAAATATTTCATCCTCGCCACTGTAACCAATAATAATCCAAGGTCTTTGGTTACAAACTCTTTGGAATAAGCTTGATAGATTTGGTTTTACTTTTTCTAACTCTCCTTTTGCATTTAACAACCATTGCCCGTGATGTTGTCCGTGTAGATAAGTTACAGATTGCTTTTGAAAACTTGTGGTTGTAAAATCATTAATATTTGCAATATCATATACAGGAGGAATGAAATTGAATAATGAACAAGCTTTTAAAAGTAAATCATCAAAATTTGGAGTAAATACATAATCAATATAACCTTCGTGTAATAATTGAGCTAAATAGATATGCGCAAGATTAATTTTAACATTTTCACTGTTAACATATTTTTGAAAAATTTCTCTCCTCTCGTTAGCAGAAAGAGCAGACATCAGTTGATAATAATTTTTTTTATCAGATTCTTCCAATCTTTTTACAGAAGGTTTATCCGAATATTCTTTTATTATTTCATTTACAATATCTTTTGCTTGAGGAATACCAGCGGTTACAGAACAACCTGCACCTAAAAAGACAATTGGTTTGGGAAGATTTTTATTTTCAGGTTTATTTAAGTTTTTTAGTATATAAGCTAGATCTGATATATCCCTAATATTCATAATTTTATCAAATTGGCATTAATTTTTTTAGAAAACTAAGTTAATAAAATTTGGTTGCTATTAGATATTTTATAAACTTAGATAAATATTTTTATACCTTTAATCCAAATAAAAATCTATGAAAAAAGTATCACACATTTTATCTCTAGGGATTTTCTCAACACTATTGTTTTCCTGCGCTACTGTTCATGACAGATTGAATACAGGAACCATTGTAAGAGACTGTACAGGAACATATTTGAGAGTTGCTGAGAATGAAGATTATCTGGTTTGTAATGCCGAAATTCTGGAATCTAAAAAGGATGGCGAGAAAGTATCTTTGGTCTATGATAATACGGATAAATGCCCGGAAAGAGACGGCAAAATTATGTGTATGATGTACCACGAGAACAAAGGAATGATAAGAGTTAAAAGCGTCAAATAACTTTTAAACTAAATAAAAAACCTCATCAATCTGATGAGGTTTTTTTATCAATTGAATTTTAAATAAGGTTCATTAAAATACTTACTCGGCTTAATATAAATCTTCTGTGTTTCCGCATCAAAAATCCAAATGAATCTCCTGATCAAATCAGCGCCAAAATAACTCACCTTTTGTGTTTTAATATCTCCTGCGAAAAAACCGGCAGGAACATCTTTCATACTGATATCCGTAACAACTAATTCAGGTAAAGATCCTTGTTTTGTGATTACACTTTTCCCGGCAGAATTTTTAAACGTTTTTTCACCAGTGATTTTCAGCTTTCTGCTTAGGTCTTTTGAATCCGCAAACGCGTTGCTGTAAAGCAAACCTCCGGAATAACCCGATTGCAGAAGGAAATTAGTTTCAAAGGATTCTGTTCCCATTTTATTTTCACCGACGAGAAAAATTTGCCCGTCCTGATTGGTTGTGTAAGAAACTTCCTTATAATCTGTGGTATCGGGAAGTGTGTCATAGATCACGAATTGATTGTTATCAAAATCGATTTGATATGTTTTGCCTTTGAAAATTCCGGTTCCTATTTTTCCGTCAGCTTCCTGTCCTGTCAATTCGTTGTCATAGAACCTGATGTTTTTCCACTCCAGATTTCCAATTTTGACCGAATTATTTTCGCTGATTTCGTCCTTAAAAACAATGCTTTTTGCTGGTCTTGATCTTTGGGGAGAAATAGAAGCATCTTCCATCGAGATCTGGAACATCAGATTCAAAGAATCCTTATCGTTTACTAGCGTTTTTACAATAATGTTATTATACTTTGTAATCCTGAAAGGGATGATTTGCTGAGAATTAATCAAAATTCCTGAAAGAATGGATAAAGTGATAATTGTGTTTTTTATGAACATTGTTTTAATTTTCATGGTTTTTCAAATTTAATAAAATAGCTTTACTTTGAACAATAATTTCTGTCAATGTTAGATTTTTTAGAGACCGAATTGTTTTGGGAAACAAAAACCTTAAAACGAAATGAACTTCTTAAAACTTCCGGAACGATAGATACGAATGTCTATTTTGTACAACAAGGAAGTATCCGGATTTTTATCGAAGATGAAAATGAGGAACGGATTATCAGGTTTGGTTATCAAGGCAATATTATTGTTTCGCTGGATTCATTTTTGTCCGGCAAACCTTCGGAATTTTATATCCAGGCGATTAAAGCTTCAACTGTCAAAATAGCTTCTAAAAAAGATTTTTATGAACTTATCAATTCCAGCAATGAGAATCTGAAACTTTGGAGTTCAATCCTGGAAGATCTGGTTTTACAGCAGATTGAACGCGAAAAAGATTTGTTGTACAGTTCTCCGAAAATCCGCTACGAAAGAGTCTTGAAAAGAAGTCCGAAATTATTTCAGGAAATCCCGAATAAATACATTGCTAATTATCTCAGGATGTCGCCGGAAACCTTGTCGAGATTGAAAAAATCTTGACTTCAATCAATCTTTTTATCAATGAAGTTTTAGACTTTTGTGAAAAATTTTGACGATGACAATTCCAATTATTCAATTACTTAACGAACTTAAAATCATTACAGAAAATAATATTGAATTTGCTGAATCTTTACAAAATGTAAGCACTGAAAATCTGAACTTCAGAACATCCGAAGACAGCTGGAGTGTTTTGGAATGTTTGGAACATCTTAATTTTTACGGTCAATTCTATCTTCCTGAAATCGAAAACCGAATCAATGAAAGTCGCTTTTCCGCAAAAAAGCCAGATTTCAAAAGTGGAATTTTGGGTAATTATTTTGCTAATATGATGCTTCCGAAAGAAAAGCTCAATAAGATGAAAACTATGAAAACGGCCAATCCGATTCATAAGAAATTGGACAAATCGGTTATTGAAGAATTTATCAATCAGCAAAATAAAATGCTCGAATTGCTGGAAAAAGCAAAAACCATTGATTTGGAAAAAACCAAAACTTCAATCAGCATTTCAAAGTTGATAAAGCTGAAATTAGGCGATACTTTTCGATTCGTTATTTACCACAATTTGAGACATGTCAGACAAGCTGAGAGTGTTGTGAAAAATATTTAAATTACCTTTTCAAAAGATTAATACTCACTGTGGCCAATTCAGAATCCGGGAATTTTTTGAAAAGATTGGTGTCCGGTTCTAGTCCTGATTCTTTACAAATCCTGTGAAATACATCGACTTCTACAATGTACTGATCAGAAAATCCGTGTGTGGCGTCATAAGCTGTTGCAGCTGTCAATCCCAGGTTTTTGGAAGTGATTTCCGGTGAAAGCGTATGCAGTTCAATTAACAACAGTCCGAATTTTTCTACATAAGGTGTCCATTTTTTGAGATGATTCAGAAGATTTTCCTCCACATCTTTGTTGGATAATCGTTTTCCACGGAACGCAAAAGCGCCGGTTGATGTGCTGATTCTATTGCTATTAGTTTCCAATACGTCTTCCCAAATCCTGTTGTGGTCAAGGAATGTCCTGATGTTTAACAAATCTCCTAATCCAATATTATAATCTGAATGTAAATCTTCCGCCAGCTGTTTCGGATTTCCAATGTCGCCCCAAATCACTTTTGCCCAGATGTCATTCTTGATCAGATTGGCTCTTGTCACTTTTAGCGCAGCCTGGTTATAATCTGCACCAACCAGAAACAAAGGATATTCTTCCAGGTGTTTTCCTCGCAGAGTCTGTCTTTCGATGATCTCATAAAGATGTTGCAAAAGCGCTCCGTTTCCGCAGCCCATATCAAGGATTCCTTTCGGTTGTTCTTCCAAAGGACGATTGAAAATCTCGATGATAAACTCATCAATCACTTTGAAATAGGTCAGATGTGCGCCACCGCTTCCCCAGACATTCATTTCACGGTTCACATGGATTTCATCTTCGCCGTCTTCGATTTCTCTGATTTCTGAAGCTTTTCCGAAAATCAATTGATTCAGTTTTGAGAACATCGGTAGATAAGAAACCGTTACGCCATAGGCCGTTGCGCGTCTTGCAAAAAATAGTCCGGTTTCAGTGAATTGAAAGTTTTTCCCTTTCTTGGAAAACCAACCAAGTTCAGAAAGATAATCAAGGATTTTTCCAAAATATTCTGGATTTTTATGGAATTCTTCAGCACTGAAACTGGCTTCCATAAAGTATTTGTGGAACATTCCGCTCATCCCTAGCTTAATGATAATTGGGCCGACTAATGCACCTTCAATATGTTTTTGAATTTGGTAATTCAGAGAAGATTCGTCATCAATCTCATTCAGAAAAGATTTGTATTTCTCAAAAATCTGAATCCATTTTTTGCATAGATCTTCAGTCAATTCTTTTGAATTAATGACATCGTCATCTGCCAGGAAATTGGCTAAATCAACATAGATATTCTGATAAGAAAAAGCTTGTTCGGTTTTAGAATTCTTTGAGATTTTAATAATGTCGGATTGATTATCAAGCTGATAGTTCAAAAACCCCTGAGAAGCTAAAACACGTAAGGCCACATTCAGATAGCCTTCGTTAACCTCAAATTTTTTATTGATTTCGGAAAGTTCTAGATTGTCATTAGTTAAAATAAAATCCAAAACATTTTTCTTTGACAAAGCTGAAATCACTGGCGCTGTAACAATACCGTCGAGATGTCTGAAAATAGATTCACGAAGTTTTCTCTTGTCCATAAAACTGTTGATTTTCTGTTTTGGAAGATAAAAATTTTCCTTTAATATTGACAAAGAAAAAATACTTGTTCATTTTTCGGTTGTTGATTGGTTACGGAACATCTACATTTGTATCATTCAAGACAATCAATTATGGAATTGAGTAGCGAAATAATGTATCAGGCATCGTTTGAAAAGGATCCCGAATTCGAAGGTGTTTTTTGGATGGGTGTGAAAACGACAGGGATTTTTTGTCGGCCGACTTGTACTGCAAGAAAGCCAAAGCCTGAAAATGTCGAGTTTTTTGACAGTGCAAGAGATGCTATTTTGAAAGGTTACAGACCTTGTAAAGTCTGTAAACCGCTGGAAAATCCTGACGAAACGCCAATTGAAATTCAAAAATTAATGGATGAATTATCTGCAGATCCAAGTTTGAAATTCAAAGACGTTGATTTGATTGAGCGTGGCTTACAGCCAGCGACAGTGAAACGCTGGTTTCTGAAACATCACGGGATGACTTTTCACGCTTTCCAAAGATCATTCAAAATCAATTCGGCTTTCAAGAAACTACAGCAAGGCGAGACTGTTCTGGATGTAGCTTTGGAAAATGGTTATGAGAGCTTAAGCGGGTTCAATGAAAGCTTCAGATCAATTATCGGAACTTCTCCTAAAAATTCGAAAATGGAAAAAATTGTTGACCTCAAAAGAATTGAAACACCTCTTGGAACAATGATTGCCTGCGCCAACGAAAACGGAATCTGTATGCTGGAATTCTCCGACAGAAAATCCTTATCAAAAGAGTTTGAAGATATTTCGAAATATTTCAAAGCTAATATCATACAGGGCGAGAATCCTCACTTCAAAACTTTAGAAACAGAATTGGCAGAATATTTCGAAGGGAAAAGATTAGATTTTACAGTCCCTTTGGCACCGGTTGGTACCGATTTTCAGAAAAAAGTTTGGGAAATCCTCAGAACTATTCCTTACGGGACTACCAGAAGTTACCAGCAACAAGCCGATATTCTGGGCAATCCAAAAGCTGTGAGAGCAGTAGCCAACGCTAACGGACTTAATAAAATTTCGATTATTATCCCTTGTCATAGAGTGATTGGGACTAATGGAACCCTGACCGGTTATGGTGGTGGAATCTGGCGAAAGCAAAAGCTGTTGGAGTTGGAAAAAGCGATACTGTTTTAGAAGGCTTCGAGAATCTCAGCCTGACAATAATGTCTCGCAGATTAAACTGATTTTGCAGATTGATTAAAATCAGCTTAATTTGCTAAATCAGCAAGACCTTAAAATGAAAATTATAGAAGCAGAAGAATTAAAAAATATAGCCAACCTTTGGTTCAAGGCATTCAACGAGCAGAATTTAGATGATTTGCTTAGTCTGTATGATGAATCTGCACAGCATTATAGTCCGAAACTTAAAATCAGAGAACCCGACACAAAAGGTTTGATAAAAGGTAAAAATGCATTGAGGATCTGGTGGAAAGATTGCTTTGAAAGGCTTCCGACTTTGCAGTATGAAGTTAATAAGCTGACTGCGGATTCTGAACAGGTTTTTATGGAATATACCAGGAAAGTGATGGGCGAGGAAGATATGAAAGTAGGAGAGGTTCTGGAAATTAAAGATGGGAAAATTATATGTTCAAGAGTCTATCATGGCTGATATTTTTTATCTTTGAAAAAAAACAGGAATGAGATTTTCTATCCAACCAACTTTAGAGAACGACTTTGTAAGATTAGTTCCCTTAGAAAAGGATGATTTTGAACCATTGTTTGCAGTAGCCTCTGACCCCAAGATTTGGGAACAACATCCCAACAAGGACCGGTATAAAAGAGAGGTATTTCAAAATTTCTTTCAAGGCGCGATGGAAAGCCGGGGCGCTTTCAAGATCATTGAGAAAAATACCGGAAAGATTGCCGGCAGTACAAGGTTCTACGATTACAATTCTGAAGACAATTCCATATTTATAGGCTATACTTTTTATGCGACAAAATTCTGGGGTTCCAAACTGAATCCTCAGGTCAAAAGGCTAATGCTGGATTACATCTTCCAGTTCGTAGATAAGGTCAAATTCCATGTTGGTAAAGATAATATCCGCTCTCAAAAAGCCATGGAAAAATTAGGAGCGAATAGAGTAGATGAGGTTAATGTTGCCTATTATGGCGAACCGGAAAAGCTGAATGTCGTTTTTGAAATTACTAAAGAAGATTATCAGATATGAAAAAGTACAGAATCCAAGCCAGTCCTTTTATTGTTCCCACAACCGACGGAAAGTTAATCGAGGAACATTGGGGTAATTCAACTAGAAACTCAGAGATCTCTATTGCTCATATGGTGGCACCGCCCAACTGGAGCGAACCGCATCAGACACCAGAGTTTGATGAGTTTACGTTGATAATATCCGGGAAAAAGCATTTTGAGATTGATGGTGATTCTGTCATTCTGGAAAAAGGACAAAGCATTATGATAGAAAAAGGAGCCAGAGTCCGTTATTCTAATCCGTTTTATGATCCTTGCGAATATATTGCTATATGTCTTCCTGCCTTTTCGATGGATCTGGTGAACAGGGAAGCGGATTGATAAATTGATGTACTTAATTACACTTTAGAAATATTGCTTAGTTTTTATAAGGCACTTTTGGTAATTTTCTATTTGCCGTTTTGTCAGAAATCCCATTCTATAGTAGAAGATTCTTTTCCTTTTTTTAGTATTGATCGATATTACGAGAAAAGAATCCATAAAGCCCTTTCTCATTTTACAGGACTCTATTTTATCAATAGGGACTTCCAGAACCGGGGTTACTTTTCTTATTTGTAAAAATGGACGCCTGAGTTTTACAGATATGATATGTTCAGAAATATCCACCTCGGTAACTTTTAAAACCGATAACTTCCATACTATCATTACAAAAATCAGAAACAAAAGTATATATACAAGATTATTATTGACCTTAAAAAAAACTTTTGCAGTACACAGAAAAACAATATCCAAAAACAATAGTAGTAAGAGGATATACATTGTTATTCTGATATTTTTTTTATTACTTAGTTTCATTTGATGAATCGGTTTTTTAAGAAAATACCCACCTCTGTAGTTTCATTTTTGCTTTTCTCAGAAAGTGGTTTTGTTGTTTTAAAATAAATCCGGGGAGGCAGGCAATCTCTTCTGTGTTTTTTCCATACAGCGATTGGATGTTTCTTCTTTTTGCCGCATCCAGGATGACCTGATGCCAGTTTTTATAAAGCATTTCTTTCTTCGATTCATCCTGAGATATGCCTCTTTTATGTTTCCTGTATAAATAGAGGGGCTCTTTTATGAATGTGAAATTACCGGTTTCATATAGCTTAAGGTATAGATCCTGGTCAACTGCTGAGCTAAGGTCGGGATTGATGCCGGACGTTTTCTCGTAAGCCGTTTTTTTAAAGCTAAAGAAATGGTTGACTTCAAAAAATATGTTGAAGAACTTTTGATCTCCATTTTTCACCGCTCCGGAGGATGGAAACATCTTAAGAGCCAGGTTATCTTCACAGAAAAAAAAGCGGGAATAGACTGCTACGTTATCTCCGGCATGTTTTTTCAGACTGAGCTCTATGGCATTGTCTGCCAGAGCATCATCGGAATCCAGGAATCCGCAGACCTCACCCGAAGCCAATTCCACACATCTTCTTTTTGTAAAACCAACGCCCTTGTTCTCCTTGTTTTTATACAGCCTGACCCTGGGATCTTTTTGTGTCAGGGTTTTAATATTTTTAAAGGAATCATCCGTAGAACAGTCATCCACGATAATGACCTCAAAATCATCAAAGGATTGATTCAGGAGGCTTTGATAACAAGCCTTGAAATATTCGAAGTTGTTGTAATGGGCAATAAGAACTGAGAATTTTTTCATCATTTGTGCTTTTTAGGGAATACAATGAAATTATTTAACGCGATATATTCGTTCTCAGTTTCCTTATACTGCCTGCGGAAGTTACCCGGGGTCTGGCCTGTCCTGTTTTTGAAAAACTTTGAAAAGTTAGACGGATCATAGGTGAAGGTTCTTGCAATTGCGGCAATGGATACATCTGCTTTCAGTAACATTTCCTTTGTCTTTTCTATAATTTTAAAATCGTAGAAATAGCCCGGGTGGTTTCCAAATTCGTGTTGTATAATATCTATAAGATGCTTATGGGAAACCGCAAGCTCAGAAGCGATTTGGTTAAGCTCCATAAAATCCGTCACCCTTGCAGAGATAACATCGTCTATATGCCGGTCCAGAAAGTCAACATATCTCTCCGAGAGTTCCTGACTTCTGCTTTTTTTTCTTTCCTTCATGTTGTGCCTTTTCCAGGTTGATAGACTTCTGCTTTATACTATGAACATCTTTTTCCATCTAGCTACTGAGTTACGGCTCAGTTTGAAGTGCTTAGCAAGCTGGATGTTGTTCAGGTTATTCTTCTTCTGGTATTTCAGGATATGGAGAATGTCTGACTTGTTGTAAGAACGGTATTTTTGACTGGCTTTCTCCGATCCCCCAAAGATCTTCTTATTAAGTTCCAGAATATCTATTACAGAAAGATGCTTTTTAGTCAACAATTCCTGATATTCTGCCATGTTTTCCGGTTTTTCCTTATGGATAATATCCGAATAGATGAGTCTGAAATCAGGGCCTTCTTTTTTTATTCTTTGCGTTTTATGATCCATTTGTAAAGCATTTTTTAAGGATATTGTAGTGTTCTATAACTTGTTCTTGCCTGTTTTTCGTTCCACCTTAGCTTGTTCTTTTTTGTTTTGTATTTCAAACTATGGTTTCCAGAAGCTCCATACTGTTCCGTTGTATACAGCCAATTGTTTTTTTGTGGTGTCATAGGCCATCATTCCCGGTGCAGGGTTGATGATGTTCAGGTGTGGGCTTGCCACTCTTGGCAGGATCATGGCTTTATCGGTATCAGAAAGGACAAGGATGCCGGCGGTGCTGTTGGTTGCTCCGTCAGCGCCTATTACGGTTTTTGCATTTGCCAGTTCTGTTTTTGTGGATTGTATGGACAGATCAGCCTGTCCGGTTGTATCTACAGAAAGATCAAACCAGCTTCCGTCTTTCAGATATTTTACTCTATGGTCTAGGGCATCATAGATGATGGATCCGTTTTCCGTGATGGCTGTTTTGTTCTCTATATAGGGCAGGATGAGCCCTTTGTTCTCAGCATCTGTAAACTCCAGAGACACGGAGGTATTGGTAACCGATTGTTTTCCTATTGCGATCTGAGATTTTGCTGCAATTCCAGTGACCAGCATTGCGAACATTAGAATGTTACTTTTCATATTGTGTGTGTTTTATATGCCCTTTTTACAGGGCGGTTGTGTTTTATATGATTGTTTTAGAGATCCTTCGACAGGCTCAGGATGACATTGTTGAGATCCTTCGATTCCGCTACGGAACTACGTTCGCAAACCTCGTTACAAGCTGTGCTTGCTCCTCATTTGTGCTCAGGATGACAGTGCCTTTGTCATGTTGAGCAGAGCACAGCGTCGTCGAAACATCTCTTTTTATGATCACCTTTATTAGAGGTGCTTCGGCTTCGCTACGCTTCACTCAGAATGACAAGGCGGTTTGTCATGTTGAGCAGAGCGTTAGCGGCGCCGAAACATCTCATTTATTTAATCCGGGCAGGTTTGTGTCGTTATACAATACCATCCGAACGAAACGCCGTTATCCTTTGAAGTGTACATCTTTAGACATTTGTTGGTGGTATCATAGACCATCATCCCTTCCACAAAATTGGCAACTGCAATGCCCACAGGATTTCCTGTACCATCAAAAGCTACACGGTTTGGCACAAAAGCTTTGGTTTTGGACTCCAATGCTATATGTCCGCCTTTTCTTGTCATTGGCCAGTTATCCTTGTCACTTGCGCCAGCTCTTCCCAATGCGGAAATTCCCACTTTAGTGTCTAATGATGTTCCTGTTGTAATGCCCGGTTTGTAGCATATACAATTTGAAACTACGACAGGATCTCCTATGATATCTACATAGCAAGAGCTTGATGTATTGTAATATACCGGGGTATAAGTTCCTGCCGTTATAGGATTATCGGTTACATCGGTACCATTTTGTAACCACCTTACTTGCATACCTGATGGGGAAGTATTTGTAACATATGGTGCTAATGCAGCCCCAACTGTTCCGGAAAGAGTGGAAATACAAATGCTTGAAGGCGCAATAGGCACTGGGCTAAAATACAGCCTTGGATTATCCAAATAAGTGATTGTTCTTCCATTGGTATTCCAAGGGTATAGCTTGACCATATAAGTTTTGCCTGGCTTCAGTTTGTAGCTTACGGATAGATTTACCCCGGAAACAGTGTTAATGTATACATCGCCCAGATTAACTTCGCTTCCTGTATCAGGATCTACAATAGCAACCCTTAGATTATAGCTTACATTTGGCATACCTCCAGGACTTAAGATTAAATCAACGTCCATAGCAATTGCAGTAAAACGGTTGAAATGTAAGATTGGCGCGTTAGCAGCCGTTGTAATATTAAAGCTGTAATATTTTGACGCCTGTACGGCATTGGTAATACCACTCATACTGAAAAGAGTACTGCCCGATTTTGGCCTTACACCATTAAGCGTTTCCGTACCTGTAGTTTTATAGTACGTTCCTCCTGCAATATTAGATGCAGTTATAAAAGGCAGAAGATTGCCAGTTCCGGCTGTATTACCGTATGGATTGCCAGCATTATCGGCATTATAGAAGATAGTAGGTGCATTATTGACACAACTACCAGGTATGATTACGTTTACATCATCTGCGCTGGTACAGGTACCTGTAGTTATAGTCCATCGGAAGGTGTAGGTGCCTACGGTATTAAGTCCCGTAACATTGGTGTTGTAAACCGATGGTGTCACGATAACCGGATCAGCAGCACCGGAAGGTTTGGATACCAGAGTCCAGATACCGGTAGATGCTGTCCCTGGATTGTTACCGTTCAGAGTGGCTTGTGTTGCCCCAATCAATGCTTGATCCGAACCTGCATTAGAATTAATTTGCGGGGAAACAAATATGGAGAACTGACCTTCCAGGGATGTACCTGAACAGGCGTATTCCTTACCTATGAAATCTCCGGCAGCGCCACTATTTGCTTTTATTTTAAAGACATACTCTCCGGGCATTGTCAGATTTCCAATAACAGTAGATGTTTCGGTAAATCCGGGTGTCCCATAACTTGGTGTTCCTGATCCTGCAGGTTTTGAAACGACACTAAAATTGTATCGCGCATTATACTCCTGAAAATAGCTGCTATTGATTACCTGTTTATATACGGCAGGCAACGGAATAGTTGCTGTAACCACACCACTGCCGGGATAACATATTGTAGTATTAGGTACTGCTACATTCGGTCTGGCTCCATCCGATATATGCAGGAAATAATACATAGTAGTAGTAC
>WPCJ01141964.1_pt1 | contig 29208 bp, 30 predicted proteins | sample 5399831 | NCBI WGS metagenome assembly WPCJ01 (sample SAMN12869470, study PRJNA574797) | sludge metagenome | isolation source: wastewater treatment of pH10 | place: China:Beijing | collected 2019-05-20 | reverse complement strand
GCCCAGACCAGGGGAGCGGCCGACGCCGCTGCCGCGGTGGCCGCGGCCACCGAAGCTCCGGTCATGACCACTCCGGCCATGGGCGTCCTGCCTGCCGAAGGGCTGAAGCCCGACACGCGGCTCGCCGCCGGCGCCAAGCGTGACCAGATCGGTTATCTCGGCGTCTGGGCGCCGGATTATGCCGCCTGCGGCACCGTCGACCAGGCCGGCAGCAGCGGTTACGTGGTGATCACCAGGATCAGCATTCGCCAGGGCAGCGAGATCACGCTGGTCGACGCCGTACCCGCCACCAACGGCAAGGCCAGCCTCAAGGCCGGCGACAAGACCATCGAAATCGATCAGGCCGGTCCGGACGTGCTGAGCGTCAACGGCAAGTCGCTGGTGCGCTGCACCACGCCCTGATCCGCACCAAACGGGGCCGCGGCTCGCCGCGGCCCTGACTACTGAGAGGGTCTTCCGGCCGTCACGGCGAACAGCGCGATGGCTGCGGCGTTCGACACGTTGAGCGATTTGATCGGTCCCGGCATATCGAGCCGCACCATCTCGTCGCACAGTTCACGCGTCCGCTGCCTTAGCCCTTTGCCTTCGGCGCCCATCACGACGGCGATCGGTGCGTCGTCGGTGCGCGCCCGAATCGGGGCAGGGGCCTCCGAATCGAATCCGATCACCGTGAGCCCGCGGGATTTCAGCGTCTCGATTGCGTCGCCCAGGTTGCGCACTTCGATCATCGGGACCAGATCCAGCGCTCCCGAGGCCGCCTTGGCCATCACGCCGGTTTCGCGCGGTGAGTGGCGCGCCGTGGTCACCACGGCGTCGGCGCCGAACGCACAGGCGGTGCGCAGGATGGCCCCGACATTGTGCGGGTCGGTCAGCTGGTCGAGGATCACCACCAGGCGGGGGTTGGGGACGTCGTTGAGGCCGAAGCGGCTGACCGCTTCGACTTCCAGCGCCACGCCCTGATGCACCGCATCGGCGCCGAGCAGCCGATCCAGCTCCTTGGGCGTCGTTTCTGTGAAGCGCATCTCCACCGCACCGGTCTCCCTGAGGCGCATCAGCGCATTGGGTGTGACCAGCAGGTTGCGCTTTTCGCGCAAGGGATTGTCCAGCGCCGCCCGCACCGTATGCAGCCCATACAGGTACACCGGCCCGGTATCCGGGTCATACTTCGGTTTGGGCGGGAACTTGTTGCGGCTCATGGGGATGCCGTAGCGGTTTTGATGCATGACAGCAAGGCGGCGAAGCTTCTGTCGCCACTGGCCGATTGGGTGTTGACAGGCGTTCACCGCCCCGACATAAACCGCCCCGACGACGCGCCCGGGGACGGGCGCCGTTCGTTTCTCCGGCTCTGAATGGAGGGGTGGGAGAGTGGTTAAATCCGGCAGACTGTAAATCTGCTCGCTTAGCGTACACTGGTTCGAATCCAGTCCCCTCCACCAGCCCTTTGCTCCCGGCGAGCCGCGGGAGCGCCTCCCCGAAGCCGACTATTCTGCATGAGTCGTCGCGGCACTCCGTCCGCCACGGCGGACCGCCGGCATGCGCCGACGATCTCGCCTTCACCACAAAGTCGGCCCTTGCCAGGATCGCGCCTCTCCCACTAAGAAGCGCGAGGCGCCACGGCGCGGGTGTAGCTCAATGGTAGAGCAGAAGCCTTCCAAGCTTATGACGAGGGTTCGATTCCCTTCACCCGCTCCAGCCTTGCTCCTTCCCTCTGCGGTCATCCCTGCGCGAACCGGTTGGCCGCAATCGAGTCGGCCTTCATCTCGATGGAAAAGCCCGGCAGCTTCGGCGGCATATAGGCCGCATTGCGGATGACGCACGGCTCGAGGAAGTGTTCGTGCAGGTGGTCGACATATTCGATCACCCGGCCGTCCTTGCTGCCCGACACCACCAGGTAGTCGATCATCGACAGGTGCTGCACATATTCGCACAGCCCCACGCCGCCGGCATGCGGCCATACCGGCAGCCGGTATTTGGCGGCCATCAGCAGCACCGACAGCACCTCGTTGAGTCCGCCGATGCGGCAGGCATCGATCTGTACGATGTCGATGGCGCCGCGGGTGATGAACTGTTTGAACAGGATGCGGTTCTGGCACATCTCGCCGGTCGCGACTTTCACCGGGGCGATGGCTTCGCGAATCTTGCGGTGCCCTTCGACATCGTCTGGGCTCGTCGGCTCCTCGATGAAGTAGGGATTGAAGCGCTTGAGCTCGTTCACCCAGTCGATCGCCTGGCCGACCTCCCACACCTGGTTGGCGTCGATCATCAGGTAGCGGTCGGGCCCCATGATCGAGCGCACGATCTCCAGCCGGCGGATGTCGTCGCTGAGGTCGCGGCCGACCTTCATCTTGATGTGCGAGAAGCCGGCTTCCACCGCTTCGTTGGCAAGTCGCGTCAGCTTTTCGTTGGAGTAGCCGAGCCAACCGGCCGAGGTGGTGTAGCAGGGGTAGCCGTTGGCCTCGAGCTCGGCGATGCGCGCCGCCTTGCCGGCCTCGGCCTCACGGAAGATCGCCAGTGCTTCGTCGGGGGTGATGGCGTCGGTGAGGTAGCGGAAGTCGACGATCGAGACGAGCTGCTCGGGTGTCATGTCGGCGACATAGCGCCATACCGGCTTGCCGGCGCGCTTGGCCAGTAGGTCCCACACCGCGTTGACCACTGCGCCGGTGGCGAGGTGCATCGCCCCCTTGTCCGGTCCGATCCAGCGCAACTGGCTGTCGCCGGTCATATGTCGCCAGAACCGGCCGGGGTTTTCCTCGATCCAGTCGAGGTCGAGTTCGGTCACCCTTGCCGTCAGCGCCTCGATCGCCTTGCAGACGATGTCGTTGCCGCGGCCGATGGTGAAGGTCAGTCCATGCCCGGCGATCCCGCTATCGGTTTCGAGGATCACATAGGCCGCCGAGTAATCCGGATCCGGATTCATCGCGTCGGAACCATCGAGCGAAGCAGAGGTGGGAAAGCGAAGGTCGTAGGTGCTGAGGCTGGTGATGCGGGTCATGGTTCATTGTCTGGGGTTGGTCGAGCGACCTCACCCTACACCGATGCCGGCTGCAAGGCGGATAGGGCGAAAGTTCTGCTCGGTTCACACCAGGCTGGCTGCTTCCGCCGCGATCCAGTCACGGAACGCCTTGATCTTGGGGACATTCCGTCGTCCTTCAGGATAGGCGAGCCAGTAGCTGGTGCCTTCGTCGATCACCCGCTCGAACGGCTGGATCAGCCGTCCCTCCGCCAGCTCGCGCTGGAAATACTCGGGCGTCAGCAGGGTAACGCCCTGGCCGGCCATGGCGGCGATGGCGTCGAAGGTCTGCATGTTCATCGACGGCGTGTTCTGCTGCTTGAGCACGTCGTGCGGCAGCCCATGGGCGTCCAGCCAGAAGATCCACCATGGATCGTCAGCGTCGAGCAGCGGCAGCTTCAGGATGTCCGCCGGTTCGCGGACGCCGCCGATCGACGCGGCCAGCCCGGGCGACAGCATCGGGGTGAAGCGCACGTCGATGAGCCTCACCGCGGTGAGACCCGGCCACACGCCTCTGCCGGCGCGGACCACCACATCCACCTGCTCGCGGGCGAAATCGACCAGCCGGTCGGTGGTCTCCAGCCGTACGGCGATCTCCGGGTGGCGCAGCTGGAAAATCCCGAGTCGGGGCGCCAGCCACTGCGCCGCGAAGGTGTGCATGGTGTTTACGATGAGTGTGCCGTGCTCGCGCTGGCCGAAATCGACGAAGGCTTCGCGCAGGGTGTCGAAGGCGCGTGTTACCTCGGGGGCCAGCCGCAGGCCGGCTTCGGCAAGGGCGACCTCGCGCGGACGGCGCAGGAACAGTGGCGCACCCACCCGCTCTTCGAGCAGCTTGATCTGATAGCTGACCGCCGCCTGCGTCATGCCCAGCTCCTGGGCGGCGCGGGTGAAGCTCAGGTGCCGGGCTGCCGCTTCGAAGACACGGATCGCAGCCAGCGGTGGCAGGTGATCTGACATAAGGCCTCCTTATGTACGATACTCGAGCTTTGGTTGGAAATCAAAGCCCTGGACGCGCATCTTTCACTCACACGCATCGAAGCTGAATGGTGATCGAAATGCTTTACCAGGCCCCCAGAACCCGTACCGCCCGTCTGTTTCGCTGGATGGCCCACCTGATCCTGCTGCGGCCGGCGCATCCCGTCGCCGACATTCGCGAACTCAGCCCCTATCTGCGGGCCGATATCGGAGCAGTGGGCGGGGATCGCTCTTTTCGCGGCGATCGATGAGCGCCGCCGTTTCCGCGACAGCCAATGAAAAAGGCCCGGCATGTGCCGGGCCTTCTGATCAAAGCGATGAATGGTCAGCAGTCGAGCAGGTGGCCCGAGCCCTTGGGCGCCACCGTGCAGTTCCACAGCATCGGCAGCTTGAGCTTGGTGGGCGTCGCTTCCACGGCGGTCGCCACCGTCTTGGGCGTTGCCTTCAGCATGGCCGCACCCTTTTCCCAGCACTCCTTCTTCAGCGCCGGAAAGATCAGGCAATTGACTTCCGAATCCGTGAGCGCCGGCGCGGCGGCCACGGGCAGGACCGGTACGGCGAAACCTGACGCGACGAGCGCGGCAACGAGAACGAGTCTCTTCATCGTTTTTCCCCTGGTATCCTCCAAGCGCGGCCAGTTGGCCGCGCGGCAGGGAGCCTAATCCCGCGCCGTGGCGGCGCGCAATCGCGACGCGAAGGTTGCCCCCTTGCCACTTGCGCGGCGCGAGGCTTTTCAGTAGAGGGAGGGCCGCAGGTTTAGGGGTATAGCTCAGTTGGTAGAGCATCGGTCTCCAAAACCGAGGGTCGAGGGTTCAAGTCCTTCTGCCCCTGCCACCTGCCACCAGGCGAAGTGAAGCCACTTCGGCCTTTCCATCCCGGAACAGATCAAGCCGTCTGACACCGCCCGCCGGTGCGTGAACGATTCTGCTCTCGACAGCCGATGGATCAGGCAACCTGCGGTGTGCCCCAGCTTGCCAGGGTCGAGGGGACGCCGGCCAGCAGTTCGATATCGACGAGTTCGGCGCGTTCGACCAGAGTGCGCCCGGCGAGGGTGATCAGCGGCGTGCCTTCGTCCGCAATCATCAGCCAGCCCTTGGCCACCATCGACATGGTCAGATGGGGCGGTACGCTCGCTCCATGCTCGGCCAACCGGACCAGAGCAACGACTTCGGCCGGGGTAGGGCCTGCCAGCACAGCATCACGCATGATTTCGAACTCCCACATTGCGGGACAAGAATGTGCTGGTGCGGATCTGGTTCCGGAGACGAACAACGGAAACGGACGGTCAGCTATCAGTTGACCGGCGCCGACCAGGGCGACGAGCCATGAGGGCTGCGTCGGCGAGGGCAGCGAGACGGGGGACCGCCGGGTTGTGGATCCCGTAGAGGAGCAGAAAGGGGCGCGTGAACGCGGAAAAATCCAGCTGACAACCACTGCAAGTTGCCGCCCGGCAACAGACTTTCCTCCCGTTCGCGTATAGAGTGTAGTTCTGTTGAGGAGTAACGACATGGCTCGGTCTATCGGTCTTCTTGCTGCGGGCATTTCGCTCGCGGCCTTGGCTGCGACTTCTGTTCATGCAGCCGATCTCATCGTCGACACGCCGGTAGAGCCGGGTGTTGTTGATGTCAGCGGGAATTGGGACGGCGTCTATCTCGGTGTCTTCGCCGGGTATGGAAGCGGCGCGTTCGAGAACACGCCTCCGGGCGGTACTGAGTATGACATCAGCGGCTGGCTTGCTGGTGTCGCGCTGGGCGCGAACTTCACCGTTGCCGACGGTATTGTTGCTGGCGTGGTCGGCGACATCGCCTGGTCGGGGATCTCGAATGATCCGGCGGACTTTGCCGGCGATGAGTTCAACGTCAACTGGGTGGGCTCGCTGCGTGGGCGCCTCGGCTTTGATGGCGGCGCTTTCCTGCCCTACCTGACTGCCGGTCTGGCAGTCGCCGGTGCCGAGGCTGTCGATACCGGTATCGCCACCGACACCGCCGTGCATATCGGCTGGACTGTTGGCGCCGGCGTCGAGTTCGCCGTGGCGGACAACCTGTCCATCGATCTTCTCTACCGCTACTCCGACTATGGCAGCGCCCATTACGACGTTGGCCTGGCCGGCAGCGATGTGGACTTTCACGCGCACCAGGTCAGCGTCGGGCTGAACTGGCGCTTCTAACTCTGGTTCAAACGACAGAGCCCCGGCTTCCCATTGAGGGGGCCGGGGCTTCGTATTTCCGCCAGGCGCCCTTGGCATCGCGAAGCACGTCGCGAGCGGCGTTGCTGGCCAACGGGCCGGGCGATCCGATGAGCAGGTGGGGATATGAGGGCATGACGCCCAGGTCGGGAAAGTCAGCGGGCGCGACACACGCCTCCCGGGTCAGCGGCCCGCTGCTTCCTCCCGAAGGCGCCATCTAGCGCTTCTCGAGTGCGGACTGCATTTAACTAAGACATCCTGCCGCCCGCCCGCCATCAATCTTGCAGCTTGGCCGGATTTGCCGGCTGCCGATCTCTTGCTACTGCCTGCGATGTGTCCCAGGAAGGTTCCGGGTTGGGGATGACGACATGAAGGTGACGCTCGATCTCGATGATCTCGTCAAGCGCGGCGAACTCACGCCGGCGGAGGCCGAGCGGCTGCGGGGCTTCGCCAAGGCGGAGACTGGAACCCTCGGGACCAACATCCTGCTCTCGTTCGGCGCCAGCGCCATCGTCATCGGGCTTGGTACGTTGTTCCCGACCGCAGAAACGGCTGTCATTCTCGGCGGCCTGCTGCTCGGACTCGGACTGGTGCTGCGCTTTAACGGCATCGAACGCTGGACACTGTTCGGCGAAGTTTGCGTGACCATCGGCGCCCTGGCTCTCTCCGGTGGCATATCGATCCTCGCCAACGGCTCGGTACCGATCAATCTCGGTATCGGGGCAGGGCTGGCGGTCGCGGCGGTGGCAGCGCGCTCGGGGCTGCTCGCTGCCTTGGCGGTGATCATGTTCACCGCCACCATCGGCGGCGCCACCGCCTACAATGGCAGCTTCTTCTGGCAGCCAACCCTTACCGTCGGCATCCTCGCCGCGATGACGCTCGGGCTTTATCTGCTCTCGCTTCGCCTGCCACCCGATTACGAGCGGCTGGCGATCATCGCTGCCCGGGTCGCCATTCTGATGCTGAATTTCGGCTTCCTGGTCGGCTCGCTGTTTGGCGATGACGCGCTGCAACTGCCGCCGCTGGCCTTCACCGTGGCCTGGGCCGCGGTGCTGCTTGTTACCGGTGTGTGGGCCATCCGGGCGAACCGCCGCTGGGTGGTGAACGCCGCCGCGGTGTTCGGAGCGATCCACTTCTTCATCCAGTGGTTCGCGACGTTGGGCCCATCGCCGATCTCGATCGTCGGCGGCGGGCTGCTGCTGGTAGGTTTCGGCTTTGCCATCAGGTGGTTCAACCGGATGCCGGGCGCAAAGCCTTCGGAGGCAGCGATGGTCACCCCCGCCGCGCCCAGTACCGAACAGCCCTGAACGGTCTCGTCCGCGCTGCCGAATTCGATAGGTGACTGAAGAGCTGGGGCGTACAGTGTCCCCGGCGCATGGATGCGCCACTTAGCGAAAGCGATCCCCCCACTATGCCTGTCGATCATCCCGCCGCTGCGCCGGGAGCGGTTCGTCGCATACCCAGCCGGACGCTGACTGTCGCCCTCAGCTTCTTCATCACGCTCGGCGCGCTGTTCGTCCTCGCGCCGTTCCTGCGCCTGGGCGCGTTGCTGACCTGAACTCGGAGCCACCCCATATGCTTGCCATCCGCCTTGCCGGCGTGCCGCGTTTCATCGTCGGTCGCTGGCCGCTGCCGCCGCCCGACAACTCCGATGGGCCGGATCTGTTCGAGGCGATGGCCGGGGGCAGGTTGCCCTCCCTCGCCCGCAGCGGCATCAACTGGACGAGACACGTGCGGCCGACGCCGCCGCTCAAGCCGCGTGGCCGCACGTCTCACCTGAAGGTGGTCAAATGAGCGGCGATGCCGCAGGCGACACCGCGCCGTTCGATTATGCCGAGCCGGCCGATCTCTATTTCCCCGAGCAACTGGGCCGTAGGGGCGGGCTCAATTACCGCCGCTTCCCCTCGGCTGCGCTGGCGTTGCGCTATGCCATAGAGCAGCTGGTGGCGGCCAAGCTGGCTTCCGCTACCCTGGAGGTCGATGGCGAACGGTATGACAGCGCCGCAATGCGCCGGCTCTACAGTTCGCCGGACTTTCCCGTCGCCTGATGCTCAAGCGGCCGGCAGCGGGATGTCGACGCCGTCTTCTGCATACTCGTGCAGCTTGTTGCGCAGCGTCCGGATGCTGATGGCGAGGATTGCCGCGGCATGGGTGCGGTTGCCGTGGGTGGTGCGGAGCGTCGCAAGGATCAGTTCGCGCTCCACATCGGCCGCCTGCAGTCCGACCAGCTGCAGCGCCGCTGCCGGATCGGGGTGGAGATCGTAGGGGGACAACATCTGCAGCCCTCGCGTTACTCGAGTTCCATCGGCAGGGAGAAACTGAGGCCGACGACGATCATGAAGGAAGCCACCGCGGCCGCTGCGACGATGATGACGGGGAGCCAGTGCCCTAGCCGCGTCCACGTCACGACCTGCAACAGCTCCCCCATCTTCAGTTCCCCCGAATCACGCCGCCAGTCCGCCGTCTTCTGATAGTTGAGGCAAGCTGACGGTTGGCTGACAGCCGGGCCGCCGGGCACGCCGACATCGGCCTGTCATTGGGGCTTGCAATAGCCTGACCAAGCCATTAGATACCGGCTCCCAAGCCGCCCGGGGAGACTCGCGCGGTTCTTCGTTTTTGGCCTGACGGCCCGACCGGAAGTAGAGCTGATGGCTGCACTGAACCCGTTGAAATTCCTGCAAGAGGTTCGTCAGGAAGTCGGTAAGGTTACTTGGCCCACCCGCAACGAGACGCTGGTCTCGACGGTCATGGTGCTGGTGATGGTGGTCATCGCGAGCTTCTTCTTTCTCGCGGCCGACCAGCTTATTTCCTGGCTCGTGCAGCTGATGCTGTCGATCCGCTGATCGGCAAACTGAACTTTTAGGAGCTTCGACGCGGCATGGCCAAGCGCTGGTATATCGTTCAGGCGTACTCGAACTTCGAGCGCAAGGTGGCGGAAGACATTCGCCAGAAGGTTGCGCAGAAGAAGCTCGAAGACCTGTTCGATGACGTGATCGTACCGACCGAGAAGGTTGTCGAGATGCGTCGCGGCCGCAAGGTCGACGCCGAGCGCAAGTTCTTCCCGGGCTACGTCCTGGTGAAGATGGAAATGACCAACGAGGCGTTCCATCTGATCAAGAATACGCCCAAGGTTACCGGCTTCCTCGGTTCGGGCGACAAGCCCATGCCGATCTCCGAAAAGGAAGCCATGGCCATTCTGCAGCAGGTGCAGGAAGGCGTGGAGCATCCCAAGCCGTCGGTCTCGTTCGAGGTCGGCGAGCAGGTGCGGGTTTCCGACGGTCCCTTCGCCAGCTTCAACGGCGTGGTCGAAGAGGTCGACGAGGAGCGTTCGCGCCTCAAGGTGGAAGTTTCGATTTTCGGGCGTCCGACCCCGGTCGAGCTCGAATACGGTCAGGTCGAGAAGGTCTGATTACCCTGTCGTTGCGCAAGCACGACTGACTTACTGGTCGTTGCGCAAGCACGACTGACCAAGCAATTCCGGCGCAAGCCGGATGTCGCTGCCGAAAGGGAGCGGAAAACCGTGGGAGGGCAGGGCGGTCGCCAACCGCTCGTAAAGCCCGGACCACGGCGTCTCACAGATCCGGTGACGCGGATCACCCGCCCGATCCTGGGCACATATGGAGATTGAACCATGGCAAAGAAAATCACTGGCTACCTGAAGCTTCAGGTCCCGGCCGGCTCGGCGACCCCGTCGCCCCCGATCGGCCCCGCGCTCGGCCAGCGCGGCCTCAACATCATGGAATTCTGCAAGGCCTTCAATGCGAAGACCGCCGAGCAGGAAAAGGGTGCCCCGACCCCGGTCGTGATCACCATCTACGCCGACAAGAGCTTCACCTTTGAAACGCGTCTTCCGCCGGTCACTTACCTGATCAAGAAGGCCGTGAACCTGAAGTCCGGTTCGAAGCTTCCGGGCAAGGAATCTGCCGGCACCATCTCGCAGAAGCAGATCCGCGAGATCGCCGAAAAGAAGATGGCCGACCTCAACGCCTATGACGTCGACCAGGCGATGACGATGATCGCCGGTTCCGCCCGTTCCATGGGCCTGCAGGTGGAGGGCTGATCATGAGCAAGCTCGGTAAGCGTACTGACGCAGCCCGCGTGGGCATCGATCGCAAGAAGCTCTACGCGCTCAACGACGCCGTGAAGATGGTCAAGGAACGCGCCAAGGCGAAGTTCGACGAGACCGTTGAGGTTGCGTTCAACCTGGGTGTGGATCCGCGTCACGCCGACCAGATGGTCCGCGGCGTGGTCAACCTGCCCAACGGCACCGGCAAGACCGTTCGCGTCGCCGTGTTCGCCAAGGACGCCAAGGCAGATGAGGCCAGGAAGGCCGGCGCCGATATCGTTGGCGCCGAAGACCTGGTGGAAATCATCCAGGGCGGCAAGATCGAGTTCGATCGCGTTATCGCGACCCCGGACATGATGCCGCTGGTCGGTCGTCTCGGTAAGATCCTCGGGCCGCGCAACCTGATGCCGAACCCCAAGGTCGGAACCGTGACCCCCGACGTCGCCGGTGCGGTGAAGTCTGCCAAGGGCGGTGCCGTCGAGTTCCGCGTCGAGAAGGCAGGCATCCTGCACGCCGGCGTCGGCAAGGCATCGTTCTCGGAAGAGGCGCTGCTGCAGAACATCAAGGCGTTCGCCGACGCGATCCAGAAGGCGAAGCCGGCTGGCGCCAAGGGCACCTACGTCAAGCGCGTCGCCGTGTCCTCGACCATGGGCCCCGGCGTCCACGTCGATCCCTCTTCGGTCAACGCTTAAGACCGTCGAGTAGTAAATTCCTGGCGGCAGCAATGCCGCCGGGATGCCGATCTTCGGATCGGTAAAGTCCTGTCCGAGACTGCGGGTCTGCTCCTTCGGGAGTGCTAATCCCTGACCCTGCGACGCGCTAGCGCGCGATCAACGAAACCAGGGGCCCGCATAGATGGGGTGAAGACCGGAATTCTTCTCCGGTTCGAACCAGGCCAGTTGCCGCCAAGGGGTATTTCGCCCTCCGACGGTCAGCCGGTTGACAGGCATCAACCGCTGCACTCCAGACGGAGGGCAGCAATTGGCAAACGGTCCGGGACCTATCTCCGGGCCAAATGTGGAGACTAGCAGTGGAAAGAGCGGAAAAGGCTGAGCTCATCGCCTCGCTCCAGTCGTCGTTCGCGACGGCCGGATCGATCGTGGTTGCCCAGAACGCCGGCTTGACCGTTGCTGACCTGGAAAATCTGCGCAAGCAGATGAAGCAGGCCGGCGGTACGATCAAGGTGGCCAAGAACCGCCTCGCCAAGCTTGCTCTGAAGGAAACCGACAACGCCGACATGTCGGCCCTGTTCTCAGGTCCGACCGTCGTCGCCTTCGCCAAGGATCCCATGACCGCGCCGAAAGTCGCGGCCGCTTTCGCCGACAAGAACCAGAAGTTCGTGGTTCTCGGTGGCGCAATGGGGAAGACCGGGCTCGACGCCAACAACGTCAAGGCGCTCGCCACCATGCCGTCGCTGGACCAGCTTCGCGCCACGCTCGCAGGGATGCTCAAGCAGCCCGGCACGCGTATCGCGTCGGTCCTCCAGGCTCCTGGCGGTGCGGTTGCACGGGTCATCTCGGCACACGCCGAGAAGAGCAATGCAGCATAGGCAAACTACCCACGTGGGGCCGATCCGGCCCTCCACGGTTCGAACTGAAACATCAAAGAGAGTGAACTCAAATGGCTGATCTCGCCAAACTCGTAGACGACCTGTCTGCCCTGACCGTTCTGGAAGCTTCCGAGCTGTCGAAGCTTCTCGAAGAGAAGTGGGGCGTTTCGGCTGCCGCTCCGGTCGCCGTGGCTGCTGCTGCTCCGGGCGCTGCCCCGGCTGCCGCCGCTGAAGAGAAGACCGAATTCGACGTGATCCTCGCCTCGTTCGGCGAGAACAAGATCAACGTCATCAAGGAAGTCCGCGCCATCACCGGTCTGGGCCTCGGCGAAGCCAAGGCTCTGGTTGAAGCTGCTCCGAAGGCCGTCAAGGAAGGCGCTTCGAAGGCTGAAGCCGAAGACATCAAGAAGAAGCTGGAAGCAGCTGGCGCCAAGGTCGACCTCAAGTAAGGTCGTCTACGGACAAACGATCTCGGGCGGCGCGGCAAAATTGCCGCGCTGCCTTATTTCTGTCGCATTTATGGTATCTGGGACGCGTTCCACCCGCGCGATTGGATGGCCGGGCAGGACAATCACAATTTCGGAGTTCGGATGGCGCTCATCGAGCGCGGATGAATTCGAGTGCAGTGCGGTGGGGCTCACGCGGTCCCGCGCCCAGCGAGTTGCGTAATGACCGGGGCTCCCTCCCACTCACCGGGCCCCGATGACAAAAACAAGGCCGATGTCCTGATGCCCGACGGCTGATAGTCGGGCCTTTGGAAATCTGCCTCCGAGACATCGAGAAATTTGAGGAGCTGGTATGGCTACCACGTTCAACGGCCGCCGCAAGGTACGCAAGTCTTTCGGCAGCATTCGCGAAGTCACGGAGATGCCCAATCTGATCGAGGTTCAGAAGGCCTCCTATGATCAGTTCCTCCTCGTGGACGAGCCCAAGGGCGGGCGTCCCGATGAGGGGCTTCAATCCGTTTTCCGGTCGGTGTTTCCGATCACCGACTTTTCCAACACCGCTTCCCTCGAGTTCGTGAAGTACGAGTTCGAGCAGCCGAAGTATGACGTCGACGAGTGCCGTCAGCGCGACATGACGTTCGCAGCGCCGCTCAAGGTCACGCTTCGCCTGATCGTGTTCGAAGTTGATGAAGAGACCGGCGCCCGCTCCGTCAAGGACATCAAGGAGCAGGACGTCTATATGGGCGACATGCCGTTCATGACCATGAACGGCACCTTCATCGTCAACGGCACCGAGCGCGTCATCGTCTCGCAGATGCACCGTTCGCCCGGCGTGTTCTTCGATCACGACAAGGGCAAAACCCACTCCTCGGGCAAGCTGCTCTTCGCCGCGCGCATCATCCCGTATCGCGGTTCCTGGCTCGACATCGAGTTCGACGCCAAGGACATCGTGTTCGCCCGTATCGACCGTCGCCGCAAGATTCCGGTGACCTCGCTGCTCAAGGCGCTCGGCATGGATGCCGAGGAAATTCTCGCGACCTATTACGATACGGTCCAGTTCGAGAAGACCAAGACCGGCTGGCAGAAGCCGTTCGACGCCGAGAAGATGAAGAACGCCAAGCCGACGTTCGACCTCATCGACGCCAAGACCGGCGACGTGGTCCACGAAGGCGGCAAGAAGCTGTCGCCGCGCCAGGCCAAGAAGCTGGCCGAGGGCGGCCTGACGCACCTCGCAGTGGTGGAAGAGGACCTCTACGGTCAGTTCATCGCGCAGGACCTGGTCAACCTCAAGACCGGCGAGATCTTCGCCGAAGCCGGCGACGAGCTGGACGAGAAGCTGCTGACCAAGCTCAAGGACGCCGGCTTCGACGAGCTTCCGATCCTCGACATCGATCACGTGACCGTGGGCGCCTACCTGCGCAACACGCTGGCCGTCGACAAGAACGAGTCCCGCGAGGACGCGCTGTTCGACATCTACCGCGTGATGCGTCCGGGTGAGCCGCCGACCGTCGAGACCGCCGAAGCCATGTTCAAGTCGCTGTTCTTCGACAGCGAGCGCTACGACCTGAGCGCCGTCGGCCGCGTCAAGATGAACATGCGCCTCGACATCGAAGCCGAGGACACCGTCCGGATCCTGCGCAAGGAAGATATCGTCGAGGTGGTTCGCACCCTCGTCGACCTGCGCGACGGCCGCGGCGAGATCGACGACATCGACAACCTCGGCAACCGCCGGGTGCGTTCGGTCGGCGAACTGATGGAGAACCACTACCGGCTCGGTCTGCTCCGCATGGAGCGGGCGATCAAGGAGCGCATGTCGTCGGTCGAGATCGACACCGTCATGCCGCAGGACCTGATCAACGCCAAGCCGGCGGCTGCCGCGGTGCGCGAGTTCTTCGGCTCGTCGCAGCTCAGCCAGTTCATGGATCAGACCAACCCGCTTTCCGAGATCACGCACAAGCGTCGTCTCTCGGCGCTTGGGCCTGGTGGTCTGACCCGCGAGCGCGCCGGTTTCGAAGTGCGCGACGTGCACCCGACGCACTATGGCCGGATCTGCCCGATCGAGACGCCGGAAGGCCCGAACATCGGTCTTATCAACAGCTTGGCGACGTTTGCTCGCGTGAACAAGTATGGCTTCATCGAGACGCCGTACCGCAAGATCGTCAACGGCAAGGTCACCGACGACGTCGTCTATCTGTCGGCGATGGAGGAGGCCAAGCACTACGTCGCGCAGGCCAATGCCGAGCTGACCGACAAGCGTGAATTCGCCAACGACCTGATCGTGGCGCGCCACGCCGGTGACAACGGCCTGACGCCGAAAGAGACCATCGACCTGATGGACGTGTCGCCCAAGCAGATCGTTTCGGTGGCGGCCGCGCTCATCCCGTTCCTCGAGAACGACGACGCCAACCGCGCCCTGATGGGCTCGAACATGCAGCGTCAGGCTGTGCCGCTGCTGCGTGCCGAGGCTCCGTTCGTGGGCACCGGCATGGAGTCGGTCGTCGCCCGTGACTCGGGCGCCGCTATCGTGGCCAAGCGCAAGGGCATCGTCGACCAGGTGGATGCGACCCGTATCGTTATCCGCGCCACCGAAGAGACCGACGCGTCGAAGTCCGGCGTCGACATCTACAACCTGATGAAGTTCCAGCGTTCGAACCAGTCGACCTGCATCAACCAGCGCCCGCTGGTGGTGGTAGGCGACCACGTCGAAGCCGGCGACATCGTTGCGGATGGTCCCTCGACCGAACTGGGCGATCTGGCTCTCGGCCGCAACGTGCTCGTCGCGTTCATGCCGTGGAACGGCTACAACTTCGAAGACTCGATCCTGCTCAGCGAGAAGATCGCCATGCAGGACGTGTTCACCTCGATCCATATCGAGGAATACGAAGTGATGGCCCGCGACACCAAGCTCGGCCCTGAGGAAATTACCCGCGATATTCCGAACGTTTCGGAAGAAGCGCTGAAGAACCTCGACGAAGCCGGTATCGTGCATATCGGTGCGGAAGTCGCCGCCGGCGACATTCTCGTGGGCAAGATCACACCGAAGGGCGAAAGCCCGATGACGCCGGAAGAGAAGCTCCTCCGCGCCATCTTCGGCGAGAAGGCCTCCGACGTTCGCGATACCTCGCTCCGGGTTCCCCCGGGCGATGCCGGCACCGTGGTTGAAGTTCGTGTCTTCAACCGCCACGGCATCGACAAGGACGAGCGTGCCATGGCCATCGAGCGCGAGGAAATCGAGCGCCTCGCCAAGGACCGTGACGACGAGCAGTCGATCCTCGACCGCAACGTCTATGCGCGTCTCAAGGAAATGCTGTTCGGCAAGACCGCGACCGCTGGCCCCAAGGGCTATGTCAACGGCACCAAGCTGAACGACGCGACCTTCGACGCCCAGCCGCGCTCCAAGTGGTGGCAGTTCGCCCTCGAGGACGACAAGGTCATGGCCGAGATGGAGGCCCTCCACGCCCAGTACGAGGAGAGCCGCAAGCTGCTCGAGCAGCGCTTCATCGACAAGGTCGACAAGCTGCAGCGCGGTGACGAACTTCCGCCGGGCGTGATGAAGATGGTCAAGGTCTTCGTCGCCACCAAGCGCAAGATCCAGCCGGGCGACAAGATGGCCGGCCGTCACGGCAACAAGGGCGTGGTTTCGCGCATCACCCCGATCGAAGACATGCCGTACCTGGAAGACGGTACGCACGTCGACATCGTGCTGAACCCGCTCGGCGTGCCGTCGCGCATGAACGTGGGTCAGATCCTCGAGACGCATCTTGGCTGGGCCGCTCGCGGCCTGGGCAAGAAGATCGATGAGATCGTCAGGACCTACCAGCAGAAGGGCGACATGACTCCGCTCAAGAAGGAGATCAGCGCGCTCTACGAAGGCGACGAGTACGTCGCCCAGCTCGACGACGACAGCATCCTCCGCCTTGGCGAGCATCTCTCCAAGGGCGTGCCGATCGCCACCCCGGTGTTCGACGGCGCCAAGGAAAGCGACATCGTCGATCTGCTGCAGCGCGCCGGCCTCAACTCGACCGGCCAGTCCATCGTCTTCGATGGCCGCACCGGCGAGCAGTTCGACCGCAAGGTGACCGTGGGCTACATCTATATGCTGAAGCTCCACCACCTGGTGGACGACAAGATCCACGCGCGTTCGATCGGCCCGTACTCGCTCGTTACCCAGCAGCCGCTGGGTGGCAAGGCGCAGTTCGGCGGCCAGCGCTTCGGCGAAATGGAGGTGTGGGCGCTCGAAGCGTACGGCGCCGCCTACACGCTGCAGGAAATGCTGACCATCAAGTCGGACGACGTTGCTGGTCGCACCAAGGTCTACGAGGCGATCGTCAGAGGCGACGACACCTTCGAGGCGGGCATCCCCGAGAGCTTCAACGTTCTCGTCAAGGAAATCCGCTCTCTCGGCCTCAATGTCGAGCTGGATACGTTTGAAGGCGATGCGCTGCCCCAGGGCGGCCCTGCCGACAACCAGCTCGCACCTCCTCAGAACGCGGCGGAATAAGGCTGCCGAGTTCAACCCACATTCACTTCGGACGCTTCCCGGCTCGAGCCGCCGGGAAGCTCCGATAAGAGGAGTCTACCGATGAACACTCATCACCACGTCATGGACCCGTTCAACCCGCAGGTCCCGGTTCAGATGTTCGATCAGATGAAGATCAGCATCGCGAGCCCGGAGAAGATCCTGAGCTGGTCGTACGGCGAGATCAAAAAGCCCGAGACCATCAACTACCGTACGTTCAAGCCCGAGCGCGACGGTCTGTTCTGCGCGCGCATCTTCGGGCCCGTGAAGGACTACGAGTGCCTGTGCGGCAAGTACAAGCGCATGAAGTTCAAGGGCGTCATCTGCGAGAAGTGCGGCGTCGAAGTCACCCTGAGCCGCGTCCGTCGCGAGCGCATGGGCCACATCGAGCTCGCTGCCCCGGTTGCCCATATCTGGTTCCTCAAGTCGCTGCCGTCGCGTATCGCGCTGCTGCTCGACATGACGCTGAAGGATATCGAGCGCATCCTCTACTTCGAGCAGTATGTCGTGCTCGATCCCGGCCTGACCCCGTTCGGCGTGAACGAGCTGGTCACCGAGGAGCAGTACCTCGACGCCCAGGACCAGTATGGTGCCGACAGCTTCACCGCCAAGATCGGCGCTGAAGCCATCCGCGACCTGCTGCTTTCGCTCGACCTCGAAAAGATCGCCGCGGACCTGCGCGTCGAGATCGCCGAGGCCACCACCGAGCTGAAGCCCAAGAAGCTGGCCAAGCGGCTGAAGATCGTCGAGCAGTTCATCGTCTCGGGCAACAAGCCCGAGTGGATGATCATGACCGTCATTCCGGTCATTCCGCCCGAGCTGCGTCCGCTGGTGCCGCTGGATGGCGGCCGCTTCGCGACGTCCGATCTCAACGACCTCTATCGTCGTGTGATCAACCGCAACAACCGCCTGAAGCGCCTGATCGAGCTGCGCGCTCCGGACATCATCATCCGCAACGAGAAGCGCATGCTTCAGGAAGCGGTCGATGCGCTGTTCGACAACGGCCGCCGTGGCCGCACCATCACCGGTGCGAACAAGCGTCCGCTGAAGTCGCTCTCCGACATGCTCAAGGGCAAGCAGGGCCGGTTCCGTCAGAACCTGCTCGGCAAGCGCGTGGACTATTCCGGCCGTTCGGTGATCACCGTGGGTCCGGAGCTCAAGCTCCACCAGTGCGGCCTGCCCAAGAAGATGGCGCTCGAGCTGTTCAAGCCGTTCATCTACTCGCGTCTGGAGGCCAAGGGCCTCTCGTCGACGGTGAAGCAGGCCAAGAAGCTGGTCGAGAAGGAGAAGCCCGAGGTCTGGGACATCCTCGACGAAGTGATCCGCGAGCACCCGGTTCTGCTGAACCGTGCGCCCACGCTTCACCGTCTGGGCATCCAGGCGTTCGAGCCGCACCTGATCGAAGGCAAGGCGATCCAGCTGCATCCGCTGGTCTGCGCGGCGTTCAACGCCGACTTCGACGGCGACCAGATGGCCGTGCACGTGCCGCTCTCGCTCGAGGCGCAGCTCGAAGCTCGCGTGCTGATGATGTCGACCAACAACATCCTGCACCCGGCCAACGGCCAGCCGATCATCGTGCCGAGCCAGGACATCGTGCTGGGCCTCTACCACCTCTCCCTGATGAACGAGGGCGAGCCGGGGCAGGGCATGGCCTTCTCTGACATGGGCGAGCTCGAGCACGCCCTGGCGTCGGGCGTCGTCACCATGCACTCCAAGATCAAGGGGCGTGTCGACGTCTATGATCTGGAAGGCAACCGCACGACCGAGATCGTCGAGACCACGCCGGGCCGCATGATGCTGGGCAAGCTCCTGCCCAAGCATCCGGCTGTGCCGTATGCGACGGCCAACCAGCTGATGACCAAGAAGATGATCTCCAAGATGATCGACACCGTGTATCGCGGTTGCGGTCAGAAGGAGACGGTCATTTTCTGTGACCGCATCATGGACCTGGGCTTCAAGCACGCGGCCCGCGCCGGCATCTCGTTCGGCAAGGACGACATGGTGATCCCGGCCTCGAAGTACACGCTCGTCGAGGCGACCCGTAAGCAGGTCGAAGAGTTCGAGCAGCAGTACAATGACGGCCTGATCACTCAGGGCGAGAAGTACAACAAGGTGGTCGACGCCTGGGCCAAGTGCGGTGACCGGGTCGCCGAAGAAATGATGAAGGGCATCGCTGCCGTTCAGTTCGACAAGGAGACGGGTCGTCAGAAGCCGATCAACTCGGTCTACATGATGAGCCACTCCGGCGCCCGTGGTTCGCCGGCCCAGATGAAGCAGCTTGCCGGTATGCGCGGCCTGATGGCGCGTCCGGACGGCTCGATCATCGAGACCCCGATCACCGCCAACTTCAAGGAAGGCCTGAACGTTCTCGAGTACTTCAACTCGACCCACGGTGCTCGTAAGGGCCTCGCGGACACCGCGCTGAAGACCGCGAACTCGGGTTACCTGACCCGTCGTCTCGTCGACGTGGCGCAGGATGCGATCATCGTGCAGCTCGATTGCGGCACCGATCGCGGCCTGACCATGGAGCCGATCGTCGACTCCGGCCAGGTGGTGGCGACCCTTGGGCAGCGTATCCTCGGTCGCACCGCGGCTGACGATATCGTCAACCCCGAGAACGGCGACGTCATCATTGCCAAGGGCACGCTGCTCACGGAAAAGGACATCGACGTCGTCGAGGCCCACAAGGTCCAGACGGTGCGTATCCGTTCGCCGCTGACCTGCGATCTGCGCCAGGGCTGCTGCGCCGCCTGCTACGGTCGCGACCTCGCTCGCGGTACGCCGGTCAACATCGGTGAAGCTGTCGGCGTCATCGCCGCCCAGTCGATCGGTGAGCCGGGCACGCAGCTGACCATGCGCACGTTCCACATCGGTGGCACGGCGCAGGTGGTGGACTCGTCCTTCCTCGAGGCTGGTGCCGAGGGCAAGATCGAGATCCGCAACCGCAACGTCGCCAAGGTCTCGGGCGGTCAGCTCGTTGCCATGGGCCGTAACGTGACCATCGCCATCCTCGACCCCGAGGGCAAGGACCGCGCCACGCACCGCGTGACGTACGGCGCCAAGCTCCGCGTCGATGACGGCGCCGAGGTCAAACGCGGCCAGCGTATCGCCGAATGGGATCCGTACACCCGTCCGGTGCTGGCCGAAGTCGAGGGTGAAGTCGCCTTCGAGGATCTGGTCGACGGTGCCTCGGTGGCGGAAACCACCGACGAGACGACGGGCTTCACCAAGCGCGTGGTCATGGATTGGCGCGGTAGCCAGCGCAACGACGGGCTGAAGCCCGCCCTCACGGTCAAGCGCGGCGACACTGTCGTCAAACTGGATCGCGGCGGCGAGGCCCGGTACCTGCTCTCGGTCGACGCGGTCATCGCGGTCGAGCCGGGCGAGAAGGTGTCGCCGGGTGACGTTCTGGCTCGTATCCCGCTGGAAAGCGCCAAGACCAAGGACATCACCGGCGGTCTGCCGCGTGTTGCCGAGCTGTTCGAGGCACGTCGTCCCAAGGATCACGCGATCATCGCGGAGATCACCGGCACGATCAAATTCGGTCGCGACTACAAGAACAAGCGCCGGATCATCATCGAGGCTTCTGAAGAGGGCGCCGAGCCCGTCGAGTACCTGATCCCGAAGGGCAAGCCGTTCCACCTGCAGGAAGGCGACACCATCGAGAAGGGTGAATACATCCTCGACGGCAACCCGGCACCGCACGACATCCTGGCGATCAAGGGCGTGGAAGAGCTTGCGCGCTACCTCGTCAACGAGATCCAGGAGGTCTACCGGCTGCAGGGCGTGCTGATCAACGACAAGCACATCGAGGTGATCGTTCGCCAGATGCTGCAGAAGGTCGAGATCGTGAACCCCGGCGACAGCGGGATGCTCAAGGACGAGCAGCTCGACAAGCTGGACTTCGACGAGCTCAACGATCAGCTGGTCGCCGACGGCAAGAAGCCGGCGACGGCCAACCCGGTGCTGCTCGGCATCACCAAGGCCTCGCTGCAGACCCGCTCGTTCGTGTCGGCCGCGTCCTTCCAGGAAACCACCCGCGTCCTCACCGAGGCGGCGGTTTCCGGCAAGGCCGACCTGCTCGAAGGCCTCAAGGAGAACGTCATCGTCGGCCGCCTGATCCCGGCCGGTACCGGCGCCGGCATCTCGAAGGCCAAGGCGATCGCGACCCGCCGCGACGACATGATCCTCGACGAGCGCCGCCGCCAGGCCGAGACCGCCGCCATCCCGGCGCCGACCCCGACCCCGGTGGAGCCGGCCGAGTAATCGGCAGCCACATCGCAGAACGTCGAAAGGGCCCCTCGGGGCCCTTTCTTTTTGCGACGCGGATTCTTTCCGTTGCGGTCTAGGGTAGACGAACGAAGGTCATGTCCTCCGGCGGGGCGGGATCTTCATTGGCCCGGTCAGGTCTGCCTGCGCCATGGCATCGGGTGAGGCTTAGGTCCGTCGCGGTTTCCGTTATCGCGCAGGTGACCGTGTTCCAGCGCCATAGCCACCCATCGCTGATGTCGTCGTTTCTGAAGACGACCTTATCGTCGGTCTTTTCGTATGTTCCGATGCCTTCAAGCCCTTCGAGCGTCGCTAACTCGTTACCTGCTTCAGACTCATACATCGGCCCTACCCAACTCGTGGAAGCGCGGCCGTCAGGGTGAAAGGCGAGCTGCCATCCGGCAACATGATCGGTAGCTCCAGCCACCGCGGTCAACCGCCACGACGTCCATTCGCGATCTCCGGCGATGTCCTGTGCCAGAACGGACGATGGCCCGAGGCAACTCAGGAACACCAGTGCGATGGACGGGGAGCGCATCATCTAGCCACCTGTGGTTCGCGTCGATCGATCCTAGCCGGCGGCGATAGAGGGGTCGCGTGGATCGACGCGGACTGTTCCAGCGAAATGGATCGCAGTTGCTCGTCACAACGGCAAGGACCTTCGGGGCGCTTTCTTTTTTCCGTCATCGCTCCGACGCAAATCTGCAACCGCCCTGTGAGGCAGGCGACACACACGGTCAGTACCTGAGGCGCGCAACCCAAAGGAGCATCTCATGTTGCGCAAAGCCCTCATTGCCGGCGTCAGCCTTGTTGCGCTCGCCAGCGCCGCCATCGCCCAGGAGTCCGCCCCCCGCCAGTTCGACGCCGTGCTCAAGGCGCATGCCGAGCTGCCGGCGCAGTCCTTCACCCCGGCGCCGATCGATGCTCCGGCCTATTTCAACCTCTCGGGTCGCTTCACCAATGGCCCCAAGACCGAAGCGCTGTACTCGATCTTCGATGCCAAGACCGGCCTGTCGCGCCCCTATGCCGGCCAGGCGATCCAGGGCTTCTCGGGCATCCGCTCGCTCGGCGATGACCGCTTCCTGGTGCTGACCGATAATGGCTTCGGCTCGAAACTGACCTCGACCGACTCCCTGCTGATGTTCCACGAGCTCAAGCTCGACTGGACCAACGGCCGCGTCGGCGTCGAAAAGACCACCTTCCTCAAGGATCCGAACCGCGTCGTGCCGTTCCGCATCGTCAACGAGGCCAGCAAGGAGCGCTACCTCACCGGCTCCGACTTCGACATCGAGTCGATCCAGCCGGTCGGCGACACCTACTGGCTCGGCGACGAGTTCGGTCCGTGGCTGATCAATGTCGCGGCCGATGGTACGGTGCTCAAGGTCGTCGCCACCAAGGTCGGTGATGTCGACTACAAGTCGCCTGACAACCAAACCGTCGTCACTCCCAACCCGGGCACACCGCTCGCCGGCGTCAATACCCAGCGTTCCGGTGGTTACGAGGGCATGGCCCAGTCCGCTGACGGCAAGACCCTCTACCCGCTGCTCGAAAAGACCTTCTTCGACGAGAAGACCGGCGCCATGGAGCTGGTGGACGGCAAGCCGGCGATCCGCATGCTCGAGTTCCACATCGATACCGCCAGCTGGGGCGACAAGCTTCGCTACTATCCGCTGGACGATGCTGCCAACTCGATCGGCGACTTCAATATGATCGACGATCATCGGGCCCTGATCATCGAGCGCGACCAGGGTGCGGGCGGCTCCTGGGCCGACAAGCCGGCCAAGCTGAAGCGCATCTACCTCGTCGATCTCGAAAAGGTCGACGCCAACGGGGTGCTGGAAAAGCTCGCCTATATCGACCTGCTCGCCATCAAGGACCCCAACGGAGTGGCGCCGCGCGGCACCGAGAACGGCATCTTCACCTTCCCGTTCGAGACCATCGAGGACGTCGACCTGGTCGACCCGACCACCATCGTCGTCGCCAACGACAACAACTATCCCTATTCGGTGGGGCGCCAGCAGGGACGCGCAGACGACAACGAGTTCATGCTGCTCGACGTCGCCGACTTCCTCAAGGCCGAGTAAGGCGGACGATATCCGAGAACTGCGAGAGGGCCCTTCTGGGCCCTTTCTTTTGACGATCCACTTGCGCGCAGCGACGCGCAGGCCCTTACTCGCAGCAGATGGATCTTCGGGGGGATGAAAGTGTTGCGGGTCACTATCGCCATGGCCTTGATGCTGATGCCGACGATGGCGTTCGCCAGTTGGATGCCGAACTGCTCGCTGTCGAAAGACAAGTCCACGCTCGAGGTCATCGCCTCCAATCCGAGCGACACCAAGTACCACTGCCAGGCTTGGTGCCGGATGAAGATCAGCGGCGAGCGGGCCATTCAGAAGTTCGATTGCACCTTCAACCTCGGCAGCAACGCCTCCGAGAAGGTGATGTGCAAGCAGGATGGTGGCGCACCCGGCTATTTCAGCGAGGTTCTGCCGACCAAGAGCACCTGCGTGCCGCGCTGAAGGAGACCGGACGCTGGCGTGCCGGAAACAGGAGAAGCATATGAACGCCGCGCTATGGGGCAGGGTGGACGACTACATCGTTGACCGCCTGGTCGATGAGGATGGGGCGCTGGCTGATGCGCTGCGGGCCAATGCCGGCAGTGGCTTGCGCCCGATAGATGTGTCGGCGGCGCAGGGCAAGTTCCTGCACCTTCTGGTGCGGATGTGCGGCGCGAGGCGGATCCTCGAAATCGGCACGCTCGGCGGCTACTCGACGATCTGGATGGCCAAGGCACTGCCGGCCGATGGCTCGATCGTCACCCTCGAATACGAACCACGCCATGCCGAAGTGGCGCCGCGCAATATCGAGCGGGCAGGGTATGCCGATCGCATCGAGGTGCGCGTCGGCGCCGCAGCCGACACCCTGCCATTGCTGGCGGCCGAACGGCTCCAGCCGTTCGACTTCGTCTTCATCGACGCTGACAAGCCGAACAACCCCGTCTATCTCGAATGGGCCATCAAGCTCGGTCGCCTCGGCACGGTGATCGTCCTCGACAATGTGGTCCGCGATGGCGAGGTGGCCAATGCCGCGAGCCGCGACCCCAACGTGCTCGGCAGCCGCGGCGCCTTCGAGCTGATCGCTGCCAACTCGCGCCTTTCAGCGACGGCGCTGCAGACGGTCGGCGCCAAGGGCTATGACGGCTTTGCGGTGATGATCCTCGATTGAGGACCGGCTGAGCTCACGGCGCCGGCTTGTAGCCGACATACTCGGTGTACTGCTCGAGCAGCACCGACCAGACCCCGAAGGCGGCATCGAGGTTCTCGCGCGTGACCCCGTACTCCAGGTTGACGTCGTACTCGATCGCTGCATCGAGATCGGCATCGAGATAGGCGCTGCCGAACCGCTTGTCGCGGTTCCAGGCGTTCAGCGCATCCATGGTCGGCTTGATGTCGGCGAAGCCGGCGTAGAAGTTGATATCTTCGCAGGCGGTGTCGGCCGCGCAGTTCAGGAAGAACACATAATACGGCACGCCCTTGATGTTGCCGGCGATCCGCGGGTTGCCGTCGCTCTGGCTCTCCAGCGTCGCCGATCCGTAGCCACGCGCGATCGTCACGATCTCATCGACCTTCGAGCCGTCGATGATCGATTGGGCCAGCGCCGGGGTCGCAGCGAGAACGCCCAGCGCAACTGCGGCCAACAGGCGTATCAGCTTCATCGAATGCTCTCCATGTTGGCTCTGCCGTCGAGCCGACTGATACACCTTTGTCCCGGGAGGGCCAATGCGGGGCAGGGACCCACCCGGCGATTCCTGAAAATCGAGGAAAACCGCATCGACGATCTGGCGCCAGCCATGCGCCCGAGTCAGATTAGCCCTGTCCTCCGACCCCATCCCGTCCGTGGATGGAAATTCCCCGGATTTCCGGCTGCGTGAGCATCAGGTTCCGCTGCAAAGAATCCTTGACGGGGGGACTCACTGCCCATATAGAGGCGCAACCTTAGCGGTCGGTCGTGAAGTTCACGCGGGTATCTGCCACCTTGTGCGGGCATCCAGGAACTTCAAACACATCGCCAAAGGCAAGAGACGACGACAAATCTTCGTGCGCATGAACGCCCGGCCAACGCTGGGTGGTCCGCTGCAATGAGAGGCGCCGCTGCCCCGTTAGGGGTGGAATTGGCGCCCTATTGGTTTGCCATCGTCTTTCGCAACGAACTTCGGACCGATGGAAAGAGCGCAATGCCGACCATTAATCAGTTGATCCGCAAGCCTCGGGTATCCAAGCCCAAGCGGAACAAAGTACCGGCGATGGAAGCAAACCCGCAGAAGCGCGGCGTGTGCTCTCGCGTTTATACGACCACCCCGAAGAAGCCGAATTCGGCTCTCCGCAAGGTTGCGAAGGTTCGTCTGACGACTTCGCGCGAAGTCATTTCCTACATTCCCGGCGAAGGCCACAACCTGCAGGAACACTCCGTGGTGCTGATCCGCGGCGGTCGTGTTCGCGACCTGCCGGGCGTTCGCTACCACGTGCTGCGCGGCGTTCTCGACACCCAGTCGGTGAAGGATCGCAAGCAGCGCCGTTCGAAGTACGGCGCGAAGCGGCCGAAGTAAGGAGCATTCCAGATGTCCCGTCGTCACTCCGCTGAAAAGCGCGTCGTCAATCCCGATCCCAAGTTCGGCGATCTCGTCGTCTCCAAGTTCATGAACTCGCTCATGAAGGACGGCAAGAAGTCGGCTGCCGAGTCGATCGTCTATGGCGCCTTTGACATCGTGCAGACCAAGCTGAAGCAGGATCCGATCGGCGTGTTCCACACCGCCCTCGACAACATCCGCCCGGCCGTCGAAGTTCGTTCGCGCCGCGTCGGTGGTGCGACCTACCAGGTTCCGGTTGAGGTCCGTACCGACCGTCAGCAGGCCCTGGCCATTCGCTGGCTCATCGAATCTGCCCGCAAGCGTGGCGAGCACACCATGAAAGAGCGCCTGTCGGGCGAGCTCATGGATGCCGTCAACGGCCGCGGTCAGGCTGTTAAGAAACGCGAAGACACGCACCGTATGGCTGACGCCAACCGTGCCTTCTCGCACTACCGCTGGTAACGGAAGGCTCGCTCAGATGGCCCGCGAATACCCGATCAATCGCTATCGTAACTTCGGCATCATGGCTCACATCGATGCTGGCAAGACGACGACGACCGAACGCATCCTCTACTACACCGGCAAGTCCCATAAGATCGGCGAAGTCCACGACGGCGCCGCGACCATGGACTGGATGGAGCAGGAGCAGGAACGCGGCATCACCATCACGTCCGCCGCGACCACCACGTTCTGGAAGGGCCGTGACGGCTCGCAGTACCGCTTCAACATCATCGACACGCCCGGCCACGTGGACTTCACCATTGAAGTCGAGCGTTCGCTCCGCGTGCTCGACGGCGCTATCGCGCTGCTCGATGGCAACCAGGGCGTCGAGCCGCAGACGGAAACCGTCTGGCGCCAGGCCGACAAGTACAACGTTCCGCGTCTGATCTTCGTCAACAAGATGGACAAGATCGGTGCCGATTTCTATTTCTGCCTCGACACGCTGGACAAGCGCCTCGGCATCAAGCCGGTGGTGATGCAGCTGCCGATCGGTTCGGAAAGCGATTTCCGCGGCGTCGTCGACCTCATCGAGATGAATGCGCTGGTCTGGCGCAACGAAGAGCTGGGCGCGCAGTGGGACGTCGTCGAGATCCCCGAGGACCTCAAGGCGAAGGCCGCTGAGTACCGCGAGAAGATGATCGAGACCGCCGTCGAGATGGACGATGCGGCCACCGAGGCTTACCTGAACGGCGACATGCCGGACAATGACACGCTGCGCCGGCTGATCCGCAAGGGCACCTGCGAAGTGAAGCTGTATCCGGTGTTCTGTGGCTCGTCCTTCAAGAACAAGGGCGTGCAGCCGCTGCTGGATGGCGTCATCGACTTCCTGCCGGCTCCGACCGACATCCCGGCGATCCAGGGCATCGACGTCAAGACCGAAGCGCCGATCGAGCGTCACGCTACCGACGACGAGCCGCTGTCGATGCTGGCGTTCAAGATCGCCAACGACCCGCACATGGGTTCGCTGACCTTCTGCCGCATCTACTCGGGTCACCTCGAGGCTGGCGCCATGCTGGAAAACACGGTCAAGGAAAAGCGCGAGCGCGTTGGCCGCATGTTCCAGATGCACGCCAACAGCCGTGAGCAGATCAACGAAGCCTATGCCGGCGACATCGTCGCCATCGTGGGCCTCAAGGACACCACGACCGGCGACACGCTCTCTGACCCGAACCACAAGGTCATTCTCGAGCGCATGGAATTCCCGGAGCCGGTTATCGACATCGCCGTCGAGCCGAAGTCCAAGGCCGACCAGGAGAAGATGGGCCTCGCGCTCGCTCGCCTGGCTGCCGAGGATCCGTCGTTCCGCGTCAAGACCGACGAAGAATCCGGCCAGACCATCATCTCGGGCATGGGCGAACTGCACCTCGACATTCTCGTCGACCGCATGAAGCGCGAGTTCAAGGTGGAAGCCAATATCGGTGCGCCGCAGGTGGCCTACCGCGAGGCGATCACTCGTACCGTCGAGCACGACTACACCCACAAGAAGCAGTCGGGTGGTTCGGGCCAGTTCGCGCGTATCAAGTTCCGCATCGAGCCCAATGAGCCGGGCAAGGGTTTCGAGTTCGTCTCGGAAGTCGTCGGCGGCAACGTGCCGAAGGAGTATGTGCCGGGCGTGCAGAAGGGCGTTCAGTCCGTCATGGGTTCGGGTCCGATCATCGGCTTCCCGATCGTGGACGTGAAGTTCGCGCTGACCGACGGTGCCTACCACGACGTCGACTCCTCGGTTCTCGCCTTCGAAATCGCTGGCCGCGCGGGTTTCCGTGAAGCCATCGAGAAGGCGGCTCCGAAGATCCTCGAGCCGATCATGCGGGTTGAAGTTCTGACCCCGGAAGACTATGTGGGCGACGTCATCGGTGATCTCAATTCACGTCGCGGCCAGATCCGCGGCACTGAAGCCCGCGGTATTGCGCAGGTGATCGATGCCATGGTGCCTCTTGCCAACATGTTTGGCTACGTGAACTCGCTCCGCTCGATGAGCCAGGGGCGCGCTCAGTACACCATGACTTTCGATCACTACGAGCAGGTTCCGCAGGCGGTCGCCACCGAAGTCCAGGCAAAGTACGCTTAACGTTTACCCGCTAAGCAAGCGCTTGAATTAAAACTGAAAACTCACGTCGGCTGTTGGCTGACGCATACGGAGAGAAGCGATGGGCAAGGAAAAGTTTTCCCGCAATAAGCCTCACTGCAACATCGGCACCATCGGTCACGTCGACCATGGCAAGACCTCGCTGACCGCAGCGATCACCAAGGTTTTGGCTGAGACCGGTGGCGCGACCTTCAAGGCGTACGACCAGATCGACGCAGCGCCGGAAGAGAAGGCGCGCGGCATCACGATCAATACCGCCCACGTCGAGTACGAGACGACCAACCGTCACTACGCTCACGTCGACTGCCCGGGCCACGCCGACTATGTGAAGAACATGATCACCGGCGCTGCCCAGATGGACGGCGCGATCCTGGTCGTGTCGGCTGCCGACGGCCCGATGCCGCAGACCCGCGAGCACATCCTGCTCGCCCGTCAGGTCGGTGTGCCGGCGCTCGTCGTGTTCCTGAACAAGTGCGACATGGTCGACGATCCGGAGCTGCTCGAGCTCGTGGAACTCGAAGTTCGCGAACTGCTGTCGTCCTACGAATTCCCGGGCGACGACGTTCCGATCATCAAGGGCTCGGCCACCGAAGCTCTGAACGACGGCAACAAGGAACTCGGCCACGACGCCGTGCTCAAGCTGATGGCCGCCGTTGACGAGTACATCCCGCAGCCGGCTCGTCCGATCGACCAGCCGTTCCTGATGCCGATCGAAGACGTGTTCTCGATCTCGGGCCGTGGCACCGTGGTGACCGGCCGTGTCGAGCGCGGCATCGTGAAGGTGGGTGAGGAAGTCGAGATCGTCGGCATCAAGGCGACGCAGAAGACGACCGTGACCGGCGTTGAAATGTTCCGCAAGCTGCTCGATCAGGGCCAGGCTGGCGACAACATCGGCGCGCTGATCCGTGGTATCGACCGCACGCAGGTCGAGCGCGGCCAGGTGCTCTGCAAGCCCGGTTCCGTGACCCCGCACAC
>WPCJ01042451.1_pt1 | contig 29212 bp, 23 predicted proteins | sample 5399831 | NCBI WGS metagenome assembly WPCJ01 (sample SAMN12869470, study PRJNA574797) | sludge metagenome | isolation source: wastewater treatment of pH10 | place: China:Beijing | collected 2019-05-20 | reverse complement strand
GCATGGGGTAGTTCCACGGGATGATGTGCCCGGTGACGCCATGCGGCTCGTAGATCGTCAGGACGGTGAAGCCGTTCTGGTACGGGATGGTGTCGCCATGCACCTTGTCGGCGGAGGAGCCGTAGAACTCGAGATAGCGTGCCAGCGCGACGACATCGGCCCGTGCTTGCGTCAATGGCTTGCCGACATCGCGCGCCTCGGTCTCGGTGAGAAGGTCGATGTTCTTGAGAACGCCGGCTCCGATCCGGCTGAGGATGCGCCCGCGCTCCGTCGCGGTCAGGTGGCCCCATTCGCCGGAGAGAGCCTGCCGGGCGGCGGTGACCGCCAGATCGACATCCTCACGCCGGCCGCGCGCCAGCTTCGCCAGGACCTCGCCGGTCGACGGGTTGCGAACGTCGATATGATCGCCGTCCACGGCATCGCGCCATTCATTGGCGATGAAATTGCGATAGGTCTTCACGTCGAGCCTCGATCGTCTTCTGTGGTCGGCGAGCGGCGCCCTTCGAGCGGACGGCCGTCGCATGAGCGAGAGCCTGCACGCGGCGCTCGATATCGTCGGATTTGTGGTATCCCGGATACGAGAGCTGTCAATATCGCCCGCCGCTGATCCTCATCCGCTAGCCCCGCTGCTTGCCGCCTCGGAGTTCGGCGATCGTGTACCAGAGCACCGCCGCAAGGATCACGCCGCCGCCGATCAGAGTTGCCACCGGAGGGCGCTCCGAGAACAGGAGCCAGACCCAGACGGGGGTCATGACGACTTCGGTGGTGCCGATCAGCGCCGATTCGGCCGGCGGAAGATACCGCGCGCCCATGATGAACAGCACGAGCGCGATGGAGAAATTCGTCGCCCCGAAAGCCGCCAGCACCAGCAGGTTATGGGCGTCGAGCGTGCCCCCGGATCCGAACGGTGCGAAGATGACGAAGGCAAGCAGCGCGCTGATGAAGATCGGCGGCATGGCCGGCAGTTCCGGCTCCAGCCGCGGAACGACGATGACCACCGCGAATGTCACCGTCATCAGCAGGGCGAGCAGGTCGCCGATGATCCGCCCGGCCCCCATCGAAGCCGAGATGATGATCGCGACGCCGATCAGGCAGACGAGCCCCGCTACCATCGCGCGCCAGGCGATCGGCTCCTTCAGCAGCAGCCAGCCGAGAACGGCGGCGATGAAAGGCGCGGTGGCGTAGATCACAGCCACGTTTGCCACGCTGGTCGTATAATAGGCACCGAGGAAGGCGGCCTGACTGATCGTCTGGCAGGCGATCAGGGCGAGTCCGGCAGGACCAAATGTCTTCTTCCACTGCCGTCGCGTTCCCGCGCCGCCGAATAGGACCATCGGGACGATCAGGAAGATTGCGGCGAAGAGCGAGCGCCAGGCGATGGCCGTCCAGGCATCCGTCGTCAGCAGCCGCGCATAGATGCCACTGGCGCTCCAGGCGACGGTCGCGGCGAAGACAAGCAGGACGCCGCGGGAGTGAGCGGCCGATGAAGAGGAGTGGGGCGTCAAGATCACACGCGGGGCAAAGACGGGGCAGCGAGAAGCCACAGCGGGCGCAGAGCCCTTCGTCAATGGTCTTGTCCTGCGGCGCGTGAAGAGGCCCAAGGCAAAAAAGGCCGGCGTCCTCGAAAGGAGCCGGCCAAGGGGAAACCGTTGGCACGCGGCCAAAAGGTCTCGAGGGGAACGGGACGGCAAGGCTCCGCTGGGAGGAGAAAGCGGAGGGGCCGTGGACCGTATCCGCGATATGGGGCGCCCCAATGCGATCTCAACGCCCGGATTGCTCAGCCCACCCATGCGCTGAGCTCACGCGCCGAATGGACGCAGGCTGCTTGAATGAGGGGCGGTCCTGCGTTCAGGGCAGGATCAAAGCGCTTGCTCCCGTCATTTGCGCCATCCTAGGATCGAGGTGTCGGGATCGCAGGGACGCTGTCCGTGCGGTTTTCCACCTTCTCCAGAGAGGGTTCCCAGCATGAAGCGTCGGACATTCCTGGGTGTTGCTGCCGGAGCGGCCGTCTCCACGCTGGCGAGGCCCAGCCTCGCGCAGCCGGCGAAGGTGTTGAAATTCATTCCGGAATCGGATGTCGCGATTGTCGACCCGGTCTGGACGACCGCGACGGTGACGCGCAATCACGGTTATCTGGTCTTCGATACGCTCTATGGCCAGAACGCCAGTTACGGTTTCGAACCCCAGATGGTGGCCGGCCATACGGTCGAGGATGACGGCAAGACCTGGCGGCTGACGCTGCGCGAGGGTCTGCGCTTCCATGATGGCGAGCCGGTCAGGGCGCAGGATGTCGTGCCGAGCATCCGCCGCTTCTCGGCGCGCGACGCCTTCGGCCGTGCCCTGATGGATGCCACCGACGAATTGTCGGTCGAGTCCGATCGTGTCGTGAAGTTCCGGCTGAAGCGCCCGTTCCCGCTGCTGCCTGCCGCGCTCGGCAAGACCGGCACCTCGATGCCTTGCATCATGCCGGAGCGCTTCGCCGTCACCGACCCCAACAAGCAGGTCACGGAGATGGTCGGCAGCGGGCCGTTCCGCTTCAAGGCCGATGAGCGGATTCCGGGCGCGCTGACAGTCTACGAGCGCTTCGCCGGCTATGTCCCGCGCGCCGACGGTTCCGCCACCTTCACCGCCGGTCCCAAGCGGGTTCATTTCGACCGCATCGAGTGGCACATCATCCCTGATCCGCAGACGGCGGCGAACGCGCTCGGCAACGGCGAGATCGACTGGTGGCAGAACCCCACGCCCGATCTCCAGGGCACGCTCAAGGGCAGGCCGGGCCTCAAGCTGGAAGTTCTCGACCCGGCCGGCGGCATCGGCTGCCTGCGTTTCAACGCGCTGCATCCGCCCTTCGACAATCCGGCGATCCGGCGGGCCCTGCTCGGTGCTATCGATCAGGTCGAGTGCATGACGGCGGTCGCCGGCGACGAGCGCTCGCTCTGGAAGGACCATGTCGGCGTCTTCAGCCCGGATACGCCGATGGCGACGACCGCCGGGACCGAGGTGCTGGTCGGCAAGCGCGACTTTGCCGCCGTCAGGCGCGCCCTGGAAGCGGCCGGCTACAAGGGCGAGCGGGTCGTGCTGCTTGACCCGACCGATTATCCCTCGACCCATGCGCTCGCGGCGGTCGCGGCCGATGCCCTGCAGAAATCGGGTATGAATGTCGAGCTGGTCTCGACCGACTGGGGCACGGTGGTTCAGCGCCGCGCCAGCCGCCAGCCGATCGACAAAGGCGGCTGGAACATCTTCTTCACCTATCTGAACGGCACCAATAATTTCGATCCGGCGAGCCAGCTCGGCATCCGCGGCAATGGCGACCAGGCCTGGTTCGGCTGGCCGAAATCGCCGCGTCTCGAAGAGCTCAGGCTCGACTGGTTCGCGGCCAAGGACATTGCGGCGCAGAAGGCGATCTGCGCCGAGATCCAGAAGCAGTTCTTCATCGACGTGCCCTATATCCCGCTCGGCGCCTATTACGAAAAGACGGCCTCTCGCGGGATTACGGGGATGCGTATCGGGTTCGCTCAATTCTACGACGTAAGGCCGCTGTGACACATTCCAAGCTTCGTATCGCCGTTCTTCAGTTCTCCCACGAGACGGTCACCTTCCTCCCGAACGACACCACGCGGGAGGATTTCATCTACCCGGGCTCTCCGGCTTCAGGCGAAGCGCTCCTGGCCACCGACCCCAAGGGCTACATGGGCGGCTTCGTCCAGGTTGCGCGCGAGTTCGAGGATGTCGAGCTCATCGGCATCACCTCGCCGCTCTGGCCGCGCACCGGCACCGGTTCCGGCTGGGTGACCGAAGATGCCTATGAGCATTTCATCGGCATCATGATCGAAGAGCTGAAGGCGCAGCCTCATCTCGACGGTGTCTATCTCGCGCTCCATGGCGCGCTCGCGGTGCGTGGCGTGCCGCGGCCGGAGGCCGACATCGCCCGGCGCGTGCGCGAGGTCGTTGGCAAGAAGGCCTTCATCACCGCGACCTTTGACCCGCACGGAAATGAGGACGAGAATTTCCTCGCCCATGCCGACATGGCCTTCTGCGTGAAGTACTTCCCGCATTACGACATGCATCTGCAGGGTGAGCGCGCGGCGCGCATGCTGGTCCGGGCGATCCGCGGCAGCTTCAAGCCGGTGCATCGCACGCTGCGCATCCCGATCATCGCGCCGACGGTGGTGATGTGGACCGGCGCCTCGCCCTGGTCGGATCTCATCCAGCGCGCCCTGATCTGGGAGGCGCGCGAGCCCGATGTCTTCGTCAACGTCTTCTTCGGCTTTCCCTGGTCGGACGTTCCCGATGCCGGCATGGCGCTGCAGGTGCTGACCAACGACGATCCGGAACTGGCAGAGCGCGTTATCCGCGACATGGCGGAATGGACCTGGCGCCGGCGCCAGGCGCTGCTCGACACCGTCAAGATCTACAAGACCAAGGAAGCGGTCCCCGAGGCCCGCAAGGCGGTGGCGGCAGGCAAGGGCCCCGTCCTGCTGGCCGACTACAGCGATCGTTCCGGCTATGCGACCTGGCTGCTCCAGGAGATCGTCGCGCAGAAGCTCGAGCGCACGCTGGTCGCGACCATCGCCTCGCCCGATGTGGTCCGCTCCGTGATCGAGTCCGGGGCCAAGCCGGGCGACGCCTTCGATGCCGAGATCGGCGGCCTCTTCGATGAATCCGCCGGCGCGCCTATCCGGATTTCCGGCACGCTGCGCTCGATCGGGCCGGCGACGACCGCGCGCGGCAATGGCAAGGAGTGGATCTGCGTTGAGTTCGGCAAGGGCAACCTGCTGGTGCTCAGCCCCTATCTCGTTCAGATCATCGAACCTTCGGAACTCTGGCAGCTCGGGCTCGCGCCGGATGAGTTCGACGTGATCGCGATCAAGTCGCGCGTCCACTTCCGCCGGGGCTTCGATGATAGCGGCTTCACGCCCACGATCCTGCTGGTCGAGCCGCCCGAGCCTTTCATGGGCACGGTCCATCTCGACGCGCTGCCTTACGAGAATCTGACCCTGACGGACTACTATCCCTATGGCAGTCCGAGCTTCCCGCCGGCGGACTGGGACAAGTCGTCCGGCTGACGGAAAGCCTGACCAGCCGCGCGGCTGGCCGAGACAAGCCCATGCGAGCTGATCGCATGGGCGCCTGCCCGGGCCTGCGAGTTGCGCGGCCGCATTCCGGGCCTATCTTCGATCGATGAGCCCGATCGCCTTTGACAATTCCTATGCGCGCCTGCCGCCGCGCTTTTATGCGGCGGTCGCCCCGACGCCCGTGGCCGCGCCGCGGTTGATCCGACTGAACGTTTCGCTCGCGGTGCGGCTCGGGCTCGATCCCCGCTGGTTGAGTAGCCCGGAGGGCGTGGCGATGCTGTCCGGCAATGGCATGCCGGCCGGTGCCGCTTTGATCGCGACCGCCTATGCCGGTCATCAGTTCGGCGGCTTCAGCCCCCAGCTCGGCGACGGCCGCGCCATCCTGCTCGGCGAGGTGGTCGACCGCGACGGCAAGCGCCATGATCTCCAGCTCAAGGGAGCGGGGCCGACCCCGTTCTCGCGGCGAGGCGATGGCCGTGCGGCGCTCGGGCCGGTCCTGCGCGAATATATCGTCAGCGAGGCGATGGCGGCGCTGGGCGTCCCGACCACGCGCGCGCTTGCCGCCGTCCTGACCGGCGAATCTGTCCGGCGCGAGACCTTGCTGCCCGGCGCCGTCCTGACCCGTGTTGCCTCCAGCCATATCCGGATCGGAACTTTCCAGTATTTTGCCGCTCGCGGCGATCTCGAGGCGCTGCGCCTGCTCGCCGAGCACGTTATCGCCAGGCACTACCCGGCCTGCGCCGGCGAGGGGCGCTATCTCGCCTTGCTCGAGGCGATGGTCGCTGCGCAGGCATCGCTGATCGCGCAATGGATGACGATCGGCTTCATTCACGGTGTGATGAACACGGACAACATGTCGATCGCGGGAGAGACCATCCACTACGGTCCCTGCGCCTTCATGGATACCTATCATCCGACGACCGTGTTCAGCTCGATCGACGAGCATGGCCGCTACGCCTATGCCAACCAGCCGCCGATCGCCCGCTGGAACCTGACTCGCTTCGCCGAGACGATGCTGCCGCTGCTGGACGGCGATCTCGACAAGGCCGTGCCGATCGCGCAGGCCGCGCTCGACCGGTTTGATCCGCAATTCCAGACGCATCTCATCGCCGGCTTCCGCCGGAAGCTCGGCCTCGCCATCGAAGAAGAGGAGGATGTCGCGCTCATCAAGGGCCTGCTCGATGCGATGCAGGCTGGCGAAGCCGATTTCACGCTGGTCTTCCGGCGCCTGAGCGAGGCGGCCGGGCGAGACAGTCCGGCGGCCTGCCGCAACCTCTTCAAGGACCCGGCGACATTCGATGCCTGGGAGGGACGCTGGCGCGAGCGCTCGCAGCGGGAGCCGGTACCGGCCGAGGCGCGGCGGGATGCAATGCTGCGGGTCAACCCGCTCTACATCCCACGCAACCATCAGGTCGAGGCGGTGATCGAAACCGCGGTCGAGCGCGACGATTTCGCCCCTTTCGAAGCCCTCGTCGACGTCCTGGCGAAGCCTTTCGAGGCGCAGTCGGGCCGGGAGGATTACGAGCGTCCGCCAGCCGTGCATGAGCGCGTGCTGGCGACATTCTGCGGGACCTGAACGGTTCGAGGCAGGGCAGCGCGATGTTTCTTTTCGATGGCCCCGATGATGCCGATGTCACCCTTCTTCTCGCCCATGGCGCCGGGGCCCCGATGGATTCACCGTCGATGACGGCGGCCGCGAAGGCACTGGCCGGGACAGGCTTTCGCGTAGCGCGTTTCGAGTTCGACTATATGGCGGCGCGGCGCAGCGGAACCTCGCGTCCGCCGCCGCCGCGCGCCGATAAGCTGAACCCGCAATATCTTGCCGCCATCGATGCGCTTGGCGCAGCGGGAAAGCTCGTCATCGGCGGCAAGTCGATGGGGGGCCGCGTCGCCAGCATGGTGGCTGACGGGCTCTTTGAAAGCGGCCGGATCAGCGGCCTGCTTTGCCTCGGCTACCCCTTCCATCCGCCCGGCAAGCCCGAGCAATTGCGGACCGGGCACCTGGTCGATCTGAAGACCCCGGCGCTCATCGTGCAGGGAACGCGGGATGAATTCGGCACCCGGGAGGAAGTCTCGACCTATGAGCTTTCACCGGCGATCAATATCCTCTGGCTGGAGGACGGCGACCATGATCTGAAGCCACGCAAGCGGCTCTCCGGCTTTACGGCCGCCGACCATCTCGCGACCATGGCCGGAGCGGCTTCCGCCTGGGCCGGGCGCCTTGCGCAGCGTGCGGCCGGAGGCGTCCTCGAGACGGATTAGGAACCTGGCACGGCCCCGTTTGGCGATCGCAGCGCGGTCAATGAGGTGCGCCTTCAGCGCGACCGCGGATCGAGGGCGTCTCTCAGGCCGTCGCCCAGCAGGTTGAACGACAGGACCGTGGCGAAGATCGCGATACCCGGCCAGAGCGCCATCCAGGGGGCATTGCTCAGGAAGCGCTGGGCCGAGTTCAGCATCGAGCCCCAGGAGGGGGCAGGCGGCTGAAGGCCGAGGCCGAGGAAGGACATGCTGGCTTCCGCAATGATCGCCATCGCGATGGTCAGCGTCGCCTGGACCATGAGCTGCGGCAGGATGTTCGGCAGGATATGCCGCGCCGCGACGCGCCATTGCGGGTTGCCCTTGGCGCGGGCCGCCTCGACGTAGTCCTCCCCCTTGATCGATAGGACCTGGCCGCGCGTCAGGCGGATGAAAAACGGCGTGGCGGTGATGCCGATCGCCAGCATCGCATTCGTCAGGCTCGGGCCGAGGAAGGCGGCGAGCGCGATCGCGAGGATGAGGAAGGGGCAGGCGAGCATCGCGTCGGTGAAGCGGCTGATCAGGCCGTCCACGAAGCCGCCGAGAAAGCCCGCGGCGAGCCCGAGCGGCACGCCGATCGCCATGGCGATGCCGACCGAGGTGAGGCCGGCCATCAGGGAGGCGCGGGCGCCCCAGATGATGCGTGACAGGATATCGCGGCCGGCTTCGTCGGTTCCGAACCAATGCGCTGCGGAGGGAGCCTTGCGCACGGCCGTCCAGCTCTGGGCGGTCGGGTCATAGGGCGCCAGAAGCGGGGCGAAGATGGCCACGAGGACCATGAACAGCACGACCGCCAGCCCGACCAGCGCGCTCTTGCGCTTCGAGAGGCGTTGCCACAGCGGGTCGCGGAAGAGCTTCGTCATCGGGTTGGCCGAGGATCTGGTTTGGGTCATCGTCGACACGGGCGTCAGCTTCTCAGTCTCGGATTGACGAGGATGTATCCGATATCGGCCAGCAGATTGAGGATGATGTAGAAGAGCGAGGTCACGAGCACGACGCCCTGCACCACCGGATAATCGCGGGTGAAGACCGCATCGACGATCAGCTTGCCGAAGCCCGGTATCGTGAAGATCTGCTCGGTCAGGACCGCGCCGGACAGAAGCGCGCCGAACTCCAGCGCACCCAGCGTGATGATCGGCGTCAGTGCGTTGCGCATCGCGTGCTTGAGTACGACGGTCCGTTCGTTGAGCCCCTTGGCGCGTGCGGTCCGGACATAGTCGCTGCTGAGCGCCTGCAGCATCGCGCCGCGGGTGTGTCGCATGATGACGCCGGCGATCCCGGTGCCCAGCACGAAGGCGGGCATGATCGTGGTGGTGAGGTTCATCTTCAGATCCTCCCAGGGGCTGACGAAGCCGGAAGCCGGCAGCCAGCCGAGATGGACCGAGAAGAACAGGATCAGCATGATGCCGAGCCAGAAATTAGGCACCGAAATGCCGGCGAGCGACGCGATGTTGGTCGCATAGTCGATCGTGCTGTTATGGCGCAGCGCCGAGATCACGCCGGCTGTGATGCCGACCACGAGCGCGATGCAGATGCCCATGACCGCCAGTTGCAGCGTCACCGGCAGCTTGAGCAGGATCAGGTCGAGCACGGGGCGGTTATGGCGCATGGATTCGCCGAGATCGCCGGTCGCGACGCCCTTCAGCCAGTAGAGATACTGCACGATCAGCGGCTGATCGAGGTGGTATTGGGCCCGGATGGCGGCGAGCGTCGCTTCGTCCGGATTCTCGCCGGCGAGCACGAGAGCCGGATCGCCCGGCAGGAGATGCTGCAGCGAAAAGATGATGATCGACAGCAGGAGGACTGTCGGAACGAGCTGCGCGAGGCGGCGGGCGATCAATGTCGTCATGGTTCAAGCGCCCGTCATGCACAGGCCCGGAGGCGCAACCGTAGCTGTGGGAGCCGGTCGCGACCTTTCGAGCGTTGGCAGAGGCATTTCACGGATAGGTCGAAGTGCGGGCCGACCGTGGCAGTTCCGGGCACGGATGCACCCGGAACCTGAACGGATCGGTGACGATGTGCTCATCGCGCGCCCGCAGTCGGCTCAGTTCTTGCGGCTGACATTGGTCAGGCGAATGATGCCGTCCGGCGCCGGCTTGAAGCCGGTCAGCGCGGAGTTATGCGCGAAGATCCACTGCGAGTGGTAGAGATAGACGATCGGCAGGTCCTTCTGCAGGATCGCGATCGCCTTGGCGTATTCGGCCTTGCGCGCCTCGACATCCCCGAGCGAGCGGGCTTTCGCGAGGATCGCGTCGAGCTGCTCGTTACAGTACTTGGCATCGTTGGTCGCCGCGCCGCAGGAGAGCATCGGCGTAACGTTCAGGTCGGGATCGACGCGACCGCTCCAGCCCACGAGATGGGCCTGGAACTTGCCCTGGCGGGCGATGTCGAGCAGCGTCATCAGCTCGGTCGGCTTGATCGAGACCTTGATGCCGATCTCCTGCACCATCGCCTGGATGAGCTGTGCGACCTGCTGGCGCTCGGCATCGGTGGGGACGAGCAGCTCGAGATCGACCGACTTCACGCCGGCCTCGGCCATCTTCTTCTTCGCGGCGTCCAGATCGCGGGCGGGAACCGGGAATTTCTTGTCGTAGAAGGGGCTGGACGGCGGGAACGGCTGGTTGCCGGTGCTGGCCTGCCCGTCGAAAACGACGTTGCTGATCGCCTGGCGATCGATCGCGAGGCTGAAGGCTTCGCGGATCGCGGCCTTCTTGCCGGCGTCGAGATTGGCACCCTCACCGCCGATGCTGAAGGTGATGCCGTAATAGCCGAGGCCGACCACGGGGTCGACGGCAAGCGCCTTGTCCTTCTTGACCGCTTCGACGTCCGTCGCGGCGAGGCGCTCGATCAGGTCGAGCTGGCGCGAGCGCAGGTTCAGCAGGCGGACATTGGAATCCGGCATGCCGCGATAGATCAGGCGATCGAAGTGATATTTTGCCGCATCGTAATATTGCGGGAACTTCTCAAGGACGATGCGATCCTGGACGACGCGCTCCAGGAACTTGTACGGGCCCGAGCAGACGGGCGCGTCGGTGAACTTGTCGCCGAGCTTGGCGCCGGCCGCTGGGCTGATGATCATGCCGGCGCGATCGCTGAGTGCGGCGAGCAGCGGCACCGAAGGCTCCTTGAGGCTGACCTTGACGGTGGTCGCGTCTACGGCTTCGACGGTCTTGATCGCGCTGATCTCGGCCTTGCGGCGCGAGATGCCGGAGGTCAGTGCGCGCTCAAGATTGTACTTGATCGCCGCGGCGTCAACGGGCGTTCCGTCATGGAAGACCGCGTCCTTGCGCAGCTTCAGGGTGAGGACGGTGCTGTCCGGGCTCCACTCCCAGCTTTCCGCCAGCATCGGAATGATTTTGCCGCTTGTGTCGATATCGACGATCTTGTCGCAGAGCGACTGCAGGACATGACGGCCGACGAAACTCCAGTTGGACACCGGGTCCAGCGTGTCCGGATCGTCCTGCAGGCCGATCCTCAGAACGGATTGAGCGGTGGCGGGAACCGCCGTCGCGAGGTTGCCGAGCGCCAGGGCGGCGGCGAGAGCAAGGAATGCTGGTTTCATAGATAGTCCCCTCTTCTGTTGTGCCGTGCCGGTCGCGCGCTCAGCGGGCGACTGCGTAACCTTGAACGCCGCGCGGATTGGCCCCGGCCTTGATCAACTGCACGTCCCCGTCCATTTCGCGGGCGACCGCCGAGAGGCGCCCCTCGGACCAGGCGTCGCCGACGGTGATCTTGTGCCCGCGCGCGGCGAGGTCCTCGCGAACCGCCTCCGGGAAGCGGGCTTCGAGCGTGACCGCGCCATAGTTGATCTCGCGCGGCCAGAACGAGCTGGCGAGATGGTCCGTGTGGAAGGACGGGGCATCGATCGCTTCCTGCAGGTTCATCCCCTTGTGGAGATGGCGCAGCAGCATGATGAGCTGCCACTGGTCCTGCTGGTCGCCGCCCGGCGTGCCGAAGGCCATATAGGGCTGGCCGCCGCGATAGACGGTCGAGGGCGTCAGCGTCGTGCGCGGCCGCTTCGACGGCGCCAGGGTGGAGTTCAGTCCCTCTTCGAGCCAGAACATCTGCGCGCGGGTCGTCAGGCTGAAGCCAAGGCCCGGAATGACGGGGCTCGACTGGAACCAGCCGCCGGACGGCGTTGCGGAGACAATGTTGGCCCAGCGGTCGACGGCGCTCACCTGCACGGTGTCGCCGCGCTGGGCGCCTTCACGGGTCAGTGCCGGTTCGCCCTGCTTGTCGTTCGGCAATTTGGCCTCGCGGACGGTCGGTTCGCCACCGCCGAGGCCGGGCTGCGCGATGGTGCCGACCTTGCGCAGCGGCGGCAGGTTCGGGTTGCGGCCGTCGGGCGTGCCGGGCTGCACCTCCATCGATGCCCTGCCGGTGATCAACGCCCGCCGGATGTCGGCATAGCCTGAAGACAGCAGAGCCTTGATCGGCACGTCGGAGCTGTCGCCATACCAGGAATCGCGGTCGGCCATCGCGAGCTTGGCGGTTTCGACGACGAGATGCACGAAATCGGCGCTCATCGGGTCGAGATCGGCGATATCCGTACCCTTGAGGATCTGCAGCATCTGCAGCAGGACCGGCCCCTGCGACCACGGCCCGCATTTGAAGACCTCGTAGTCGCCATAGGCCACGGAGACCGGCTTCTCGACCAGCGGCCGGTAATCGGCCATGTCCTGCGCCGTGATCAGGCCCTTGTGATGGCGGCCCGAGACGTCCCAGACTTCTTCGGTCGCACAGAATTCTTCGATCCGCTCGGCGACAGGCCCGCGATACCAGAAATCGAGCGCCGCATCGATGCGCGCCTCCCGGTTCTTGCCGGATTTCGCGTGGTCGATGATCTGCTGGTAGAGCGCCGCGATTTGCGGATTGCGGAACAGCTTGCCGGATTGGGGCGCGACGCCGCCCGGCAGATAGAGCTCGGCCGAACTCGGCCAATGGGTTTCGAAAAGCTCCCGCATTTCACCGATTGTCCGGGCGATGCGCGGTACCAGCGGATGGCCCGTGCGGGCATAGTAGATCGCCGGCGCCAGCACGTCTTCCAGCTCGGCTGTGCCGTAGTCGCGCAGCAGGGTGAGCCAGGCGCCGAAGGCGCCGGGGATGCAGGCGGCCAGCAGGCCGGTGCCCGGAATGATGTCGAGGCCGAGGCCCTTGAAATAGGCGACGGTGGCCCTGGAAGGCGAGGGGCCCTGGCCGGAGATCACGATCGGCGTGTCGGCGCCGGCCGGCGTCACGATGATCGGCACTTCGCCGGCCGGGCCGTTGAGATGCGGCTCGACGATCTGCAGCGTGAAGCCGGTGGCGACCGCGGCGTCGAAGGCGGTGTGCCCCTTCTCCAGGATCGACATGCCGACGGTCGAAGCCAGCCAATGCGTCGAGGAAACCGCCCCGAAAGTACCCCTGAGTTCCGGTCGCGTCGTGAATGTCATGGCGGTTCCTTAATGCCGGCCGTTTGCAGCCGCCCGGAAAAGCTGCCGAAAAGGCTGGATATCGCGCGAATGAATTTAGGTCAGCCTCAGGAAGCCACGCAGCAGGCGTGTGCAATGGCACCTTTTTGTATATTATTTGTCCACAATGCAATAGGATTGTGTAATCTTCGGGCTCGATCGCGACGGTGGTCTCTGGAATGGTTGACATGCGAGCAGAGAAGCGATCGATGCCGGAGACATCCGCCTCCACCCGAAAAAGTCGTAGCGATTTCATCGCTGAACAGCTCGAAGAGGCTGTCATCAACGGCGCGTTCCCGGCCGGCGCGAGGCTCGACGAGGCATCGATCGCCCTGCAGTTCGGCGTCTCGCGCACACCTGTCCGCGAAGCATTGCATATCCTGTGCGGGCGGGGATGGGCTGAGCGCGAACCCTTCAAGGGCGTGGTCGTGACGCAGATCTCGGCCGAGCGCATCGACGAGATGTTCGAGGCGATGGCCGAACTCGAGGCGACATGCGGCCGGCTGGCTTCGCATCGGATGACGATGAGCGAGCGCGGCGAACTCGAACGCCTGCACGGCCAGATGAACGTGCTCGCCGAAGCGGGCGACAACGACGCCTATAACGACCTCAATACCAGGTTTCACAACCTCCTTTTCCAGGGCAGCCACAATAGCGACCTGATTGCCGCCGCCCAGACACTGCGGTTGAAGTTGGCGCCGTTCCGCAAGTTTCAGCTCAAGGACAAGGGGCGGATCAAGCAGTCCTGCCGCGAGCACGGGCAGATTGTCGACGCGATCCTGGAGCAGGATGCCAAGGCCGCTGAAAGTGCGCTGCGCCGTCATCTCGTTTCGGCCGCACAGGAAGTCCTGATCCGACGCCAGCGGCAGGAAGACGAAAGCGTCGCCGCAACCACGCCCTGAAAGGCAGCTTCAAAATGTCAGATGTAATGGATGCGGATGCCATCCGCGCGGTGATCGGCGCGATGCAGGCTGCTTGGAACCGTGGCGACTTCCATGGCTACATGGCGGGGTTCGCCAATCCCGATGTCGTTTTCGTATCGCGCGGACGAATCCAGAAGGACTGGCAGGCGACGCTCGACCACTACATCGCCGACTACGGCGGTGCGCAGGGCTCGCAGGGAGAGCTCGCCTTCACGAATATCCGTATCGAGATGCTGGCGCCGGATGCTGCCCAGTTGATCAGCGACTACAGGCTGGTACGCGCCGCCGGCAACCAGGTCGGCGTCAATACGCGCCTGATGCGCAAGCGCGACGGCAAATGGTTCATTGCGCTCAATCACGTGTCTCAGATCGAGGATCGCGATCCCCGAAGCTGAGGCGGGAAGCAAATCTCGGTCGCGAGACCGGGCTGGCGCATCTCATGGAAGTCCTGTCGTCCTCGCCGGGGCTGTGGAGGCGGCGGTTTTGCGCTGCAGCAGCAAGCCGTCCCGCTCGCCACCGGTGGCGCCACCGCTCTCATCCGTTGGCTGGCTCGGTTTTCGCGCCCAGCGCCCCGGTATGCTGCCCCGAAGCGGGGCGGCTATCGACGGCGGCCGATCGGACCGGCGACACATCGCGGATCGGATCGCTCAGCAGCCGCAAACCGTTGAGGACGACAAGAACCGTTCCGCCTTCATGGCCAAGGACTGCCAGCGGCAGCGGAAGCTCGAAAAATGCGGCGCCGGTCACGAGAACCAGCATCGCGCCGATCGCGAACAGCAGGTTTTGGCGAATGATCCAGGCAGCACGCTGCGAGAGCTTGTGTGCCGCCGCCAGCCGGCCCATGTCCTCCGAGAGAAGCGCGACATCGGCGGCCTGAAGGGCCACCTCCGAGCCGGCTGCCCCCATGGCAATGCCGACATCGGCGCGCGCCAGGGCCGCCGCGTCGTTCACGCCGTCGCCCACGAACGCGATCTTCCGTCGCCGTGCTGCTTCCGCGACCAGTCTGACTTTGTCTTCCGGCAGCATCTCGGCGTGAATCTCGTCGTCGCGCAGACCCAGTTCTGCACCGATGCGCAGGGCTACGGGGCGCCTGTCGCCCGTCATCATGAGGATTGTCTCGACACCACCGTGCCGCAGCGCCGTGAGCGCACCGGCAGACGTCTCGCGCGGCTTGTCGGCGACACTGACGGCGCCGAGAAGATGGTCGCCACGACCCAGGTAAACGACGGTCTCGGCTGTGTCGTGAAGGGCCTTCAGCGCATGGTGATCCAACGCGGCGCCCATGGCCTCGGCCATTCGGCGATTGCCCGCCCAAAGCGGACCGGTTTCGTCTTCACCCGTGATCCCCCTGCTGGGCAGGGCTTTCACGCTCCGTACCTCGCGGACGGGCAGTCCGCGCTGCGAGGCCTCGCGTCGCAGCGCATCGGCGATATGATGCTCGGAATGGGCTTCGAGGCTGGCGAGAGTGGACAGGAAGGCGCTCTCGTCTCCATCAAGGGCGACGACGTCCGTCACGGTGGCCCGGCCAGTCGTCAGCGTTCCGGTCTTGTCGAACGCAAAAACCTTGACGCTTGCCAGGGTTTCAAGCGCTGCGCCGCCCTTGAAGAGAACGCCTCCGCGGGCTGCTGCCGAGAGAGCGGACAGGATCGCGGCCGGCACGGAGATGACGACTGCGCAGGGACTTGCCGCGACCAGCATCGTCGCAGCGCGGTAGAGGGCGGTCTCCCAGCCGTTTCCGAGCCACAGGAAGACACCGAGCGCGACGACGGAGCCGATGAGCACCGCAACCGTGTATCGCTGTCCGAACCAGGCGCTGAACCGTTCCGAGGGCGCTTTCGCCGCCTGTGCCTGGGTGACGAGAGCGATCATCCGCGCGATCGTGCTCTGCTCGAGCGTTTTCGTGATCCGAACCTCGAGAACGCCGTCGAGATTGACCGTCGCCTCGAAAAGAGGCTCGCCCGGCTCCTTGCGGACCGGCATCGACTCGCCGGTGATCGTGGACTCGTCCAGCGAGCCCCGGCCGGAAACGACCGTGCCGTCTGCCGGCACCCGTGAGCCCGGGCGCAGGATCACCATATCGCCGATGCGCAGATCGGTCGCGGCCACCTCCTCGACGTCGCCATGCTGTGTCTTGCGGAACGCTGTTTCCGGCCGCAAGGCCATCAAGGCCTCGATCGCGCGCTTGGCTCGCCCCATGGCGCGCTCCTCGAGCGTCGTCGACAGGCTGAACAGCGTCAGCAGGACCGCGCCCTCGAGCGAGGCTCCGACGGCCGCTGCCGCGAGTGCCGCGACGATCATCAGAAGATCGATGTCGAGGATGCGGTCGCGCCAGAGCGCCGTCAGGGCGCGCCAACCTGCAGGTACGCCGCCGGTCAGATAGACGAGCGCCGTGCCGAGCAGTGCGACCAGCGCCCCGGACTGGCCATCGATGAGCCATCTGCCCGACGCAGCCAGGGCGAGGCCTGCCACGGTTGCCGTGGTGAGAACAACGGCGAGGTTCGATAGGAAACGAGACAACGGCTACTCCAGTGCGTGACCGGTATCGATACGACATAGTTTAGAATTGTTCTAATTTATAGTCATTGTGCTGCATGTGCAACCGCCGGGTCAGTCGGAACGGATCAACGTCGGCAGGTCGTGGATTGGCCGGTCCCGGCGGCGGATCAAAGCCGCTATTCACTCTCGGGAGAGATCAGGGTGAGGCTGTCGCGGCGACAGTGGCGACGGCCTTCGCGAAGTCCAGCCAGCGCCCGGGGCGTTTCGCCCAGGCGGTCGCGCTTGCTGGGGCTCACCGTGGGCGAGCAGTTTGTATGGCCCGGCCAGCTCTGCATTGGCGCAGGCCTGCGGCTGGAGATCGACCGGCTCTGGAGCGGAGATGGCTGCTGCTGCCGGATCAGGGGGGCGTCGCGTCTCGCAGACGTTCGAGGCGGGGATTCGCTCTGTCCCGATCTTCGATGTCAGGGTTCGATCGCAGCAGGCCGCTGAAACAGGCGGGTCGGGGTCTCGTTAGCCCCGCGGGGCGGGGCTCATGCCTCCAAAGCCGTGGAGATGGCGCGCGTCAGGCTTCATGGTCCGTGCCGACGATCTGCGGCAGTGTCTCGAACTGGTGGAAGGGCGGCGGGGAGGACAGCGTCCACTCCAGCGTCGTCGCGCCTTCGCCCCATGGATTGTCCCCCGCCGGACGCTTGCGCCAGAAGGCCTCGGCGATCATCGCGGCGAAGACGAGCAGGCTTGCGGCCGAGATGTAGGAGCCGATCGACGAGACGAAGTTCCAGCCGGCGAAGGCGTCGGGATAATCGGCATAATGTCGCGGCATCCCGGCGAGTCCGAGGAAGTGTTGCGGGAAGAACACCATGTTCACGCCGATGAACATCATCGCGAAATGCAGCCGTCCGAGCCATTCGTTGGCCAGGTAGCCGCTCATCTTCGGGAACCAGTAGTAGAAGCCTGCGAAGATGCCGAACACGGCACCGAGCGACAGCACATAATGGAAATGGGCAATGACGTAGTAGGTGTTGTGCAGGACGCGGTCGATGCCGACATTGGCCAGCACCACGCCGGTCACGCCGCCGATGGTGAACAGGACGATGAAGCCCATTGCCCAGAGCATCGGGACGCGGAAGCGGATCGAGCCGCCCCACATGGTTGCGAGCCAGGAGAAGATCTTGATGCCGGTCGGCACCGCGATCACCATCGAGGCGAAGGCGAAATAGCGCTGCGTGTTGAGCGAAAGCCCCGCGGTGTACATGTGGTGCGCCCCCACGCTGCAGCCGATCAGGCCGATTGCGACGATGGCATAGGCCATGCCGAGATAGCCGAAGATCGGCTTCTTCGAGAAGGTCGAAACGACATGGCTGATGATGCCGAAGGCCGGCAGGATCATGATGTACACTTCGGGGTGGCCGAAGAACCAGAACAGGTGCTGGTAGAGGATCGGATCGCCGCCACCGGCGGGATCGAAGAAGGTCGTGCTGAAATTGCGATCCGTCAGCAGCATGGTGACCGCGCCGGCCAGCACCGGCAGAGCAAAGAGCAGCATGAACGCCGTGACCAGCATGGCCCAGGCGAAGAGCGGCATGCGGTGCAGGGTCATGCCCGGTGCGCGCATGTTCAGGATCGTGGTGATGAAGTTGATCGCACCGAGAATCGAGGCTGCGCCCGAAAGGTGGATCGACAGGATGACGAAATCGACAGCAGGACCGGGCTGGCCCGCGGCGGCGGAAAATGGCGGGTAGAGCGTCCAGCCGCCGCCATGGCCGGAGATGCCCGGCGCGCCCTCGACGAAGAGCGAGCACAGAAAGAGTACGAAGGACGCGACGAGCAGCCAGAACGAGATGTTGTTCATGCGCGGGAAGGCCATGTCCGGCGCGCCGATCATCAGCGGCACCAGCCAGTTGCCGAAGCCGCCGATCAGCGCCGGCATGATGACGAAGAAGATCATGATCAGCCCGTGAGCGCTGACCACCACGTTGAACACTGCGGCGCTTGAGAAGATTTGCATACCCGGCTGCTGCAGTTCCATCCGCATGGCAACCGAGAGGGCAGTCCCGAGTACGCCGGCCAGCGTGGAGAAGATCAGGTAGAGCGTGCCGATATCCTTGTGGTTGGTCGACAGGAACCAGCGGGTCCAGAAGCCGGGCCTGTGATCGGCAGTCTCCGCGTGAGCCATCATCTCATTCTCCTGCGACGCGCAGCGGTTCGGGACGGGACAGTAAGATCGGAGGCCGTGTCTCCCCCGGCGCGGCCGCTGACGTGTCGCCCGCCTGGCGCGTGGATTTCCGGTCAGCGCGATTGCGGCGGACGAGCACGATTTCTGCGATGACCGACAACGCGATTTCCTCGGGCGTGTGTGCGCCCAGGGCGATCCCGGCCGGCGCGCGGACCCGATCGAGCGCCTGACGGTCGAAACCCGCCTTGCGCAGATGGTTCAGCACGAGCCCAGCGCGCCGGCGGCTGGCGATCAGGGCGATATGACCGACATCGCTTGCGAGCAGGTGGAGGAGCGCTTCGTGATCGCCGCGATGCTGGGTCGCCACGATCGCGAAGTCGCCGGCTTCCGGCGCCAGCGCTGCATAGTCCGGGTCGTCGGTGATGATGCGGGCCGCCGCGGGAAACCGCTCGGCTCCGGCACCGATGTCATTGACGATGACTGCGAATCCCAGGAGAGCGCCCAGGTGGCACAGGCATTCGGCGACACGGCCATGCCCCAGAAGCAAGAGTTTCGGCCGCGGCAGAAGCGGCTCGACATAAACCCGCATGCGACCTCCGCAGGGCATGCCGGCACCGAGCACCTCGCTGTCGAGATCGACGTCGACAAGCTGAGGCTTGCCGCTCGTACAGGCTTCGACGGCAGCGTAGGCAACCATGGATTCGGCGCAGCCGCCGCCGACCCAGCCGGCGATGATCTCGCCCTCGACATCGAATAATGCCTTCGCACCCGCGCGCCCGGCGCTGGATCCCTGGGCTTCGACGACGACGCCGAGTGCGAAAGCACGGCCGGCGGCAGACAGCTCGGCGGCCAGTTGGAGGATATCCGTTCCCGTAAAATCGGCAGGGCGCACGCCCATGGCATTCCATCCCCGAAGGCTGGGGCCGCCCGGTTCACGATACGCCGCCGACTTGCGCGGCATGGATGGTGGCGAAGCCCAGTGCCGCCATCTTGCGCCTGCAAAAAAAGCAAACAAACGAATTTAATGGCAGATTTAATGCAGAAATAGTGCAGTCAAATTCTGGGCGCGTCGAATGTGGAGATCCGGCTCGCGCGACCGTCCGCGGAAATCGCGCGGATGCGGCGTCTTGCGAGCGCCGCTGAGCAGCCCGGCGTCAGTCAGCCGCTGCCAGCCGGCGTCAAAGCTCTTGAAGAGCGGCGCGCCTCCGATCTTCCTTCCGACATGGTCGGCGATCCGCCGGCGCTGCCAGCTACTTGCGCTGCGTGACACGGTCCGGACGGTGACCGGAGCAAACCTCGGCGGCTAAGGCTGCCAGTCCACCATAGCGAGCGCGTTTCCTCCGAGCTTCTGGAAGGCGCGCTGCCGGCAGGAGAAAACGATGATCTGCTGCTCCCGGGACTGGCGATGGAGGGCGTCGAACATCTTCTCGATACGATCGTCATCGGAATAGACGAGAGCATCGTCGAGAATGACCGGCGCCGGCCGGCCGTCTCGGGCGAGCAACCGGGCGAAAGCGAGCCGTGTCAACACGGAAAGCTGCTCGCGCATGCCGCCGCTCAGACGTTCGACATCCTCCTTCTGGCCGTTCCGGGAGATGGTCTGGGGCAAAAGCGTGCGCTCGTCGAAGGTGACCGATACGTCATCGAACAGGAGCCCCAGCAGCGGCCGCAGCTCGGCCATGACGGGCTTCAGATAGAGCTCGCGCGCCTCTGAACGTGCATTGTCGAGCGCCAGCGACAGGCGCTGCAGGACGGCGACCTCCCTCTCGAACGCCGCGACGCGCAGTTCCGCTGCCGACAGGGCCTCGGCGGTCTCGCGCCAGCTTTCCTCGACGGCCTCGTCCGATCTGGCACGGATCTCGGCATTGAGGCCGGCGACGATCTCCCGCAGGGCTACGATCTGCTGCTCGGCACCGCTCTGCACCGACCGGGCGCGCTTCAACGCCGCCTCGGCGGATGCCAGATCTACGCCTGAAGCGCGCAATTCGGCAACACGGGCATCCGCTTCGCTGAACTGGCTTAGGCGTTCGGCCAGCTCTGTGGAAAGCGCCTGTTCGCGTGCGCCTCGCTGATCTTCCGGCCCGAGCTGGGCTTCGACATGAGCTTGTTCGGTCCGCATCGTGGCCAGCGATATTTCGGCCGCGACGACGGCGTCCTCTGCCCTGCCGCGGGCCGGCTCCGCTTCTCGTAGCGCGTGCCGTGTTTCCGAGCGGTGTCGCTCGGCCTGCGTGAGCGCAGCGCGAAGCTCTGCCGGATCGCCCTCCGGGCCGGAAACATCGGCCCCTGCGAGGGCCTGCGCCGCGGCATCCTCGCGGAGCCTTGCGAGCCCCGCCGGAGCGAGCGAGGACAGGCTGCCGCGCAATTCGCGGATCTCGGCGTCGATCTCCTGGGCACGTACCTGACGCTCGCGCGCTTCGGCCAGCGTCTCGACACCCATCGAGCCGAGCAATCTACGCCGCCTCTCCTCGACCTGTTCCAGGCGGGTGTCGCCGGAGGGCTTCTTGTTGGAGCGCAGCGAGATCACGCCGATGCCCGGCACAACCAGTTGCGCCTGCCCGTCATAGCTGCGCTCGCGCCCGTCGGCGAGCGGCGCCCCGTCCATTGTCACCTCGCCCCGGGCGTCCTTCGCATAGGCGACGGCGACGGAGGGGCGCGCGGCTTCGGCGACCGCCCGGAGCCCGGAAAGCTCGACCTCCAGCGCCTGCAGCTCCTCGATGGCGCCGGGTGGGATTTTGACGAGGGCGAGCTGCGCCTCTGTTTCCTCCAGCGCCTGGCGCCTGGCCTCGGCCTCATTCAGACGCCTGTTCGACTCCGCGAGACGTTCAGCCGCCTCCCGCGCCCGTAACGCCGCATCCAGACGTGCCAGCAAGGCACGAGCCTCCTGCTCCTGTATATCCGCCTGGTCCGCCGCCGCTTGCACTCTCGCGATCAATTCGCCGGCCTCGCGCCGCCGGCCGACAGCCTCGTCGCGCCGACGCTCCCCTTCGATCAATCGCGCCGCGAGCGCCTTCGCGTTCTGCGAGGCCGTACGAAAGGCATCGAGCGCCCCTTCCGCGCCATCACGCCGCTCGCGGGCAAGTTTCAGCTCGGCTTCCGCGGCTTTCAGCTTCTCGCCCTGGGCCTGCGCGGCCTCGAACGCTGCCTGTGCTTCCGCCGCTGCCCTCTGGCGCTCCTGCCGCTCATCGGCACCGTCGAGTTCGGCCAACCGCTTCTGTGTGGAAGTTCGCTCGTCCAGCGCGCCCCGAAGGGCTGCGACGTCGGCGGCGAGCCGTTTCTCGTCCGCGGCCAGCCTGTCGCGGGCTTCGATCGCTGCGGCGTAGCGCCCGCCCGCCTTGGGGCCGCGCTTGGTCACGACCTTGTCGAGCTCGCCGGCCACCGCCTGGATGATCTCGGCCATGCGCCGGCCGCCCGTGATGGCCTCGACCTCGCCCTGTACTGATTCGAGCAAGCTGGCGCGCACCTGCTTTTCGCCGTCCTCCTCGGCATTGCTGCGCTTGTCGATGCCGGTCACGCCCTGGCGCACCCAGAGCAGGCCCGCCGGCCCGGCCGGTCCTCCCTTGATCAGGGCGCTGATGAAGTTCTCGGCCTCGTCGGCCTGTGCCACGAGGCGCCCGGTCGCCAGATCGGTGACGCGCGCGTAACCCCCGCCATAATACTGTTTGGTGATGCGCAGGCGATCGTCGCCATGCGAGATATCCGCCTCCACCAGCGGGTTGCCTCCGCTATAGGGGCGCAGATTTCTCACCGCACCGGACTTGCCCGAATAGGGCTGGAAGAACAGCGCGTGCAGCGCCTCGAAGCTTGTCGACTTGCCAAATTCATTGGCGGCGCAGAGCACGTTCACGCCATCTCCAATACCCTCGATCGCGACGCCGCGGCCGGCGAAGCGTTTGACGTTGAACAGGCGCAGCGCCGAGATCTTCATGGCGTCACCGCCTGCGCATAGGAAAACAGGCGGGCGAGCGCGGCGCGTGCAATCTCGCGTTCCCCGGCCGAGTGCCTTTCGCTCTCCGCCTCTGCGAGCAGGGCCGCGGCGGCCTCGCGCAAGGCGCCGGCGCGGTCGATCAGGTCGAGATCGCCGGCCTCGCATTCCGTGGTGAGCCCGCTATCGTCCAGCTCCAGAAAGGCGAAATCAGGCGCCGAGCGCGCCGCGGCTTCCGTCATCGCCGTCCGCCCCGGGAGGCGGCTGCGTCCAGTCGCGACCAGTTGCAGCAACGTCTCCCGCCGCCGGCTCTCCGGAAGCAGCGCTTCCAGCACCTGTACGGGGTCGTCACCGTCGAGGAGATGAAGATCGAGAATCTGCCAGTCGAAGCTAGCGGTCGCCAGCGCGCTTACCTCCGGCAAGGCGGACCGGCCGGCAATGCTCACCAGCAGGGCCTCTCCCGGTCGCCTGTGCTTGAACCGATCAGGCTCGGGCGTTCCACTGTAGCGTGTCCGCGGATCGACGACGAGTGCCCCATGCCAGTCGCCGAGGGCCAGATAGTCGAGACCGGCTCGGGCCGCCCTGTCGGGTGCGATCACGTCCGACGTCGCTCCTTCTTCCGAGAAGTCCCGGATCGCGCCATGCGCCAGGCCGAGGCGCAGCGTGCCCTCGGGCGTAGTGGCGCCATCCATCCACTCGCTCATATCGCGGCCGGGGCGCCGCGTCGTGCAGGGCGCCGGCAACAGCGCGACCTGGGGTGACAGCGGCAGCGCGACCGGCTCGGTCGCCAGGATCACGTTTTCGGGGGCCTCCGCCTTCAGCATCGCCCAGAGCTGCGCCGCCTGCAGCGAGTCGTGGTTGCCGGGCAGGACCACCCAGCGGACTGGCGCATGGTCGCGCATCGCGGCGAGTGCTTGCCGGCGAACGTCCGGCGCCGGTGTCTCGGTGTCGAACGTATCGCCCGCGAGCAGGATCGTGTCGGCGCCATGCTCGCGCGCATGCTGCGCGAGCCGCCCGATGACCCCGTGCCGTGCCTCTCTCAGGCGGCCGGGCAGGTCACCAGTGAATTGGCCGAAGCGCTTGCCGAGATGGAGATCGCTGGAATGGATGAAACGGAACATGTCTATCCGGCAGGCTGGATGGTCGTGGAATACTGGCGCGCCCGGACGATCGCTGCGTGCTGCCGGGCAAGCGAGATACTCGACGCCGGGCAATCGTGCGAGGTCGCGCGCAAGGTCAGGCTGGTCCAGCAGATCGGGATTGTCCAGGACCGCCGAAGCAATTGCGGCCAGCGGCATATCGGCGATCGCGCGGCACGCATCGGTAAACGCCGCCTGCCGCGAGGGGCCGATCTCGGAAGTCGGCTCCTTATCCGAAACGGATTCGCCGCTCGATTCTGCGGTCGTGTCCGGCCTGCGCCGGTCGAGGCCGGCGCGCTTGCGGATGCCGCCGCCGGCGGGCAACCAGCCATGGGCGCGGGCCGCCTTTCGCCCGACGCTAACCCTGCGCCGAGCTCGGTTGCGGCGTCCTCGAAACCGTCATGCTGCGGGCCCAAGCCGTCGGGCGCTCCTATCAATAAGTAGATTTTATCAAGTTATGAAATTTGATCCTTTTGGGGCAGGGCAGCTTGACGTCTAACGTCGCCCGCAGGGGAGAACGGCAGCGAATGATCACGCAGACGATTGTAAACGGGCTGTTGCTTGGAGGGCTGTTCGGCATCGCGTCGATCGGCTTTTCAATCGTCTGGGGCGTGATGGGGGTGATCAATCTGGCGCATACTGCCTTTATAACGGTGGGCGCCTACATCGCATTGTCGATGTTCGCCGAGTGGACGGCCTGCCGCAACCGGCGCCGCAGCTCGAGGGTTTCCCTCTGGACAATGCGGCCGGCGCCCAGCGCTCTCGATCATCCCGATTAAGCTTGACGGACGCTCTTCTCAGGTCTGCGCGAGGTTGACGGAGGAGCCGTCTCATGCAAGCGAGCGCCGTTCCTGAATGCAGGATTTGCATGCAAGGCGCTTCACTTCCCGTCCTTTGCATGGCGCGCGCGAAGGCACCGGGGCGATAAAGTCAGCCAGAAAACCGAGGGGAGTTTTCCTATGATCGCCTCCGTCCCGGTGGGACGTATGCTGAACGACCCCGACGCTGATCTTAAGGGCTCTCAATTCTCCGGTCGATCAGTGCCTGCAAATCGACGGCACGCAGGCGATCCAGTACCGTTGGTGACAATGCTCCTGAATCGTGCGGGCACGCGTAGATTGCGACGCCCATGGAATGAAAGAGCGTCTCTTCGTCGAGTTGCATGATCTGCCCCCGCTCCAGGTCGTCGAGTACGAGACTGCGTGGCAACCAGGCGAAGCCCAGCCCTGCGAGCAGCATCTCGCGCAATGCGCTGCTGAGCGAGTTCACGCAGATCGTTTCGCAGCGGTAGCGCTTGATCAGCTGCGGCATGACCTTCTGCCAGATCACTTCGCCGAAAAAGCTGCGCTGGGGATAGGTCAGGAGCGGCATGGCCTGCTCCTCATCGGGGGCGAGGGCGGCCGGGCCGACCAGGATCATGTCGTCCCGAGCGCTTGCGACGCGTACGGCGGCCGTCGAGGCGATCGGCTCAAGCGACGGGCTCAGCTCGTAGCAAATCATCAGATCCACCTCGCCCCGGATTGCCATTTCCACACACTCGGCCCGGTTCGCGCAGCTTAGGTGATAGGCTGGCTGGTAGCCCTGCTGTCGCAGGATCCCGACGAGGCGCGGGAAGATCGAGAAAGCCAGCGAGTGTTGGATTGCGACCTTGAGGCGCGAGCTTCGGGTCTGCTCGCCGCGTAGCTGGCTGCGCAGTTCATAGAGCTGATTGAGGCTGCGCTGGAAATCGCCGTAATTCTCCGCTGCGACCGGCGTAAAGCGATGCGGCCGTACGCTCCTGTCGATCAGAGTGACGCCGAGCCATTCCTCGAGGGACTGGATGCGTCGCGAGAATGCCGACTGGCTGATGTTGCGGCGCTCGGCGGCGGCCGTGAAGCTGCCGAGCTCGCGCAACGCCAGAAAATCCTCCAGCCACCCCAACTCCATCGTGCGCTCCTATATGCAAAAAACGCATTATATATGCTGTTCTTTGAGTTTGACCCATTCCTTTTTGCCCATACCAATGGCGAGACGCTGCCCCTTGAAGCAGCGACCGCAGAACCTCCGCTCGGACGGAGTGCTTGGGTGAGGAAGCCTCTCGCTGCTGCTGTCTTCAGGAAAGCAACGCGGCGGAGCGTGCAATGACGAAGGGGATGAGATGTATCGTTCGCTAGGCACAGCGCTTCTGTCGCTGGTGATGGCTGGCTCGGCCTTGCCCTCAAGGGCTCAGGAAGCGGCCGGAACCCTGGCCAAGATCAAGGCGGCCGGAGAAATCGTGTTCGGCTACAGGGAAACCTCGATCCCATTTTCGTACATCGAGAAGGATCAGACCCCGAAAGGCTATTCGATCGATCTGTGCATGCGCATCGCCGAGGAGGTGAAGCAAAAGATCGGCAATCCGGCCTTGAAGGTGCGTTTCGTCCCGGTGTCGCCGCAAACGCGAATTCCGCTGCTCATCAACGGTACGATCGACATCGAATGCGGATCGACGACCAACAACCTGACGCGTCAGGAGCAGGTCTCCTTTCTGCCGACGACCTTCATCACCGGCACCAAGATCATGGTGAAGGCCAACAGCCCGATCAAGAGCATCGACGATCTCGTCGGTCATCGCATCGGTCTGCCGCAGGGCACGACGAACGAGCGGGCCGTCAAGAGCTATGTCGACAAAAAGAAGCTCGGTGTCGGCGTCCTCAATGTTAAGGACCACGCCGAGGGCTTTCTCGCGCTGCAAAGCGATCGTGTCGACGCCTATTCGACCGATCATATCCTTCTCGCCGGCCTGCTGACGAAAGCGCAGAATCCGGAGGGCTTCAGGATCGTCGGCGATTTCTATTCCTACGACCCCTATGCGCTGATGATCCGCCGCAACGACGCGGATTTCCGCCTTCTCGGCACCAAGGTGCTGGCTGATCTCTTTCGGTCACGCGAAATCGAGAAAATCTATCGGAAGTGGTTCCAGCCCTTCCCGAACAACGCCAAGGTTTCCGAGCCTCCCAGCGATCTCCTCAAGGCGTCATGGGAACTGAACGCCCTGCCTTGACCGCGAGATGGAAGGCATACGGGCCCACGGCATCGGGAAATCGATATGCAATACAATTGGGATTGGTCGATCCTGGTGCAGGAACCCTATCTGTGGTGGTTGATCACCGGTACGGGGTGGACGCTGGCGGTCTCTGCCGCTGCCTGGTGCATCGCCGTGGTGCTCGGCACGCTGATCGGTATCGCGCGCACTCTGCCGAACCGCTTTGTCGCCGGAATCGCCACGGCCTATACCGAGCTGTTTCGTAACGTTCCGCTGCTCGTCCAGCTCTTCCTCTGGTATTTCGTCGCTCCGGAAATCCTGCCGGCGCCGGTGGGCCACTGGATCAAGCGCGACCTTCCGCTCCCTGAATTCGCCACTGCGGTGGTCGGCCTCGGCCTCTATACCGCAGCGCGCGTCTCCATCCAGGTTCGTGCCGGAATTCAGTCGCTGCGCCGCGGCCTGGCCATGGCCGGGTATGCGCAGGTGATGACGGTCGCGCAGGTTTATCGCCATATCCTTCTGCCTGTGGCGTTCCGCGTGGTCATCCCTCCGTTCACGACGGAATTCCTGACCGTTTTCAAGAATTCCTCGCTGGCGTTGACCATCGGCGTTCTCGAACTGACGGCGCAGAGCGGGCAGATCTCCGAGTATTCATTCCATAGTTTCGAAGCTTTTACGGCGGCAACGGCGATCTACATCCTTATCACCATGACGGTCGCTGCCGCCATGTCGCTCGTCGAGCGACGCCTGCCGGCCGTAGCGTGAGGCCGTTATGATGAGCGACCTGAAACTCATCCTCCAGTCCCTGCCGTTCCTGCTGGAGGGCCTCGGGCTGTCGCTGCTTCTCACCCTTCTTGCGGCGGTGGGGGGCATTCTGATGGCGCTCGTGCTGGCCTTGCTTCGGCTCTCGGGCAACCGAGCCTTGTCCACGCTGGCCGCCACTTACGTCAATTTCTTCCGATCTATGCCTCTGATTCTGGTAATATTCTGGTTTTTCTTTCTCGTTCCTCTGGTCATTGGCCGGCCGGTCGGCAGTTTCTATTCCGCCCTTATCGCCTTTACGCTCTTAGAGGCGGCGCATTACACGGAAATCATCCGCGCCGGCATTCTTTCCGTTTCACGCGGGCAGGGCTGGGCGGCGGCGGCCACGGGCCTCACATATGGTCAGAGCCTGCGTTACGTCATCTTGCCGCAAGCCTTCCGGAACATGACGCCGTTGCTGCTGACGCAAGGTATTATCCTGTTTCAGGATACCAGCCTCGTCTTCGTCGTGTCGCTCAGTGATTTTCTGACGTCCGTCACGATCGTTGCCCGGAACGAGGGGCGCCTGGTCAGCATGTATATTTTTGCTGCAGTGGTTTACTTCGCGATCTGCTTTGTCGCATCGCGATTCGTCCATCAGTTCGAGAAGAAAGCTGTAAGATGATCAGCCTGCGTAATGTGGATAAATGGTATGGACAGTTTCATACCCTCAAAAAATGCTCGGTCGATGTCTCGCGTGGCGAAGTCCTCGTGATCTGCGGGCCTTCTGGCTCGGGTAAATCCACACTGGTCAAATGCGTCAATGGGCTGGAGAGTTTTCAAGCTGGCGAGATCATCGTCGATGGTGTCTCCGTCGGGGCGCTAGGTACCGATATGCCAAAGCTCAGGGCCAGGATCGGCATGGTTTTCCAGAGTTTTGAACTCTACCCGCATATGTCTGTGCTGGATAATATCTGCCTCGCTCAGGAGAAGGTGCTGAATCGGTCGCGCGGGGACGCGGAAGAGCGCGCGCGGGGGCTGCTGGAGCGCGTCGGATTGGCCGAGCACGAGAAGAAACTGCCCTCGCAACTTTCCGGAGGGCAGCAGCAGCGTGTGGCCATCGCGAGGGCGCTGGCGATGGATCCAATCGCGATGTTGTTCGACGAACCGACCTCGGCCTTGGACCCCGAGATGATCAATGAGGTTCTCGAGGTCATGGTTCAGCTTGCACAGGATGGCATGACGATGATGGTCGTCACGCATGAAATGGGCTTCGCGCGCAAGGTCGCGGATCGGGTCATCTTCATGGATCAAGGCGAAATCGTCGAGGATGCCGACAAGGATGCATTCTTTACGGCACCGTCCAGCGACAGGGCGAAGACTTTCCTCTCCAGGATCCTGGCGCATATTTGATTGGGCCAGCCCGGCAGGAGGGCGCCGACGCCGCTTGGATGGCCTGCCTGGACGCGGCGGGCGCGACTCTCGTCAAGCCGATGATCTGTCACCCGTCGGCATGGCTGTGTGTGACGCTCCCGAGCAGGGCTGATAGTGGTGCTGCTGTCCCGGTTGCCGATGGCCCAGGACAGGATCTCGATCCGCTCGGCGATCTCCGGCTCGACACGCTGCTTGGGGCAGCATGCCGAACAGGCCGCGGAATGCGATATTGTCGCTCGGGAAGCTGAACCCGCGCATGTCCCGTCAGCCTCGCAGCTTCGCGGCGGCGCGTTCCGAGGCTTCCCGCGCCATGGCGATCGCCTTGCTGCGTGCATGCAGGACGGCGCCGGTTGCGTCGGAGCCGGCCTTGGCCGGGCTGCCGCCGACGAAAGGCGGCTGCGGGTCGTATTCGAGCGTGAGCTGCGTGCGCTTCGCCCATTCCTCGCCGCGCAGCCGCGCCGAGATCGTCAGGCCGAAATCGATGCCGGCGGTGACGTCGCCGCCGGTGATCAGGTTGCCATCCTCGACCACGCGTTCGTCTGAGCGGACCGCCCCGA
>WPCJ01021805.1_pt1 | contig 29248 bp, 28 predicted proteins | sample 5399831 | NCBI WGS metagenome assembly WPCJ01 (sample SAMN12869470, study PRJNA574797) | sludge metagenome | isolation source: wastewater treatment of pH10 | place: China:Beijing | collected 2019-05-20 | reverse complement strand
ATCGATCTTGGCAAAGACGTTTGCAGCGTGGTCGGTTTCGACAGCGCGGGGCAGGTGCTGCTGCGTCGGCGGATGCGACGCGACAGTATCCTGAAGCTGGCGTCAGGAATGCCGAGCTGCGTCATGGCGATGGAAGCATGCTGCGGCGCCCATCATCTTGGCCGCCTGCTTCGCGAGCAGGGTCACGATGTGCGGCTGATGTCGCCAGAGTATGTTCGCCCGTACGTGAAGGCTCAGAAGAATGACGACCGTGACGCCGAGGCGATCGCGGAAGCGGCAACCCGCCCGACGATGCGCTTCGTCGATCTCAAGAGCGACGAGCAACTCGACATGCAGAGCCTGCATCGGGCGCGGGATCGGCTGGTTGGCGAGCGCACGACGCTGATCAATCAGTTGCGAGCGATCCTTCTGGAGCGCGGGATCGTGATGGCGAAGGGACGGCGCAAGCTCGAACTTCGACTGGATCAACTCCTTGCTGGCGAGGTGGCGATCAGCCGTCGGATCAGACAGCTCGTCGAGGACATGCGGGCCCAGTGGCGCGCCCTTGACGAGCGGATCGGCGCCTTCGATGCCGAGTTCGTTGCGATCGCGCGCGAGGATGCCGCAACGAAGCTCCTGGCGACGATCCCGGGGGTCGGCCCGTTGAATGCGACCGCCTTCGTCGCCTCGGTGGGAAGGGCGGAGACGTTTGGCCGGGGCCGGGATCTTGCCGCTTGGCTCGGCCTGGTACCTCGCCAGATGACGACCGGCGGCAGACCTAAGCTTCTCGGGATCAGCAAGCGCGGCAACGGCTACCTTCGCAGGATGCTGATCCACGGCGCGCGAGCGGCATTGCCGTCCCTGGCGAAGGGGCGGACGTTGCTCGGCGAATGGCTGCGGGGATTGCTCGCGCGAACGCATATCAACACCGCCGTGGTCGCGCTCGCGGCGAAGATGGCCAGGATCATCTGGGCCGTGTTGAGAAGCGGGCGCCCCTTCCAGGTGGAGGCGATGCCATCGGCTGGATGATCAGAGTTCGGCCTTAGGGGAGCGTCCTTCAGGCCAGCGTTGTCTGTGAGTGGATTGGAAAGATGGCCTGACAGTCGAACGGCGTGCCGTGATCCTGATCAAAAAAATGGCGTTAGACGCCGACGGCTTTATGAGGATCGGTACGCGCGAAAGCTCCATCTTGGCCGAGGCACGACCTCGAGACCGGATACGTTGGCGCAGACTGAAGAGCCGGAAAGAAATCCCTTGCAGGCGGGGCGAGCCATACGTTTTTTGAGCAGAATGATGCGGATCGCGCCGATGGGGCGCGTGGACGAACCGACATGAGAAATGCGCGCAAGCGCGGGCTTGCCCGCCTTATGCTTCGCTGGCCGGATCGTCGCGCTCAGTTGCGACTCATTTCCTCCGATGATCCGGGCCTTGCCGATCTGTTCGAGGCCTACGAGCTCGCTTGGGAAGCCGCAGGCTATTGGGCAAAGATCGACTCGGGCGTCGCCGCGGAGCGGACCCGCGAGTACCGCGCCCTCGCGATTGCTACAGAAGAAGATATTCTGGATAGAATTTCTTAAGGCCATACCCAGTCTGCATCACGACTCCGCGTCGATGCCAGGTTGCCGAGCAATCACAAGTTGCGCCACACTCTCGACCCTGACCAGTTGGACACGTTTCCTCCAAGCTTTGGGGTGAAGCTATGGACGAAGAATACGCGGCTAATGGTTCAGGGCACCCGGCGAACGCAGACGTTCTCCGGGCCCTTGAACGCATGCTTGCATCGCAAGCCCTGCGTCTGTCGGAGCGCAACAAGCGCTTTCTGTCATTCGTGGTGAAGCAGGCGGTCGAAGGACATCCCGAACGGATCAAGGCCTATGCGATCGGTGTCGACGTTTTCGGCCGGGACGAAGACTTCGACCCGGCCGTGGATCCGATCGTGCGGATAGAGGCGAATCGCCTGCGGACCGCATTGTCGGCCTACTACGATGGTCCCGGCCGCGCGGATGGGATCGTCATAGCGGTTCCCAAGGGCAGTTACGTCCCGACTTTCTTGTCGCGCCCAGTTTCGGACAGCATTCCCACTTCGCTGCCGCACGAACTCAGCAACGATGCAAAGATCGGGGCAACGATCGTCATCCATGACCGCTTCCGATCGACTGATCCGGAGACCGAACTGAGGGGCGAGATATTTGCTGAAGCCCTCGTCATCGCACTTCGGCCCGCCCGATTTAAGATCCGCCTGTTCCCGAAACGGGAACACAGCGCAGCCGCCCAAGCGATCGATGCTCTCTTTGCCGAGCCTGAGAATGCCTATTCGCTCGATGTCGCGGTGCGGCCACTTGGCGAGAAGCGGCGCTTTTCCTGGCGCTTGATCGATCTACGGACCGGAGAGATCCTCGCCTCGGAAGTTCGCGAGTTCTCGGTCGCGGCGATACCCTGCTTCGAGCTTATCGACGCATTTGCCAGCGAGGCGGCAACGACGATCACGTCGATACTCGCCCAGTACCCGGCATCCAAATTGAAACCGTTACAGGCTTAATCGGCCGCGCCGCTCATGCCAGGGTAGGCTACGCGGCCGGGCTTGGGCATCATGACAAGCGCCTCCGGAATCACATGAACCGAGAGTGCTTCATGGAAAGCTTCGATTTTCGCCTGCATCGGCGACTGGGCGGCGCAATCACATTTGTCGGGGCGATGGAGCAGTTGCTTGATTGCGGCGGAGACTCAGTCGGCTCCGCCAAGGGGGCTTCATCGCCAGTCGGTGTTTCTTTTCCGTCGGCGCGGCGACTCGCGTCCTTATCTTGCAACAAGGGTGAAGCGCCGTATGGCTGGCGTGGCAGCGGCCATGAAGCGCTGAATCGAGCCATTTCTGGATAGAGCCTGGTCATCTCTAGAAATGACAGGGATTGGCAGGCGCCATCGACTGGATTGAAAGCCGGTGATTTCATGAAAGTAGAATGCTGAACGCATAGTTCACATCCGGTGGATTTCTACAACACTTTAGAGGAGCGCCATGTCGGGCCTCGATATCTTCGCCTGGATCGTTCTCGTCGTCCTCGCAGCCAGCACGGTCTTCGTCGTCGTGTTCATGGCGATGTGGCCGGGTATGGTCGCCCGGCGCCGTAACCATCCCTGGGCCGAGGCCGTGGCGATCGGCGGCTGGGTCACGCTCTTTCTCGGTTTCGTACTCTGGCCGGTCGTTCTGATCTGGGCCTATGTCGACGTTCCCGCCAAGCCGGCCCGTCCCGCGCTCGATGGGGAAGCCGCACGATGATCGTCGTCCTCCTCAACAGCTATCTCGCGCTCCTCTTCATTCTGGTGAAGCTGCGAGTCGTGCCCTTCAACCTGTTCTGGAAGGTCTCCCCGGCCCTCGTCCTATTGCTGCTCCTGATCGGTCTCTTCGTTCCGATGAACTGGGGCGCGCCGCAGGGTTCGGCGCTCGTCGTGCGCCACTCAGTGGCGATCGTCCCCGACGTTGCCGGCGAGGTCATCGACGTGCCGGTCCAGCCGAACCAGCCGCTCAAGGCGGGCGACGTGCTGTTTCGGATCGATCCGGTTCCGTTCCAGTCGCAGGTCGATGCTCTCGCGGCGCAGCTCAAGTTTCAGGAGACGCGGTTGGCCGAGATGACCCAGCTGCAGACGCACGGCACGGGTCGCGCCTTCGACGTCGAGCAGCGCCAGGCCGAAGTCGAGCAGCTTCGTGCCCAACTCGCCGGAGCACGGTGGAACCTCGAGAAGACCACGGTGCGTGCGCCGGCCGACGGTTACGTCACGAACGTCGCGCTGCGAAAGGGCGCGCGCGTCGCCAATCTGCCATTGTCGCCGGTGATGGCCTTCATCGACACCTCCGACACCGTCGTCGGTGTCGAGATAAACCAGATCGACGCGCGTTACCTCGCGCCGGGCCAGCCGGTGGAGCTCACTTTCAAGATGACCCCCGGCACCGTGCAAACGGGAAAGGTCGAAAGCGTCCTTCAGGCGGTGGCCTCGGGCCAGGTTCAGACCTCCGGGCAGGCGGTGACGCCAAGAGCTCTGCAGGCAGCCCCCTTCGTCGTGCGCGTGCGGCTCGACGACGAGGGCTTCGCGCGGTCCCTCCCGGCGGGCAGCGTCGGTGATGCCGCGATCTTCACCGATCGGATCAAGGCAGCTCATGTCATCCGCAAGGTCCTGCTGCGGCAGATCGCGATTACCAACTACGTCAACCCCTTCTAGCAACCGACTCGTCCGGCTCGGCCAACAGACACGTTCGCTGCCTCAACGAACATCGAGCCCGAGATGTCAGTGGTCATTTTCCGACCGGCGATCCGAAGCCGGAAGAGCACGACGAAGCGCCGTGCGAACTTGGAAGGCTGGGTAGCACGTGGCGGATGAAGAAGGTCCGTAACTGTTACAGACTCGGCTGCCCTCGTGCGGTGCGAACCTCGCTACCTTAGGCTCTCTGCTGATGGGGACCACCAGCGAGGAATACCGACAATGCTCTGGCAGACCCGGGCGATGGCCCTGAGGGCAGCGTGTCTCGGCGCGATCGTCTCCGTCCCGTGGCTTGTTTCGACAGCCATGGCGCAGCCGGCGGTTCCAACTCTCTCACAGACGCGACCTGCCGGACCGGTGTCAGGCACCACGCTGCAGAAGGCCTATGTGCGCGAGATGGCGAAGGCGGCCTATGTCTGGGGCTGGCCACTGGTGAACCTGCACAACCGGCGGCTCGTCTTCTCGCAGGTGCCCGAATCCGGTCTCGGCGACGGCGTCCTGCCCGTCGCGCCGCTCAATCACCTGACCATGCTGACCGACTACATCGCGCCCGAGGAAAGGGCGGTCGCCTGCCCGAACCAGGACGTCGTCTACGGCTTCGGCATCTTCTCGCTCGACAAGGAGCCGGCGGTCTTCCAGGTGCCCGATTTCGGTGACCGCTTCTGGGTCTACCAACTCGGCAACCAGCGCACCGACTCGATCGGGCAAGCCGGCAAGATGTACGGCACGAAGCCGGGCTTCTACATGGTCGTGGGCCCGGACTGGAACGGCACCGTTCCCGATGGCATCGCCGGCGTCTTCCGCTCGCCGACGAACCTCGCCTACATCATCCCGCGCGCCTTCGTTGACGACACGCCGGAGGACAAGCGCGCGATCCAGCCGGTGATCAGCCAGATCATGGCCTACCCGCTCAGCCAGTTCGACGGGAAGCAGAAGAGCAAAGACTGGAGCAAGATCCCGAAGCTCGCGGACCCCGCCGGCGGCAAGCAGGGTGGCGGCGCCGAAACGCAATGGGTGAAGCCGGACAAATTCTTCGACGAGTTGCCGGCCATCCTGAAGGAAGTGCCCCCCATGCCGGGCGAGGAAGCGCTCTACGCCTGGCTCGGCTCGATTCTGGAGGCGGCGGCGAAGGATCCGGAGCTCAAGGCCGCGCTGAAACAATCGGCGCTCGAGGCCGACAAGGAGATCCTGACGCCGCTCAAGGCCTTCCGCTATTCCGGCGTGCCGGTCCAGAACGGCTGGACCTCGCCGCTCAACGGCGCGAATTTCGGCACGGATTACTACACCCGGACCGCCGTCGCCCGGACCAACATCTTCGTCAATGCGCCCAACGAGACCGCGTATTTCTACCAGGAATACGATGGCGACAAGAAGCGGCTGAACGGCAGGAACGCCTACACGGTGACCTTCGCCAAGGGCGAGGTACCGCCCGTCGACGGCTTCTGGTCGCTGACGCTCTACGATGCCGACCACTTCTTCGCGCCGAACGAACTCAGGCGCTTTTCGCTGGGTACGAAGAACAAGGACCTCAAATACAATTCCGACGGCTCGCTGACGCTTTATGTCCAGCCGACGCGGCCGAGCGCCGACAAGGTCTCGAACTGGCTCCCGGCGCCCAAGGGCGATTTCGAACTCTATATCCGGGCGTACTGGCCGAAGGAGTCCGTCCTCAAGCGCCAATGGGCGCCGCCCGTCGTCAACCGTGCCAAGTGAGGAGCAGCACCATGAAGCCAGGTCTCGCCAAGACGATCCTCACGGCAGCATTCGGCGCCGCCCTCGGGCTAGGCTCGTCGGCCTTTGCCCAGTCGTCGCGCTATGAAGAACTGTCGACCCTGCCGCTGACGGAAGGCTATCTGTCGAAGGCCGACACGGCGAAGCTCAAGGACGAGTTGCTGTTCCAGCGCGCGGTCCAGTCCTATCTCTGGGCCCAGCCGGCGCTCAACATCTTCGCCATGAAGGAGGGCTCGGAGAAGCTCTTCGGCAAGGGCTACAATATCCTCCCGGTCTGGAAGGAGCGCCTGAACGCCAAGACGCAGGTCACCACGCCGAATTCCGACGTGATCTACGCGATGGGCTATATCGACCTGAAGCAGGACGGGCCGATGGTGCTGGAAGTGCCGCCGGGCCTTCAGGGCATTCTCGACGATTTCTTCCAGCGGCCGATCTGCAATCCGGCGCCCGTCGAGGAGAAGACCTGGTATCCGGAGCCCTACTCGAAGGACGTCTGGTGCGGCGACGTCGGCCTGCCCGGCCCAGACAAGGGCAAGGGTGCGAACTATCTCGTGATCCCGCCGGACTACACCGGCGAGATCCCCAAGGACTATATCGTCTACAAGTCCCGCACCTATAACGTCTTCGTCTTCTGGCGGGCCTTCTTCAAGGATCCCAAGGATCTTTCGGAACCGGTGAACCTCATCACGCAGACCCGGATCTACCCCCTCGGCAAGAAGGACAGCGCCAAGCCGATGCAATTCCCGGATGGCTCGGCGGCCGCGCCGAACATGCTGTATCCGCAGGATGGCAGCGCCTTCGACATGCTCTCGCGCTTCATCGACAGCGAATATGTCGACCCGACCGATGCCGATATGCGCGGCATGCTCGCCAGCATCGGCATCATCAAGGGGCAGCCCTTTGCTCCTGAGGCGAGAACGCGCGAAATCCTCGATCGGGCCGGTCGCACCGCCTTCCGGATCGGCCGCGCCATCGCCTATGACCCGCCGCCGATCGTGCCGAACACCCGCTGGTACAAGGACCGGCAATGGGTGAACCCGTTCCCGGCGAACACCGAGTTCACCGGGCCGTCCTTCAAATATCTCGACCTGCGCACCGGCTTCTTCGCGCTGGCCTATTCGGCGAGCCCGGCGATGGCGGTCAACATGGCCGGCATGGGGGCGAAATATCCCGTCGCCTTCACCGATGCCGATGGCGATCCGCTTTCCGGCGGCAAATCCTACAAGCTGCATCTGCCGAAGGACATTCCGGCCGGAATATTCTGGTCAGTCACCGTCTATAAGCCAGAGACGGCGTCAGGGTTGGCAAATGGGCAGCCCTTTCCGTCCCTCAACACGATGGACAAACCGGAGATGAATGCAGACGGCTCGCTCGATCTCTATTTCGGACCCGAGGCGCCGTCAGGCAAGGACAAGAACTGGCTGAAGACGGTCTCCGGCCAGGGCTTCTTCGTCATCCTGCGCCTCTACGGCCCGACGAAGCCCTTCTTCGACCAGAGCTGGGTGCCCGGCGATGTCGAGAAGGTGAAGTAGCAAAGGGCGGAGTAGTTTCCCGTGAAGGTCGGGCCGATATCGGCCTGACCTTCACGCGCTCACGAAGCCATGATCCTGAGAACGGCACGATCGAGACCATCCTCGGGCGGTCAACAGCGAGGGCTTCCAGGGGCTGAAGGACTTGCAGCTCCTGCCCGACGGCTCGATCCTGTTCGCCAACCAGGGCCAGACCGGCGTGCACGACCCTTCTGGCCCACTCTACCGGCTCTGGCCTGAGGGGCGCCTCGACCGGATCATCGGCAATGCCCCGAGCCCGAACGGCGTCGCCGTCGCGCGGGAGGGAACCCATGCCTTCCTGGCGTTGACACCGGCCGCCCAGATCTGGCGCGTCCCGCTCGCCCCCAGCGGCCAGGCCGGCAAGACCCAAGTCTTCGCCCAGTTGCCGGGCGGCCTGTCCGAGCCGGACGGACTGGTGGTAGACGGCGGGCGTCGCCTGTTCGTCTGAGACCCCGGCCATGGCTGTGCCTGGGTCCTCTCTCCGCTCGGCGTGCCGCTTTACCGCGTCAATACCCGCGCCGGCCGCACCGTGACGAATGCCGCGCTTCTGCCTGACGGCGGGCTCTGTTCCTGACCGAATCCGAAACCGGGCAGAGCCTGCGGGCGCGAATTCCTGAGGCGTCATAGCCGCAATCACAATCTGACAACCCAAACCGGCGCTTGTTGCGATTGCTGCTCAGCGCCAGGAACCGACCTTGGCGCCACGTCCGAAAGCGGACCTATGGGCGAGCGTTCGAGCGTTCTGGTCCTTTCAGTAGCCCCAGTGCACAGGCCGCACGCCTGCGACCGGCAGCTTAACTTGGGCGATCGTGTCACCGAGAAGGCAGCCAAGATATCCGGTGCGCAGGTCGGGGCCGCCGAAAGCGATGCTCGAGAGGTTGCGCAGCCGCGTCGATGGATTCCGATCCATATGCGGCCGCCCGAGCGCATTCGCCTGATAGGCCTGCTCGACCCAGGCGACATGGGCCGGATCAGTCTCGCTCAGCATGATCTCGCAGCGTCCGCAATCGGGCGCCAGCCGGAGCAACTGGTTCGAGATCACGCTGGCGATCCAGATATCGCCCGCTTCGTCGAAGGCGAGGCCGTCGGGGAACTGGCCCTCGCCGAATTCGTGGATCACCTCTTTCGGCCCGAGGCTCGCATCGTCGCGTAGAGCGAAGCGGCTCAGCCGCCTGCCATAGGTCTCGTTGACATAGAGCCAGCGCCCGTCTGGCGAGAGTTGGCATTCATTGGCGAAGCCGAGCCCGTCGGCAACGATGCGCGCGCCCCTGTCGTCCATCACGGCGATGAAGCCGCTGCGGGAATCGCGGCGATAGTCGAGCGAGCGCGGCACCTTCGCGGTCGAGACCGTCAGCCAGAGCCGGCCGCGATGGTCGCGTACGACGAAGTTCGAGGGTGCGATCGGCTGGCCCTCAATCTCGGTCCAATAGGGCTCGACTTGTCCATCCCTCGTCAGCCGCCAGACGCCGCCGGCTTCGCTGCCGAGATTGGCAAGCAAGAAGGAGCCGTCCGGCTCGAGCGCGATGCCGTTCGGGCGCAGACCTTCCGGGAGATCGGCGGTCGCAGCAGTGTATAGCGCCTGGCTGCGATCCGGCCTGATATGAGCGACGCCGCCGCGCCAGTCCGCCGAATAGAGATCGCCCTTCGCGGTGGCGAGGACACATTCAGGTCGGCTGAGGCCGGAGCCCAGCAGCGAGACGTCGTCGAGAGAGAGCGTCATCCGCGCATCAGCCAGACCAGAGCCATCGGGATCGCCTCGACATAGGTGACGAGAAACAGAACGCAAAGCGCGAGGATGAACATCGGGATCAGTTCGCGCGAGATCGCGACCATGCCGACCCGGGCGATCTTCGCCGCTACGAAGAGCGTGCCGCCGACGGGTGGCGTGTAGAGCCCGATCACCAGGTTGAAGACCATGATCAGGCCGAGATGCACCGGATCGATCCCGAAGGCCTTGGCGGTCGGGATGAAGAGCGGCGCCGTCAGCATCAGCGAAGGCAGCGGCTCCAGGAAGATCCCGACGAGGATCAACGCCAGGTTCAGCAGGAACAGGAAGACATATTTGTTCTCGGCAATGGTGAGGATCGCCTGCGCCAGATTGGCCGGGATCTGCTCGACGGTGATCAGCCAGGAGAGCGCGCCGGTGGCGCCGACGACCAGCATCACCACGGCGCTGGTCCGGAAGCTCTGCAGTAGCATGCCAGGAATCTGCGCCGGCTTGATCTCGCGATAGACGAAGAGCGCCAGGATCATGCCGTAGAACACGGCGACCGAGGCGGCCTCCGTCGGCGTAAAGATACCGGTGAGGATGCCTCCGAGAATGACGACGGGCATGCCCGAGGCAGGCAGGATTGCGACGAAGCTTTTCCAGATCTCGCGCCGACTCGGCATCGCGCCGCCGAGATCGCAGCCGAGCGAACGCCCTTTCCAGACGCAGAGCAGGATCAGTACGAAGGCGAGCGTGAAGGCCGGGAACACACCCGAGACTAGGAGCTCGCGGATCGAGACGTTGCCGACGAAACCGTAGACCAGGAGCGGGATCGAGAGCGGCATCAGAACGCCGATCGTACCTGCGACCGCGATCAGCGCCGCTGCGAAAGCCCGCGGATAACCGCGCTCGGCCATGCGCGGGACCATGATCGAGCCGATCGCGGCCGAATCCGCCACCGCCGAGCCCGAGACCGAGCCGAACATCGTGCAGGCCGAGACCGTGACGACGCCGAGTCCGCCGGGCATGAAGGCGAGCAGCGAACGGGCGAAGTCGATCAGTCGGCGGCCGACACCGCCATGGGTGATCAGTTCACCGGTGAAGATGAAGAGCGGGATCGCGGCGAGATGCAGCGGCTCGACGCTCGATATGTAGGAGAGAAAGATGGCTTCCAGCGGATAGCTCATGCCGAAGATCACGATCGTCGCGACCGTCGTCAGGAGCAGGGCCCAGACCAGCGGCATGCCGAGCAGAGCGAGCGCGAAGAAGACCGCGCAGATAATGGCGAGAACCATGAGGATCAGTCCTGGAAGGCTTCCTGCGGGATCGGCCTGCCGCGGACGAGCAGCGCGATCTCGTAGGCGACGAATACGAGGGCGAGCGCCGAGCCGATCGGCATGGCCAGATACTGCAGCCCCATCGGCACATGCAGCACGGTGAGCTCCTGCCCCATCGTGCTCTCGGTGATGCTCCAGCCATAGGAGATCAGCAGGATCAGCAGCCCGACGACGCCGAGGCGCGTCGCAATCTCGACGGTGATCTGCAGGGCCGGCGGCATCTTGTCTGCGAACTCGGTGATGCGCATATGCGCGCCCCGGCGGGCAGCCGAGGCCCCGCCGAGGAACGTTGCCCAGAGCAGGACGAACTCGCCGAATTCGGTGTTCCAGGCGAGGTCGCTGTTGAGCGCCAGGCGCGCCGCGACATTGGCGAACATCACGACGAGCAGCATCGCCGCCAGCAGCGTCAGTGTCAGGTCGACCAGATCACCGAGCCAGCGCAACGGCGCCGGCTCGGCCGGGTCGGGACGATAGAGAAATTGCATGCCGGCCTCCGCTGTCCCAGTCGCCGAACGTCAGCTCATGCTCTTGCGAATCTCGGCCGCCTCGCCGAGCATCTGGTCGACGGCGGGGCCGAACTCATTGCGGGCGCGCTCATAGGCGCCTTCGCTGGCCTTCCGCCAGATCGAGAGATCCGGCTTGGTAATGGTCGCGCCCTTCGCCGTCATCTCGGCCAGAAGCTTCTCGTCATTGGCGCGGACCTCCTGGCGGTTCCAGTCGCCGGCCTCCTTGCCGGCCTTCCGGATCGCCTCCTGGTCGGCCGGGGTCATGCCCTTGAAGGTCCTCTCCGCCATGGCGAGCCAGCGCGGCGAATAGACGTGCTGGGACAGGGTGACGTGCTTCGCCACTTCGTAAAAGCGCTGCGAAAAGATCGTGTCGATCGGGTTCTCCTGGCCGGAGACCGTGTTCTGCTGGATGCCGAGATAGACCTCGGTCACGGGCATGACGACAGGCGAGAAGCCGATCGATTCCATGATCCAGCGGATCATCTCGACGGGGGCGATGCGAAGCTTCTTGCCCTTCGCGTCGGCTGGGCTGTTCAGTGGGAAATTGGTGGTGAAGCTGCGGAAGCCGGCTTCCCAGTTGCCGACGATCCGCATGCCCTTGGCCGGCAGCAGGTCGGCCTGCTGCTTGATGAACTTCGACGTGTCGTAGAGCCTCCAGCCCTGCTCGTAGTTCTCGGCCAGATAGGGCAGCGCGATCAGCGAGAGATCCTTCACATGGGGGGTGAAGGTCACGACGCCGGTAAGCGCGAAGTCCAGGCCACCGACTTGCAACTGGTCGAGCGACTTGGCGTCGTTGGCGAGCTGGCCGGAATGAAAGACCTGAACTTTGTAGCGGCCCGAGGTAAACTGCTCGACCGCAGCCGCGAAGCGCAGCGACGCCTCCTGCGCAGCGCCGACCGAGGTGTCGGTGTGGCTGAAGCGAAGAGTACGTGCGCTCTGCGCGCCGACGATGGCGGGGAAACCGGTGATCGCGCCGCCGGCGAGAACCGCCGAGGCCTTCAGAATATGGCGCCTGCTCTGCATGCTATCCTCCCTGGATATCGTTGTGCTTGTTGTTTTGTCCGGTCGCATGCGGGCTTGCGTCGCCCGTCTTCCCGCGGCCGGAGGCATTCGGTTCAGACGGCGATGAAGCGTCCCTCCTCCGCCGACCGGTAGACGGCTTCCTCGATCGTCAGGTTGCGCAGGTAATCGCGGCCAGAATTGACCAACGGCGTCCCGTTCAGGACGTGCTCGACGATATGACGCGTCTGCCCGTAGACGCAGTCGCCGCCATAGCCGCGATCCTCCCAGCCATAGACGTGCTCGCGCTCCTCGCCGCCGCGCGGACGGACGAACAGGCGGCCGAAGCCGTCCAGCCGGATCACGCCTTCCGTCCCTTCGATCAACAGCACGCCATTGGTCATCCGCGTATCCGTGGCGGGGTGATCGACATGGCGGTTGCCGTCGAACATCCCGGCCGCACCGCTGGCGAAGTCGAAGATCACATAGCCGGCGTCCTCGCCCTTGATCACGGGGTTGATCCGCCGCAGCCGCGCGAAGACGCCGGTGATCTCGCCCATCACGTCGCGGAACACGTCGATCAGGTGGATACCCGTCTCGTGGATGAGGAAACGCGGCATGCTCTGGAAATAGGGCTGGCGCGAGAGATAGGCCTCCGGCCCCTGTCCGTCGCCCGGCCGCAGGCGGAAATTGATGTTGAGCGGGGTGCCGACGCTCCCCTCCGCGACCAGTCGCTTTGCTTCTCTGAACCAGGGCATGAAGCGGAAATTCTCATGCACCGCCAGCATGGTGCCGGCTTCCTCGGCGATGGCGACGACCGCTTCCGCCTCCTCGAAACTCGGCGCCAGCGGCTTCTGGCAGATCATCTTCACGCCACGGCCGGCGGCGGCTACGACCAGCGCCCGATGCGTCGCGGGCGGCGTCACGATGTCGATCAGTTCCGGGCGGGTCGCATCGAGCATCGCCTCGGTATCCTCGAAAGCCGAAGCACCCGGAAACAGCGTGGCCGCGGCCTCGCGCTTGCCGGCGTCGCGATCGGCCACGCCGACGACCCGCACACCGTCCATCCGGCTCCAGGCATCCTGGTGGAACCGGCTGAAATAGCCGCAGCCCGCTATGGCGACGGTCAGCGTCATTGCGGATCGGCTTTTCCGCTCTGGATCAGCTCGGCGATGGTGTTGCCGATGTCGTGCGTGCCATGGCGCCCGCCAATGTCGTAGCTGCGCAGGTTCAGCTTGCCGAAGGCATGATCGACGCCGAGTTCTATCGCGCGAGCGGCATCGCGGGCCGCGGTGCTGCCATGGCGCTCGCCCAGCCAATCCAGCATCATCGCGGCGGAGAGGATCATGGCCGTCGGATTGGCGATGCCCTTGCCGGCGATGTCGGGGGCCGTGCCGTGGCTGGGCTGGAACATGCCGTTGGCCTCGCCGATATCGGCCGAGGGCGCGAAACCCATGCCGCCGATCAGACCGGCGCCGAGATCGGAGAGGATGTCGCCGAACAGGTTCTCGGTCGGCAGCACGTCGAAATCCCAGGGACGCCGCACCAGGTCGAGAGCCATCGCGTCGATATAGTGGTGGCGCGCCTCGATGTCGGGGTGCTTTGCCGCGGTCTCGTAGAAGACCTTGCGCATGAAGGCGAAGGAACGGAAAACATTCGCCTTGTCGACGAGCGTCACGCGCCCCGGCGTGCCGCGCGCTTCACGGCGACGCCGCGCCAGCCCGCAGCAGAAATCGGTCAGTTGCTCAGTGATCTTGCGGGTGATGACCTGCGTGTCCCGGGCCTCCTTGTCGTCGATGATCTCGCCCTTGCCGCGCGAAGCGAACATGCCCTCGGTCGACTCGCGCACGATCACGAGATCGATGTCCTTCCAGCGCTCATGGGCGAGCACTGGCGGCGTGCCAGGGATAGCGCGGATCGGCCGCACGCCAGCATAGAGGCCGAACTCCATGCGGATATCGAGCTGGGGCGCGATCTCGGTGCCGTCTGCGTAGCGGATGTCCGGCCAGCCCATGGCGCCGAAGAGGATCGCGTCAGCCTTGCCGGCGCGCTCCATGCCGTCCCTGGGCAAGATGCCGCCCGTCTCCTTGTAGTGATGCGCCCCGCCGGGAATGCGCTCCTGGCGGAAGGACAGGTCGAAGCGCTTCTCGACCGCCCCCAGCACCGCCCCCGCGGCCTCCATGACTTCGATTCCGATGCCTTCGCCGGGCATCACCGCGAGGTGAAACGAGTTAGACGTCATAGTCTCTGGATTCCATGCCGTTCGATGATGGATGTGAGTTCGCGCCCGCCGCGCTTGCGATGGGCGTGGTAGATCTCGCGGGCGCGCTCGACATCGCCGGCGAGGATGGCCTCGAGCACCGCGCGGTGCTCGGCCGTGGACTGCACCGGCAGCGGGCGCAGCGAGAGCGTGAACATCCGGGCGCGATGAGCCTGGTCCCAGACCTGCATGATCATCGCCGCCAGCCGCCCGTTGCCGCAGAGCCGGGCGAGATTGAGATGGAAGGACTCGTCGGCTTGGGCCCAGGCCTGCAGATCCGGCTCGCCTTCGAGCGCCGCCTCCATGGCATCGCAGGACAAGATCAGGCTTTCGAGCTCGGCCCGGCCCGGTCGGCGCGCCGCCAACAGCTCCACCGCCGTCGGCTCCAGCGACATCAGGACCTCGTAGATCTCCCGCATGTCGTCGGGCGAGAGCGCCGAGATGCGCACGCCATGACGCGGGACGATCTCGAGCAGCCCCTCCTGCTGCAGTCGGACGAAGGCCTCGCGGACCGGAGTGCGCGAGGCGCTGAGCTCGGCCGCCACCTCGCTCTCGAGGATCTGGGCGCCGGGCGGATAGTGGTTGTCGAGAATCTGCTGCTTCAGCCGCGCATAGACCGTGTCGGTTGAGCGCGGGGCGCGACCGGCAGCGGCTGCATGGGGCTGGTTCAGATTCATACGCATCCATCAACGTATACATTAATCGATGCGTTACGACTAAAGAGGCCGGCGGCGCTTGGCAAGCCCCGTCGCTCGACATTCCGTGAAACTGCCGTCAGCCCGCCTTGGCCAGCGATAGGCCGTATTTCGCGCCGACTTCGTTGAGCTCGTCGAACACGGCTGCATTCAGCGGGATGCCGTTCCGACGGCGTTCGACGAGCGCGAGATGCTCGCGCTCGCCGGGCAGATAGATGCGCTCGACGCCGGGCGCCTTCCTGGTGCCCTGGATGTCGGCGACCGCCTTCGACATGCGCGCGTAGTAGCGGTCGAGATCCTCGAAGGCCGAGATCGGCAGCACCCCGAACAGGTGTCCAACATTCTGCGGCGTGGTGGTCTGCTCGTACATATGCGTGACCTCGGAGCCGAAATAGGCGCCGGACAGCATGGTGCTGAGCAGGCCGATGCCCAGCGTCAGCGCGTAGCCTTTCGGTCCGCCGACCGGCAGGACGAAGCCCTTGAGTGCCTCGACGGGATCGGTCGTCGGCGCGCCGTCCGGGCCGCTCGCCCAGTCGGCCGGAATCGGAGTGCCGTCCTTCGCGGCGACGATGATCTTGCCCCGCGCGGCGACGCTGCAGGCCATATCTAGCACGACGGGGAAGCCATCCCGCGTCGGGAAGGCGAAGGCGAACGGGTTGTTGCCGAGAATGGCCTCGGCTCCGCCCCAGGGCGTCATGTGGTTGATGCCGCCAATGGTGAAGCTGAGGCCGACCATGTCGGCCTTCGCCGCCATCTCGGCATAATGCGAGGCAGCGCCGTAATGGTTGCTGTTGCAGACGGAGACGAAGGCGCAGTCGCCATCACTCGCTTTCTCGATCGCGATCTCCATGGCGCGGACGCCGACGATCTGGCCCATGCCGTTATCGCCGTCGAGCACGGCCGTCGTCCGCGTCTGGCGGATGATCTTCGGCTGCGGGCGCGGATTGGAGCCGCCATCCTCGATGCGCTGAATGTAGATGGGCAGGCGGACCACCCCGTGCGAGGCGACGTTGCGCAAGTCCGCCTCGACGAGATTGTCGACGATCAGGATCGCCTCTGCTTCCGGCACACCGACCGTCGTAAACATCGCCCGGCAGAAGTCTTTCAGCCCCGTTTCGGTGACGATGACGGTCTTCTCGCTATCCATGGCTTTCCTGTCCCAGCTTCCCGGCATCTCCTGCGGACGCCTTGGCCAGCGGTTTGACACATCTGGTATGATAGGTCTACACGTAGACCATCAGACAAGCTGCGGCCACCTTGGGCGAGCACGCGGCAGGCGAGGACGATCAAGGAGAAGGGCGTGACATTGTCAGCCATTGCGCAACCGCGGCCGGTGCATGGCCTTTCCGGCGCTTCAAGCGGCCTGGTGCCGCCTCGGGAAGCGTCCCCGGTCCTGCCCAGGCTGCTCGAGGTGGAGGGGCTGACGCTGCAGTACAAGACGCCGAACCATTTGGTGACGGCGACCTATCGCGTCGATTGCGCAGTGCATGAGCAGGACCGCTATGTGATCCTGGGGCCGTCCGGCTGCGGCAAATCCACCATGCTAAAGGCGGTCGGCGGCTTCATGACGCCCGAGGAAGGGCACATTCGGCTGCGCGGCCGTGAGGTATCCGGGCCGGGGCCCGACCGGATGATGGTCTTCCAGGAATTCGAGCAGCTGATGCCGTGGAAGACGGTGCTCGAGAATGTGCTGTTTCCGATGCGCATCTCCGGCCGCTTCAAGGGCAAGGACGCGATGAATCGCGCCCTGTCGATCATCGACAAGGTGAAGCTCACCAAGTTCCGCGACGTCTATCCGCACATGCTGTCCGGCGGCATGAAGATGCGCGTTGCGATCGCCCGCGCCATGGCGATGGAGCCGGACATCCTCCTGATGGACGAGCCCTTCGCCGCGCTCGATGCGCTGACGCGCCGCAAGATGCAGGACGAATTGCTGCAGCTCTGGGAGCAGGTGCGCTTCACGCTGATGTTCGTGACGCATTCGATCGAGGAGGCGATCATCGTCGGCTCGCGCATCCTGGTGCTGTCGCCGCATCCCGGCCGCGTCAGAGCCGAGCTCGACGCCTCCCAGCTCGGCTTCGACACCGTGGGGACGCCTGCCTTCGGCGCATTGTCGGAGAAAATCCACAACCTGCTCTTCGAGCATGAACTCGGCCCGCAGCGGCAGGAAGAGGACGCCCAGGCATGAGCATGGCGACGCTGGGACGCAATGAGGGGACGGCGCTGGCGCGCCGCCCCGAATTCGAGATCGAGCCGATCGACGCGAGCGGCATCGGCGAGGTGGCGCGACCGCTTTCGGCCATGGAACGCATCGTCAACAACGATGCCGTGCGCAAGGTGGCGATCCTGATCGCGCTCGCCATAGTCTGGGAACTCTACGCGCGCTGGCTCAACAATCCCCTTCTTTTCCCTTCCTTCGCGGAAACGGTCGCCACCTTCGTCGGCGATCTCTCAAGCGGCACACTGATCGACCGTGTCGCGACCTCGATGCGCTCGCTCATCTACGGGTACGGCACGGGCCTCGCGCTGGCGGCGGTTCTGACGACGGTGGCCGTCTCGACCCGTTTCGGCACGGATATCCTCAACACGTTGACCGCGATGTTCAATCCGCTGCCGGCGATCGCCCTGCTACCGCTCGCGCTGATCTGGTTCGGCCTCGGCATCGGCTCGCTGATCTTCGTCATCGTCCATTCGGTGCTTTGGGCGGTCTCGCTCAACACGCTGACCGGTTTCCGCGCCGTGCCGGAAGTGCTGCGCATGAGCGGGCGCAATTACGGCCTGAAGGGCCTGCGCTACGTGATCCACATCCTGATCCCGGCCGGCTTCCCGGCGATTCTGGCCGGCCTCAAGATCGGCTGGGCCTTCGCCTGGCGCACCTTGATCGCCGCCGAACTCGTCTTCGGCGTGTCGTCCCGCTCCGGCGGGCTGGGCTGGTACATCTTCGAGGCGCGTTCCGAACTCGACACCGCCCGGGTCTTTTCCGGCCTGCTCGCCGTCATTCTGATCGGCCTCTTCGTCGAGTCCGTGATTTTCCGCGCCATCGAGAAGCGCACGGTGCAGCGCTGGGGCATGCAGCACTGATCAGGCCCGCCCAGGGGCAATTGCGATGAACATGGGAGAAGCGCTGTGAAACGCATTATCGGTTTGGCCGCCGCGGCTGGCCTGGCACTGCTGGCGACGAGCCAGGTGCAGGCGGAGGTCAAGGAGATCAAGGCGGCTCAGCAATACGGGTTGAGCAGCCTGCCGCTGATGATCATGGAGGACGGCAAGCTCGTCGAGAAGCACGCCAAGGCGCTCGGCCTGCCCGAGCTGACCGTGACTTGGGTGAAGCTCGGCAATCCCGGCGCGATCACCGAAGGGCTCGTCTCGGGCGGGCTGGATTTCGGCAGCGGCGGCGTGCCCTCGCTTCTGACGCTCTGGTCGCGCACCCAGGGCACGGCGATGGAGGTCAAGGGCGCCGGTGCCATCGTCAACATGCCGATGGAGCTGCTGACCACCAATCCCAAGGTCAAGTCGATCCGCGACTTCACCGAGCAGGACCGCATCGCCGTTACGACCGTGCGCGTCTCCAACCAGGCACTGCTGCTGCAGATGGCGGCCGCCAAGGAGTTCGGCCCCGAGAACTACGCCAAGCTCGACCCGCTGACGGTCTCGCTGCCACATCCGGAGGCGACCTCGACCCTCCTCTCGGGCTCCGGCGTGATCTCGGCGCATTTCTCCGCCCTGCCCTTCCAGCACCAGCAGAAGCGCGACCAGCGCGTCCACAAGGTGCTCAGCAGCTATGACGTGCTCGGCGGCCCCGCGACCAACACCGCCATCTATTCCACGAAGCGCTTCCGCGACGCTAATCCCAAGGCCTATCAGGCCTTCGTCACCGGCCTCCAGGAAGCGATCGAGCAGATCAACAAGGACAAGCGCGCCGCCGCGGCCACCTACCAGCGCATGACCGGGACCAAGGAGAGCGTCGACGACATCTACGCGATGATCGCGGCGCCGGAGGTCGAGATGACTTTCACCCCGCACCAGACGATGAAGATGGCCGGCTTCATGGCCGAGACCGGCCGCTTGAAGACGGCTCCCAAGGATTGGAAAGAGCTCTTCTTCGACAACGTTCACGCCTTGCCAGGAAGCTGATTCCGGGCAAGTCGGGCCGGCAGAACCCCGGTGAAGGATTCCACCATGATCTCTGGCGCAAGCATTCCGGACCAACGGCCGATCCGGCGGCGCAAACTCTACGAGGAAGTCGTCGAGCGACTGGAGGCCGCCATCAATGACGGCCACTACGCACCCGGCGACCAGCTTCCCGCCGAGCGCGAGCTGATGGAGGCCTATGGCGTGGGTCGCACCGCCATTCGCGAGGCGCTCTTCGCGCTGCAGCGCATGGGGTTGATCGTCATCAGCAGCGGCGAGCGCGCTCGCGTTTCGCAGCCCAGCGCCGGAACGATGATCGACGAGCTCTCAGGCGTGGCGCGCCATCTCCTGGCGCGCCCCGGCGGGGCCCATCACTTCCAGCAGGCCCGTACCATGTTCGAGGTCGGCGTCGCCCGGCTGGCGGCCGAGACGGCGACTCCCGAGGATGTCGCGAAGCTGGAGGCAGCGCTCGCCGCCAACAAGGCAGCGCTCGAACAGGGCCGTGGCTTCGAGCGCACCGACGTCGCCTTCCACTTCGTGCTGGCTGAGATCACTCGCAATCCGATCTTCACCGCGTTGCATACGGGCCTGACCGAATGGCTGACCGAGCAGCGCACCACATCGCTCAAGGCCCGGGGCGCTGCGCAGGCCGCCTTCACCGCGCATGAACGGATATGCCGGGCCGTTGCGGCGCGCGATCCGCATGCGGCGGGTGACGCGATGTACGCCCATCTCGCCGAAGTCGGCGACTTCTACTGGAAAGCTTCCGACGTCTGAGCGTCGCAACCAAACATCAGGACTATTCATGGCGCAGTTCACCATCCTCGTTCGCTTCCGCATTGCCGATGGGCAGCTGGCGGCCTTCCTGCCGCTGATGATCGAAAATGCGCAGGCCTCGCGGCGCGAAGAACCGGGATGCGAGCGCTTCGACGTGCTGCAGCCGGAAAACGAGAAGGACTGCATCCTGCTCTACGAGATCTATCGCGACCGTGCGGCTTTCGACGCGCATTGCGTGAGCCCGCATTTCAAGCGCTTCGATGCGGCGACCAAGAGCATGGTTGCCGAGAAGCAGGTGACGGTCCTCCAGCTCCTGGCGGAGCCTTGAGCGCCCCCTGAACAATCATCCGAGAAGGCGGCTCGAACCGCCCCGCAGCAATCTGGGACGCAACGCGCCCGGCGGCCATCGGTCGTCGTGGTGACGACAGGGAGAAGAACGATGAAGCAATTGCTTATGGCCGCGACGGCGGCGCTCGCGCTGTTCAGCACGGCAACCTCGGCATTGGCCGAGGCCAAGACGCTCCGCGTCGCGAAGCAATACGGGCTCGGCTACATTCAACTGATGCTGATGGAGGATCAGAAGCTCGTCGAGAAGCATGCCAAGGCCGCCGGCCTCGGCGACGTCACAGTCGACTGGTCGACCTTCCGCTCCAGTGACGTGATGAACGATGCGCTGATTTCCGGCAATCTGGACTTTGCGAGCCTCGGTCCGACCGGCATCATCACGATCTGGTCGCGCACCCGAAACAATGTCGATGTCCGTGCCGCCAGCGGCCTCAACGCGATGGCCTGGACGCTCAACGTGCGCGATCCCGCCATCAAGTCGCTGAAGGATTTCACCGCGCAACACCGCATCGCCGTTCCCGCCGTGAAGGTCTCCGGGCAGGCGACGGCGCTGCAGATCGCCGCCGCAAAGGAATGGGGCGACAAGGAGTTCGAGAAGCTCGACTCCCTCACCGTCTCGCTCTCGCATCCGGATGCCACTGCGATGATGCTGGGCGGCAAGTCCGAGATCGTCGCGAACTTTTCCTCGCCACCCTTCTCGAACGTCCAGCTCAAGGATCCGAACATCCGGGCGCTGATGAACTCCGACGACATTCTTGGCGGCCCGATCTCGTTCAACGTGATCGCGACGACCGGCAAGTTCCGCAACGATAATCCAAAGCTCTACGGGGCCTTCCTCGCCGCCCTCAAGGAAGCGACCGATATCGTCGTCAAGGACAAGGGCGCGGCCGCGGAAGCTTATCTGCGCCTGACGAAGGATCGCTCATCGAAGGAGGAGCTCGTCGCAATCCTCGATGACAAGACGACGCACATCACCACGGATGTGCTCAATCTCGGCTCCTTCACCGATTTCATGGGCAAGGTCGGCCGCTTGAAGAACGCGCCGGCGGATTGGAAGAAGGAGATGCTGTTCCCGGAGGCGACAGCTCGGTAGTCAGGCCGGCATGGGCAAGCGCGGCACCGATGCAATCCATGGCGCCGCGCTTGCCAAAACATCGGCTGCACAACTGTTTCTGCGAGTTCATATGAACTGAAGCGCCAATCTCTTGGGCCAACGCAGATCAAAAGTGCTTTGCGCCAGGAGCGGTCTCTGGCACTCTGCCCGATAGCGGACACACCGAGAGGCAAGTGCCTTTATCGCATCAACTTGGAGCGATCGTCATGCCACCGTCGGCTGTAAGGGTCGCACCGGTGATGAAGCTTGCATCCTCAGAAGCCAGGAAAGCGACTGCCGCCGCGATCTCGTCGGGCGTGCCGAGACGGCCGATCGCCTGGCGCCCGGCCATCGCCGCCATACGCTCCTCACGATCGTCCCCGTCGCCGGCGAGGCGGGCGATCCAGGGCGTGTCGACAGTGCCAGGACTGAGGCAGTTGACGCGCACCTTGCCTGCGAGCTCGATGGCGAGCGCGCGCGTCAGGCCGAGCACGGCCGATTTCGAGGCGCAGTAGGCGGCGCGCTCGGCAAAGCCGAGATGGGCCGCGACGGAGGCGAGATTGACGATGCTGGAGCCGGCAGGCATCAGGGGCAGGACTGCCTGCGCCATCAACATCTGCGCGGTGACGTTGACGGCGAAGACGCGGTTCCAATGGGACGTGGTGAGCGCCGCCAAGGCGCCTTCGCCCGGTATGCCGGCATTGTTGACGAGGACGTCGCAGCGGCTGCGCGCCGCGAAGAAAGCCGCCACTGCATCTTCATCGGTAATGTCGAACGCGTGCCAGGACAGGTGTTCCGTATCGCCGCCGTTCGGGGGCGGCTCCAGATCGATCGCGGCGACGCGGGCCCCTTCGGCGAGGAAGCGCGCGACCACGGCCCGTCCGATGCCGCGCCCGGCGCCGGTGACGACCACGTCTCGATCGCGGAAGCGCATGGCGGCTCCTTTCAGTATTTAGGCTTCTCGGCGAACCAGTCGGGCCGGTCGGGATCGAGATAGGCGCCGATCACCTTGCTGCTGACGAAACGCTCCAGCGCATCGAGATCGGGCACGACGCCGAGGCCGGGCCTCTGCGGGACGCCCAGCCGCCCATCACGGATCGCGAAGGCTTCCGTGACGATGTCGGCGCTGTGGTAATAATACTCGGTGTCGATCGCGATGTTCAGGTTCGGGATCGAAGCGGCGAGGTGCAAGTAGGCGGCCTGCGACAGGCCGAGCTCGCCGCCCGAATGCAGCGTCACCGGAATGCCAGCGGCCTCCGCTACGCCGGCTGCCTTGACGCATTGCCAGATGCCGCCCTCCTCATGCGGATCGAGCAGGATCACGTCGGCGGCGCCGGCGCGGACGATGTTGCCGACGTCGCCGAGGGTGTAGGCGCCCTCGTCGATCGCGATCGGCACCGTCTGAGCCTGGCGCAGTTCGGCATGGCCGGCGATGTCGTGCAGGACGAGCGGCTGCTCGACATAGGCGAGGTCGAGCCCCCTGAGCTTCTCGAGCTGGCGGCGCGCCGTGCCGGGCGACCAGGCGCCGTTGACATCGGCGCGCAAGGGCGCGTCGCCGACGACCCGGCGCACCCCCTCCATCAGGGCGATGTCGCTGCGCTCGTCATGGCCGATCTTGACCTTGAAGGTGGTGTAGCCGTCGTCGCGGAAGCGCGCGGCGGTCTCGGCGCAGCGCTTGGGATCGGCGACGAAGAGATAGGCGGAGAGCTCGATCTCGTGGCGATAGGCGCCGCCGAGCAGGGCGTGCAGTGGCAAGCGCGCATGCTTGCCGAGTGCATCCCACATCGCCATCTCGACCGCGGCGAGCGCCATTACCACGGCGCGCTCATGATGATAGTAACCGGCTCCGAGCACATGCCGGTGCAGGCGCTCGACATCGGCGACGCTGCGGCCGAGCGCGAGCGGCAGCACGACCTTCTCCAGCACGACCGGGACGAAATCGAGCAAGGCGATCGTCTCGCCATAGCCCTTGAGGCCGGAGGCGGTCGTCACCTCGACGATCAGCCGGGTCGAGCCGGCGCGCTTGCCGGAGCCCCAGACGATCGGGCTGTCGAAGGGGATATAGACCAGCCAATGCCGGGTCGCGGTGATGGTGAGCGGGTCGTGGGGGAGCGCCATGGTGGCTTCAATCCATGTAGAGGCCGCCGTTTACGTTCACCACCTCGCCGGTGATGTAGCTCGAACGCGATGACGACAGGAAAAGCAGGAGATCGGCGATTTCGTCGGTCTCGGCCATGCGGCCGAGCGGCACGAAATCGGTGACGCGCTTGAGCTGCTCGGGCGTCAGCGCCTTGATCAGCTCGGTCGCCACTGGTCCGGGCGCCACGGCGTTGACGCGCACGCCGACCTTGGCCGCCTCGATGGCGAGTGCCCGGGTGAAGCCGATGACGCCGGCCTTGGAGGTCGAATAGGAGGTATTGTCGCCGAACAGCGTGCCGCGCTTGCCGGCAAAGGAGGCGAGCGAGACGATCGCGCCCTTGCTTTGCGCGAGAGCCGGCATCGCCGCTCGCGACAGCAGATAGACGGCGTCGATATTGACAGCGAAGACGCGGCGCCAGGATTCCGGCGTTGTCTTGGCGATCGGCGCCGGCTCGCTGATGCCGGCATTGTTGACGAGCACGTCGAGGCGGCCAAAGGCCGACAAAGTCGCCTCCAGCACTCGGTCCGCCGCTCTATCCTCGGTGAGATCGGCCGCGACAGTCCGCGAATCCGGCACCGACGTAGCGGCTTCAGCGAGCGTGCCCGCATCGCGGTCGGCGAGCATCACCAGCGCGCCCTCGGCGGCGAAGCGCTGCGCGCTCGTCAGTCCGATGCCCCTCGCCGCACCGGTCACCAGTACGACCTTGCCGTTTAGTCCGAGATTCATGAATCCCTTGCTCCGCTGATTACTTGACCGCGCCCTGGGTCAGGCCGGCGATGAACTGGCGCTGCATGATCAGGAAGGCGCCGATGATCGGTACGCTCGATAGTACCGAGGCCGCCATCAGCATCCCGTATTCGGGGAGCTGGTCGCTCTTCAGCGTCGCGACGCCGACCGGCAGGGTCAGCATCTCGTCGGTGCGCATCATCACCAGCGGCCAGATGTAGCTGTTCCAGGAGGCGATGAAGATCAGCACGCCAACCGTGCCGAGCGCCGGGCGCAGCAGCGGCAGCACGACGCTCCAATAGAGGCGGAACTCTCCTGCGCCGTCGATGCGACCGGCATCGAGCAGCTCAGTCGGAATCGCTACTGCATATTGCCGCATCAGGAAGATGCCGAAGGCGTTGGCGGCGAAGGGCAGGATCAGCACGATATAGGTGTCGAGCAGGCCGAGCCTTGCCAACCAGCCGAAGAGCGGGATGACGGTGGTGAAGGCCGGGATCGAGACCGAGGCGATCACGACCCAGAACATCACGGTCTTGCCGGGAAATTCGAACTTGGCGAAGGCATAGCCGCCGAGCGAGCAGAACAGCAGCCCAAGCGCCGTGCTGGCGAGCGCGACCACCAGGCTGTTCAGCATCCAGCGCAGATAGAGCGTCTTCGCCAGGAGGTCGTCGAAATTCTCCAGCGACCAGCGCCGCGGCCAGACATCGCCGGCGAAGATGTCGGCGCGCGATTTGAAGGCCGAGAGGATCGCCCAGAGCACCGGCGTCAGCACCAGCGCGAGCAGCGCCAATACGATCAGCGTGCCGAGATAGGCGGCAAGGCTCGGCGCAGGCGCGTCCGTCCGAGTTTCCTGGCTCATGCGACCTCCCGCCCGGAGAGGAGCTTCTGAACAATCGCGATCGCGACGATCATCAACGTCAGCACATAGGAGACCGCCGCCGCATAGCCGAGTTCGACATACTGGAAGCCTGCCTGGTAGAGATAGATCACGATGGTCAGCGTGCTGTCGGCCGGCCCCCCCTTGGTCAGCACCCAGGGTTCGTCGAAGAGTTCGAGTGCCCAGATCGTCGACATGATCACGCCGAACAGGATGACTGGCTTGAGCAGCGGCAAGGTCACGTAGCGTGTCACTTGCCAAGGGCTGCAGCCATCGAGGCGCGCCGCCTCCTTGACATCATTCGGGATGCCCTGGAGGCCGGCGAAATAGATCACGGCGTAGTAGCCGAGCGCTCGCCAGACGCGCAGGATGATGATGGCCCAGATCGAAAAGCGCGGATCCCCGAGCCAGTCGATCTCGCCGAGGCCAATGGCCTTCTGCACGATGTTGAGCAGGCCGACGCCCTTGGCGAAGATCATCTCGAAGATCACCGCCGCGACGACCAGGCTGATGGTCACCGGCAGGAAGAAGCCGACCTTGACCGCGTTCTTGAAGCGCAGCCACAGGCTGTCGAGGCAGAGCGCCAGCGCCAGCGCCGAGATGTTCAGGATGGTGACGTAGACAACGCCGTAGAACAGCGTGTTCTTCAGAGCCACCCAGAAGCGCGGGTCGGCGAAGAGCTTGCTGTAATTGCCGAGGCCGATGAAGCGCGGCGAGGCGAAGCCACGCCAATCGGTGAATGAATAGACCAGCGAGGCGATGATCGGCCCGAGCCAGAAGGCGATGAAGGTCAGGAAGAAGGGCGCGAGGAAGAGATAGGGCATCAGCCCGCGCCGAAGCCGCGGCCAAACCGTCGTTTTTCCCCCTGCGGTGGCCGTGCTCGTCGCGGTCATCGGCCGAGCTGACCGGCGAGCTGCTTCTCGATCTCGGCCCAGGCCTCGCCTGGCGACGTCTTGCCGCCGAACATCAGGTCGAGCGCGTTGCCGATGATCACCTCGGCCTTGGCCCAGTCGAAATAGTTGAAGCCGTTGAGCGTCCGGTCCTTGAGCCCGGCCTCGTAGATCGACTGGCCGGACAGGTAGTCCTCGCCCTTGAGCAGTTCGGGCGAGCGCAGCGCCGGCGCGAAGGCCGGGACGAGATGGCCCTCCTGCCAGATCTTCACCTGCGTCAATTCATTGGCGCCGATGAACAACGCCCATTTCAGTGCAGCCTCCTTGTTGCGGGAGGCTTTCGGGATGGCGAGGACATTGCCGCCCCAGGCCCCGGTCGTCGCCGGCTGGTCCTTGCCCCATTTCGGCCAGGACATGACCCGCCATTTGCCGGCATGCTCGGGCGCCTCCTTCTGCAGGCGGAAGATCGCCCAGGCCGGCACGGCGTAGCCGGCGATCCTGCTGTCCTTGATCGCCTGGAAGAATTCCGGCGCGTTGTTGCGCGACTCGAAGACGACCTTCTCCCTGCGGGCGAGGTCGAAATAGAACTGCAGCGTCTCGCGGGCGAGCCTGTTGTCGCGGATCACCTTGCCATCGGCGCCGAAGATCTGAGCGTTGCGTGACTGGAGGTACTGCACGAGATTGGCAACGCCAGGGACGCCGCTCGGGCTGGAGACATGGCCGATGAAGATGCCCTTGGCGGCGAGGATCCGGCCGGCGGCGACGACGTCCTCCCAGGTCTCGAGCGGCGCCTTGATGCCGTTCGCCTCGAAGATGTCCGCCCGGTAGAAATAGACGGCCGGGTTCTGGTCATAGGGGACTGCGAAGGTCTTCCCGCCGGTGCCGAGCGAGGCGTAGACGCTGGCCGGAAAGTTGTCCTTGAGCGGCGCCATCGCGGCGGTGGTCTCGAGCAGGCCACCCGTCGGCAGATAGCCGTCGAAGCGGCGCTGCAGGATCAGCGCAACGTCGGGGCCGCCGGCGCCTGCAGCCAGCGCGACCAGGAACTTGTCCTGCAGATCGAAGGGATTGAGGTTGGCGACCTCGACCGTGATGCCCGGGTTCTGCTTCTCGAACTCGCCCTTCACCGCATTGGCGGCGGCGACATGCTCGGTCCAGGCCCAATAGGTGATCTTGGTGCGTGCCTGCGCGGTAACAACCGACGGCATCGCGACCGTGGCGGCCACTCCCGCCAGAACGGCGCGTCGATCGATCGTCGTCATCTCGCCCTCCCATTTGTTCTACATAGTAGAACTTGTTTTATTATGTAGAACATCGTAGGATTACGATCGACGGAGGTCAAGCAAGCGATGATCGAGACGGCAGGAGAGACATCACGCGACGGCGATCCCGCACGCGGCACCGCTGCGCTGCAGAAGGGCATCGGCCTACTGGAAGCGTTGTCGGAGGCTGGCGGCGCCGCCAGCTTCAGCGAACTTGTGCGCACCTCCGGCCTGCCGAAGGCGACCGTGCACCGTATCCTCGCTGCGCTGCTAGAGCGCGGGCTCGTCCGCTTCGAACGCCGAGACGACCGCTACCGCTTCGGCTGGAAGCTGATCGAGTTCGCGCGCTTCGCGCAAGCCGATCTCGATCTGCCGACCCTGATCGAACCGGAACTCGTCCGTCTGCAGGTCCAGACCGGTGAGACGGTTTTCGTTGCCTTGCCGCACGGTCCCGACATCGTCTGCTCGAAGGTATTGGAAACGCGCGCAACCGGCGGCATCGCCCTCTCCGAGGGAAGCGTGCTGCCCGGCTATTGCACTGCCGCCGGCAAGGCGATCCTCGCTTTCGCCGAGCGGGCGCTGCGCCCGGCCATGCTGGCCCGGCTCAAGCTCGTCCCGCACACCCCGCGCAGCCTGACCGAGCTGCCTCTGCTTGACGCCCAGCTCGATATCGCCAAGGCCCGCCGCTACGCCGTCGAGGACGAAGAATTCGTCTTGGGGCAGCGTTCCGTCGCTGCGCCGATCCTCGACCATGGCGGGCGCGCCATCGGGGCACTGGCGGTCGTCGCCCCCGCCTTCCGCCTGACGACAGAGCGCCTGCATGAGATCGGCGCCGACCTCCTGAAGGCGGCGGCGCGAATCACCGGCCAGGCCGCCTTCTCACAACCGGAAACGAGGCGTTCTGCGATGACGACGACAACGAGAGCGCGCTGCGTGATCGAGACTCAGGCCTTCCTCGGCGAGGGGCCGGTCTGGAACGAGACTGAGAAGCGGCTCGACTGGGTCGACATCCTCGCTCCGGCCCTGCACCGTTCCGATCCGGCGGGCGGGACTGACCGCGTCGTCGAGCTCGGAGAACTGGTCGGCGCCTTCGCCCACTGCTCGACCGGCGGCCTCGTGCTCGCCGCCCAGTCGGGCTTTGCCCTGTTCGATCCGCAGACCCGCCTGACTACGCCTCTGATCGACCCCGAAGCCGACAAGCCGAACAACCGCTTCAACGACGGCAAATGCGACTCGCGCGGGCGTTTCTGGGCGGGCACCATGGACATGGGCGTCGCGCCCGGCGCCGGCAGCCTCTATCGGCTCGACCGCGACGGCTCGGTCCACTGCCTGGAGCGCGGCATCGGCATCTCGAACGGGCTCGGCTGGAGCCCCGACGACCGGCTGATGTATTTCACCGACTCGCTGGCCCGGACGATCTTCGTCTACGATTTCGACGCCGAGAGCGGAACGATCGCCAACCGTCGCGTCTTCGCCCAGACCCTCGACCATATGGGTGTTCCCGACGGCCTCACTGTCGACGCGGAAGGTTACGTCTGGAGCGCCCAATGGGATGGCTGGCAGCTCATCCGCTTCGATCCGAGCGGCCGGATCGATCAGACGATCAGCCTGCCAGTGCCACGTCCGACGAGTTGCACCTTCGGCGGGCCGAACCACGAAACGCTCTATGTGACCTCGGCGCGCATCCGTCTCTCTGCCCAGCAACTGGCGGAAGCGCCACTCTCGGGCAGTGTCTTCGCGATCGATGGCTGTGGGCGCGGCTTAGCTGAGAACGCCTATGTCTTCGACGGGCAATAGAAACTGCGCATTGCGCCAGGAGCGGAAGTTGCGTGCACGCTGACAAGCAGACATCCTGATCTGAGCCCTTAAAACTGGACCGCTTTGAGCTAGAGTTTTCCGCGTCGTTTCCCTTGGGCTGGGAGGAGCGGAAGACGATGAAGGATTCGAAGTTCTCGGACGCCCAGAAGGCGTTCATCCTGAAGCAGGGTGCGGAT
>WPCJ01287219.1_pt1 | contig 29251 bp, 40 predicted proteins | sample 5399831 | NCBI WGS metagenome assembly WPCJ01 (sample SAMN12869470, study PRJNA574797) | sludge metagenome | isolation source: wastewater treatment of pH10 | place: China:Beijing | collected 2019-05-20 | reverse complement strand
CGGCATAGACAAGCGCTGCAGTCTGCGCGTTCGGCTGAACGGGCGGTCAGATATCGTCATCGAGGAGACAGAGGCGGACTTTCATGTCGCGGTCAATCGCGCTGCGGACCGGGCCAAGCGGACACTGGTCCGCCGCCTGCGGCGGGTAAGCGGCGTCAATAGTGAACGCACTCCTTCAAGGTGGTGATGATGCGCGCTCCCCTCCACGAGCAGCGTTTCTCGGCACGCGCTGTATCGGCTCTGGGCAAGGTGCGGGCACGCACCTGGCTGATCCTTGGCGCGGTCGTCCTCGGCATTCTCGGTTTGGTTGCCTGGGCCGGGATCGCGTTGCTGTCCTGGCTGTGGGGGCAGTTTTCCCTGTTGGGCGAGACGGGCAAGCGCCTCGCCGGCGAGACCATGACGCAGGTCGAGCAGCAGATCGAACAGGTCACGCCGGAGTTGAAAGAACAGATCGGGCAGTGGGTCCCGAACCTCGCCGCAGAACCACCGGCGAGCGACGTGAGCGGCGCCGATGTCGGGCCTGTACCACGTTTTCCTGGTCTGGTGCGCAGCCATTTCGCACGCGCAGAGAAGACGGTTGAGGTCCGCTATACGGGGCGCGCCGCGTTTGAGGCCGTGCGCACGCATTACCTTCAAGGCTTCTCGGCGGCGGGATACGTCCAAGAGGTCAAGGAGGCCACGCCCGAGACTGAGCATCACCGCTTCAAGCGGAACGAACAGTCGATCGATCTCCTGCTGCTCCGCCAAGCGGGGGGGCGTGTGGAGATTCGTTTGATGGTTCCGGCTCAGTAGGAATGAGGAAGGTCGCGTGAAACGCATCGGGCTTTTTCTGGCGACCAATTTGGCCGTGGTGCTGGTGCTGTCGGTCACCCTGCGCGTGCTGGGGGTCGAGCCCTACCTCAACGAACAAGGCCTCAATCTCAACGCTCTGCTCATCTTCGCGGCCGTCTTCGGCTTCGGCGGCGCCTTCATCTCCCTGGCGCTTTCAAAATGGACGGCAAAGCGCGCGGTCGGCGCCCAGGTCATCGCTCAACCAAGGACCCCAACGGAACAGTGGCTGGTGCAAACCGTCGCCCGCCAGGCCCAGGTCGCCGGCATCAAGATGCCCGAGGTCGCCGTCTACCATTCGCCGGAGGTGAACGCCTTTGCCACCGGCATGAGCAGGAACGCCTCGCTCATTGCGGTGTCCACGGGACTTCTGGAGCAGATGAGCCGAGAAGAGGCGGAAGCGGTACTGGGGCACGAGGTGTCGCACGCCGCCAATGGCGACATGGTGACGATGGCGCTCATCCAGGGCGTGGTGAACACCTTCGTCATGTTCCTGTCCCGGGTGATCGGCCATGTGGTTGACCGGGTGGTGTTCAGGACCGAGAGCGGTCACGGTCCCGCTTTCTTCGTCACCATGATTGCTGCCGAACTGCTGCTCGGAATCCTGGCATCGATCATCGTCTTGTGGTTCTCCCGCCAGCGGGAATTCCGCGCCGACCGGGGTGGCGCCGAGCTCGCCGGCCGGCGGCACATGATCGCCGCCCTGCGCCGTTTGGCGGCGCTACAGCCGGCGTCTCTGCCGGACAAGATGGCCGCATTCGGCATTTCGGGGACGGCACGGGGCGGACTGATGCGCCTGTTCAGAACGCATCCGCCTTTGGAAGAGCGGATCGCAGCGTTGGAAAACGCGGATAAGGAATTCGCAAGGTGAATGATGAAAGCAGACGCAAAGAGAGTCGCGTGACGTGGTCAATGTGAAGCAGCAGACCGGTTGAGGAGATAAGAAGAATGGCTTTCAAGGACGTCCTGCTCCAGCTCAGCAGCTATCCGGATCCGACCCCGGTTCCAGTGATCGAGCAAGCGGTCGACTTCGCCGCGATGCTGGAGGCTCACATCTCGGCGCTGGCTGTCAAGATCGAGATTCCAAGCGCTGGCAACCCGCTTGCGAACGCGCTGCTTGACATCCCCGGCATGGTTGCAGCCGAACGGCAGAAGAGCGCGATGAATGCCCAGGCTCTGATGAGCGCGTTCGAAAGCATGGCGACGAAGCGCAGCGTTCCACACGAGCAGATCGTCGCGTCGTGCACGTCCTCGCAGCTGGCGGCGATCGTGACCGAGCATGCCAGGATGCACGATATCACGATGATCCCGATCGGCGAGCATGTGACCCTTCAGCAATATGTCGCCGAGAGCGTGATATTCGGCTCCGGACGCCCCACGCTTGTCCTTCCGGAAGTCGCGAAGAGCAGCGATCCTTTGTCTCTCGACGTCGTCGCTGTGGCCTGGGACTTCAGCCGGCCCGCGGCACGGGCGGTGGCGGATGCCCTACCGATCCTGGAGCGTGCCAAGACCGTGCGAGTGGTGACGGTCACACAGGAAAAGACGATCGATACCAAGCGCTCGGGCGCCGAGCTGGCGAAGCACCTTGCCTTTCATGGCGTCGAGGTTGTGCTGGAGGAGGAAGAGGCCGCCGGACGGACAATCGGGCAAGCTCTAGAAGATTATGCAGCGGCGCGCGAGATCGATCTGCTCATCATGGGTGCCTATGGGCACTCCCGCCTGCGCGACTTCATTCTTGGTGGCGCTACGAAGTCTATCGTCTCTCGACCACCGCTGCCCGTGCTTCTCTCTCATTGATCAAATCGGCGAAACCAGCGCGAACTAAACTGTGCAGCACAATAAGGATGAACCGTGGAACTGCTCGCCGATTTTTTGACCAGCGATTTCCTCGGCAAGTCCGTCTGGCTTTGGCTCGCCTTCCTCGCCGTGGTTGGCGCATTGCTTACTTTCGATCTTGGCGTCCTTCACAGGCAAGACAAAGAACTCGGTGTCGGTGAAAGCCTGGTCCTGTCTGCGTTCTACATCGCGATCGCCATGATATTCGGCGCTTGGGTGTGGTGGTCCATGGGCCCGACCTCGGGCATGGAATACTTCACGGGCTATGCCCTTGAGAAGGCGCTTTCGATCGACAACGTCTTCGTCATCTCCCTGATCTTCAGCTATTTCGCCATTCCCGCCAAATACCAGTACCGGGCGCTGCTCTGGGGAATCATCGCGGTGCTGGTCTTGCGCGGCATCATGATCGGGCTCGGCGCGGCGCTCGTGCAGCAATACGAGTGGGTGCTCTACATCTTCGGTGTCTTCCTGATCGCCACGGGGATCAAGATCCTCGTCGTCGGCGAAGGCGAGAAGGACGTATCGAAAAACCCAATCGTGCGCTTCCTGTCCAAGCGCATGCGGCTTTCGGCCGAGTTGCACGGTTCGCACTTCTTCGTCCGCAAGCCAGACCCTAAGACAGGCAAGGTGGCGCGCTTCGCCACGCCTCTGTTCCTGGCGCTCGTCATGATCAACATCGCCGACCTCATCTTCGCCGTCGACTCGGTACCGGCGATCTTTGCCATCACGACCGACACCTACATCGTATACACGGCCAATATCATGGCGATCCTCGGCCTCCGGGCGCTCTACTTCGCCCTGGCCGCCATGGTCCACCGCTTCGAGTATCTCAAATATGCGCTCGCCATAGTGCTCGTCTTCATCGGCGCCAAGATTTTCTGGAACCAGATCGTCGGCAAGCTCGATCCCGCGATCTCGCTTGGCGTGACCCTGTCCCTTATCGCGGGCGGCGTCTTGTTCTCGCTCTGGAAGACCCGCGCGGCCGCGAGAGACGAAGGCGTTTACCGCGGCCTAGCAGTTCCACTCCCCACTACCATCGCTAAAACCACAGTCCACTCACCTGCCAGAGACAATTGATGACCAGTGATGCCCCGTCTGCCGCCATCGCGCACACCATTGCAAACGGCGGCGCTCCTGCCTGGTGCAGCGATACCGACACCCGTGACAACGTCCTCGCCCGCCGCAACGTGCTCGCGGGCTTGTGGGCTGGTCGACTGATGCAGATCCCTAGCCACGTGGCCGAAAGCTACGCGGCAGCGGTTCACCACGCCGACTTTCGCGAGCCTGGGGACGAAGATGTCGTCGACAAGCTCCTTGGCGACCTCACCCGTTGCGGAATTGGCATCACACGCGACGAAGTGCGCCGCAAGCTCTGCGAGTTCCATCGTCAGGCGATCCTACAAACCCGCGAGACCGACTGAATGACCTGGAAAAGACGATTGGCGGAGGCGAGTCGATCGGCAGGAATTGCTGACGCGCCAACACGTGCGAATGCACGTTCGCGGGGATGGATCGCCGATGCGATGCCGCTCATCACGCAAATGCATGACCGCAAGGACACGAGCCGACCGGTCCATCACAGGAGAACAGAATGATCGACGTGAACAAACTGCTGAACACCGTGCTGGCGGGCGACACGGCATCACGGCAAGGCAACGCGGAAGTCGGACTACCGGTCGACCGCGGTAGACGCGCGGGCCTCGGCGATTTCCTCTCCAGCAATTCTGGCGCACTCGGAACTGGCGCGCTCGCGGGCGGTTTGGCGGGCACGCTCCTGACCTCAAAGCACGCGCGGAAGCTCGGCGGCAGCGCTTTGCAGATCGGGGCCGTCGCCCTGCTCGGCGGGCTCGCCTACAAGGCCTACAGCAACTATCGCGACGGCAAGCCGCTCGTTCCGCAAAACATCCGCGACGCGCTTGGCGGCCTCTCTCCGCAGCAGGCCGGTGCGGCACAACCGGCACCGGGCGGTCTCTTGTCGCCACCGATGGCTCTGCCAGCAGACAGCAACGCCACCCTCCTGTTGCGTGCGATGATCGCCTCGGCCATGGCCGATGTTCGCCTTGACGAGACGGAGCGTTCCCGTCTGATCGATCGGGTCGAAGCCAGCGGTCTCCCGAGCGAGGAGCGGCACTTTCTCGAGTCTCTGATCGCCCATCCGGATACGCCGGAGCAACTCGCTGCAGCAGCGAATTCTCCTGAGGAGGCCGCGCAGGTGTACCTGGCCGCCTTCATCGCCATTGATGCCGATACTCCCGCCGAAGCGGCCTGGCTCGACGAACTGGCCAGTAAGCTCGGTCTCGATCCGCTTTTGCGCAGAAACATCGAGGCCGCCGGCCGCGGAAACCACTGAAGGCACGCTGCATGCGCCGAGACATTGAGAAGGAGTATGGGCGCAAGGCTTTTGTCGCCAAGCTCCGCCGGCTGGCCGACGCTCTGGAGCGCGGTGAGCGCTTTGTCATTCACATCGAGGGCGAGCGCCTCACCGTGCCGCGCAATGCTGCGATCAGCGTCGAACATGATCGTGCCGGCGACCTTGAGGAGGTAGAGTTTCAGGTTCGATGGCGGCGTAAGATGCGATGAGCGACCTCTGACGCCTGAGCGGCGCAGGGCGCTAGGGGGCCCCGAGGCCCGCCAATCTGTAGGGAAGAGAATGAGTCTCCCGGTACTTGGCTTCTTTGTGCTTGGATTGGTGCTGCTGGTCGCTGGCGGCGACCTGCTGGTGCGCGGTGCCTCGCGGTTGGCGGCGCGGTTTGCCATCTCACCTGTGGTGATCGGGCTTACCGTGGTCGCCTTCGGCACCAGCGCCCCCGAGCTGGTAGTAGGTGTCAGGGCCGGGCTCGCTGGTCAACCCGATATCGCGCTTGGCAACGCGGTCGGCAGCAACACGTTCAACATCCTGTTCATCCTCGGCATCTCAGCGCTGATCACGCCGCTCGCGGGGTCGCAACAACTGGTGCGCCTCGACGTCCCGCTCCTGCTCGGTGCTTCAGTATTGTTGCTGGTGATCGTGCTCGATGGTCGTATCAGCGCCTTCGACGGCGCGCTCCTGGTCTCCGGCATCGTCGCTTATACACTGTTCGCAGTCCGTATGAGCCGCCGGGAGAGCGCGTTAGTGCAGGCGGAGTATGGCCAGAAGTACAGCGAACATGGTGGGGCACAACCAGGAACGCTCCACTTCGTCCGTCAGATTGCATTCATTGCCGCGGGCCTTGGCCTGTTGGTGCTCGGCGCCCACTGGCTGGTGGAGAGCGCAGTCGGAATTGCCCGTTGGTTCGGCGTGAGCGAATTGATTATCGGGTTGACCATCGTCGCCGCCGGCACCTCCTTGCCCGAGGTGGCGACATCGATCGTGGCAGCCTTGCGGGGCGAGCGTGACATTGCGGTCGGCAACGTCATTGGCAGTTGCCTGTTCAATATCCTGGCGATCGTCGGCATTGCCGCCGTCGTCACGCCGGGTGGGCTTGAAGCAGCGCCAGCACTGATCCGCTTCGACATCCCGGTGATGATCGCGGCGACCCTCGCCTGTCTGCCGATTTTCGCCACGGGTCACCGGATCGCCCGCTGGGAGGGGGCGCTGTTCCTCGGCTACTACGCGGCCTATGTGCTCTATCTGTATATGGCTGCCGCCCAACATGCGGTGCTGCCGGCGTTCAGCACCGTCATGCTCGGATTTGTGCTGCCGCTCACCGTCGTGACGTTGCTCGTGCTGCTCGCACGCCAGCGAATGCTGCCGACGGAGCCTAAGTCATGACAGGCCGAACGTATCCGTATTCTGGCCGATGCTCCGCCCTGCTCGGCGACTGGGGCAAGACAGGCATGTCAGAAGTTCGTTGCCAAACGGCATTAGCCAAGGTTCAAGAATGGGCCCTTATTGCTGCGGGAGTAGCCTGACGCGCCTCCCGAGGGACAGCTCGTTTTTGCGGGTGCGGTAACATATGGTGGGATAACCTTGGAAACCTCTCAGGCTTTATTGCTGCTCGAGGCCCTCGGCATCGGCCTTCTGATCGGGATCGAGCGCGAGCGGAATGCAGGCGAGCCCGGAGGCCCTGCCCCGGCAGGCGTGCGCACCTTCGCGCTCGCCTCGCTGACCGGCGCGCTGAGTCAGATTGCCGGGGGATGGCCGATGCTCGCCGTCGCCCTCGGCGTCATCGGCGGCCTGCGCATGGTGACGCATCTGTCACAGCCATATCGGCAGGCGGGCCTGACCACCAGCCTTGCGCTGCTGATCGTGGTCGTGCTGGGTGCGCTGTCGATCGACCACACCTTCCTCGCGGCGGCCTCAGGCGTTCTGGTCGCGACGCTCTTGGCCGCGCGCACCGTGCTGCGCGAGTTCAGCCGCTCGGTACTCAACGATTTCGAGATCCGCGACGGGCTGATCCTGGGCGTCTCAGCGCTCTTGATCCTCCCGATCCTGCCGAACGAAGGCTTCGGTCCGGGCGGGGCGATCAACCCGCAGAACCTGTTCGTCATCATCATCCTTGTGATGGCGATCGGCGCGGTCAGCCACATCTGCACACGGGTCTTCGGTGACCGGCTGGGCCTGTCATTGAGCGGTTTTCTGTCCGGGTTCGTTTCAAGCACCGCGACCGTCGTCGCCATGGCGAGGAAAGTGCAGGATCGACCGGTCGAAACCTACCCGGCCGCCGCCGGTGCGACATTCTCCTCGGTCTCCTCGCTCGTGCAGACAGGGATCGTGCTGCTGTTCCTGAGCCCCTCGATGTTTTCGCTTGCAGCCCCGGTCCTGCTGGTCCCGATGGTGGTTACGCTGCTCTTCGGGGTGACGCTTGCGCGTTTCGGATTGCGCGACGGGGGCGAGGGCCAGGGGCTCGAACTTCCCAGCCGTATCTTCAGCGTCCGGGAAGCCATCAACTTTGCCCTGACTGTGGCCACGGTGATCGTCGTTTCCGCCTTGTTGAACGACCGTTTCGGGAGCGAGGCCGTCCTCTTGTCAGCCGCGCTCGCGGGGCTCGTCAGCACCGGGTCCGCCGCGGTTGCGCTGGCCTCGCTGGTTGTGGCCGGGCAGTTGCCGGCGTCCGAGGCGGTCGTGCCGCTGGCAGCAGCGATCAGCGTGAATGCCGGTGTGCGGATCGTCCTGGCCCTGCGCGGAGGGGCGACACCGTTCGGCTGGAGTGTCGCCGGCGGCCTGCTGCTGACTGCAGCCGCTGTCTGGGCGGGGTGGTGGTTTGCAGCTGCCATCAGCAGTATGATCACGGCCTGAGCGTCGTGCCGCGGCGTTGACGCGGGAAGCGCTATGGTGGAGAGCGATATGGTCCAGCAACAGCCCACCAAGACGATCGATCTGGCGCTTCAGGGCGGCGGGTCCCACGGGGCGCTGACTTGGGGTGTGCTCGACCGCATCCTGGAAGACGAGCGGCTGGAGATCGCCGGCATCAGCGGGACCAGCGCTGGGGCAATGAATGCCGTGGTGCTGGCGCAAGGATTTCACCAAGGCGGCCGGGACGGGGCGCGCGAGGCGCTCGCCGCCTTTTGGCAGGCGGTGAGCGATGCGGCGCGCTTTTCGCCGGTGCAGCGCAACTGGTGGAACCGACTCACCGGCAGCTTCAACCTCGACAAGTCGCCCGGCTACCAGTTCTTCGACAACCTGACGCGGCTGTTCTCTCCCTATCAGCTCAATCCGCTCGACATCAATCCGTTGCGCGACCTGGTTGCCAGCACGGTCGACTTCGATCGGGTCAATTCCTGCGCGATGCCGAAGATTTTTGTCACCGCTACCAATGTGCGCACCGGCCAGGCGCGCGTCTTTACCCAGCCGCATCTATCGGTCGAAACGATCATGGCCTCGGCCTGCCTGCCGTCGGTGTATCAGGCGGTTGAGATCGACGGCGAAGCATATTGGGACGGCGGCTATATCGGCAATCCGGCGCTTCACCCCCTCGTCGACCAGACCGACTGTCGCGACATGGTGATCGTCCAGATCAATCCTATGACCCGGCGCAAACTGCCGCGGACGGGGCGTGAGATCCTCAACCGGGTGAACGAGATTAGCTTCAATTCCAGCCTCATCAAGGATCTGCGGGCAATCCAGCTGCTGCACCAGCTTATCGATGCGGAGGGGATCGAGACGGAGCGCTACCGCGACATGCGAGTCCATCTGATCCATGCCGATGAGGAACTGGAGGATCTGGACTCCTCCAGCAAGCTCAACGCCGAATGGGAGTTCCTCAGCCACCTGCACGAGCGCGGCCGGTCTTGGGCGCACCGGTGGCTCGAGGCGAACTATGACGGGATTGGTGTGCGCTCCACGTTCGATCTCGACGCGTTGTTCGTCGACTCGCTGCGGCCGCTAAGGGTGCCTGAATGGTCGAGCACCAGCGGGTCAGCGGAGTAGTCGCGAATGTATGGCATCCTGGTCGTCGTTGCTGCGCTTGGCGGGCTCATGTATCTCGCGTATCGCGGCGTCACCTTGCTGATCCTTGCGCCGGGTCTTGCCATGCTCGCCGTAGTCGCCTCGCTCGAACGGCCCCTGCTTGCCAGTTACACCCAGATCTTCATGGTGGCGACGGGCGACTTCATCGTTCAGTATTTTCCGGTCTTCCTGTTCGGCGCCATTTTCGGCAAGCTGATGGAGGACTCCGGCAGTGCTGAGGTTCTGGCCAATGCCACGATCCGCAAGCTTGGCAGCGAACGCGCGATACTGGCGGTGGTGCTGTCCTGCGCGGCGATGACCTATGGCGGGGTGTCGCTGTTCGTCGTCGCGTTCGCGGTGTTTCCGATCGCTGCGGCGGTGTTCCGTCGCGCCGACCTGCCTAAGCGGTTGATACCGGGCACCATCGCTCTTGGCGCCTTCACCTTCACCATGACCGCGCTGCCCGGCACGCCGGCGATCCAGAACGCAATCCCGATGCCTTATTTTGGCACGTCGCCGTTTGCCGCGCCGGGACTCGGAATCCTGACCGCCCTGATCATGTTTGCGCTTGGCCAACTGTGGCTGGAGCGACGGGCGCGGGCCACCTCCGAGGGCTATGGCGATCACCCGGACCCAGCACCGCTCGCCGCCACGGCCTTGCGCGAGCGCGCCGCGGGCGAAGGCTTCGACATTGCCGAGATCACAGTCGACGCGCGCCCGGCCGAGCTGCCGCCCCTCATGCTGGCGGCACTGCCGCTCGTTACGGTGATCGCCGTCAATCTCGCCTTCACCGCCCTCATCATCCCGGCCATGGACACCGACTATCTTGCCGCGCCGGAATATGGCGCGACGACCATCGATTCGGTGCGCGGCATCTGGTCCATTATCGCCGCTCTGGTCATCTCGATCGCACTGATGATCGCCGTGAACTGGTCGCGCCTGCCCGGGCTGACCGCCTCGCTGGATGCCGGCGCCCACGCCTCGCTGCTGCCGATCTTCAACACCGCGAGCCTTGTCGGGTTCGGCTCCGTCATCGCCTCACTGTCGGCCTTCGCGCTGATCCGCGACTCGGTGATCGACATCGGCGGCGACAATCCCCTCATCTCGCTCGCGATCTCGGTCAACCTTCTGGCCGGAATGACCGGCTCGGCGTCCGGAGGCATGAGCATTGCGCTCACCACGCTCGGCAGCGTCTATCTGGAGATGGCCCAGGCCGCAGGCATCTCGCCCGACCTGATGCACCGGGTGACCGCGGTTGCCACCGGCGGGCTCGACGCATTGCCCCACAACGGCGCTGTCATCACGCTGCTGGCAATCTGCGGCCTGACACACCGCGAGGCCTACCTTGATATCGCCGTCGTCGCCGTGGCTGTGCCGATCGTCGCGCTGATCGTGCTGATCACCCTGGGAACGTTGCTGGGGAGTTTCTGAAATATGCCAACCAGTCGGGCCAGCCTGCAAAGATGCTCCGCTGGCAGCCGGTGGCGCGCGTGCAAGCGGACCTTCGTGCGTCGTCATCCGCGTGGTGAGGCAACTCGCCAGAGAGCGTTGGTTTCGAGGTGCTCTTCCCCCGCCATACATTCCATCTAAGCACTTGATTTTAATCATTATTTTTCAAGTTCTGGATTTATCACCCCCACATTCTTCCCCCAACGAATTCCGGAAGCAGCCGGACGCTACTGGCATCTATCGGTAGAACAGTATGCACCGAGTCGGCGGACGGTATATGAGACAGGCATTCCATGCCGCAGGTTCTCGATATGCCGCCCCGTCCCATATCCATGTTCAAGCTGACGCCAGCCCAGATCGATCTCATAGAGAGACTGGCCGAGAACGATGACGGCGTGGCAATGGCCGACATGAGCTATCGGGAAATCGTGACCTATCAGGAATTGTCCACACTCAAACTGGTGAGCCTAAAGACCGGGAAGCGCAGGCGTGTCGCCGTGGTGCTGACGGACGCCGGCAGGGACATTCGGGCAAGGGGATATTTCAGCAAGAAAGCAGTGGTGAGGATTACCGATCCGCAGATGAGACTCCTGCGCTTCCTTCACGAAAGCCCACTGGGGATCGAGAAGGGCAGGCTGTTCATCGAGATAGAAGGCTCATTGCTGGACGTATGCCGCCGTATGAGCCTGCGCGGCTGGGCGGAATGGTATGAGGATGACGCCGGAAACAGACGGGCGCGGCTGACGAAAGACGGCCGGGAAATCGTGGAATTGCTGGGCGCGACAGTGCAGTAAGAGGGGGCCGTCAGGGCCGGTGCGCCCCACTCTCAGAAAACAAATCGTGCGCGAAGGGGGGGCGGCGGTTTCCGGCAATCGGCCAAAAGTTGAAGACCACCCCCGGCTTATGCAGCAAGGGCCACCTTGTGCCCTCCCGACGCGCTTGTGCTGGTCACTAGCCCCTCAACCCTCTTGGCCGAGCACCTTCTGCTTGATCTTCACCACAAGAGCATCGAGCCATGCGGCCTGCTTGCGGCTCAGGGGATAGTCGTCGGGGTTATCGATAAGCTGGGCGATGAAGCCGCGCTGATTGTCCGTCAGCACTGCCCAGCCGACTTCCTTGCACCACTGGGCCATCACCAAATCGGAGACGCCATTGCCATCCTGATCGACATACCGGCATTCAGCATCCCGCTTCGGCGGCTCTACCGGATCGGACCTGACTGGCTGGCGTGCGATACGATCGGACGGGAACTGGAGAACCGTGGCGCTCATGCTGCGTCATCCGGGTTCAGCCCGGAAGCCTCCATCCATGCACGTCGGCCCAGCTCCCGCTCCACTGCCTGGGCGAAACCATCAAGCTCCTGTGCGATGACGTGATTGGGGATACCTGCATCCCTGAGCGGCCAGACCAGCGTGCCGTTGATGTCTCGCCACAGGCTGATCGCGCGGCACCTATCCATTGCGCTGCCTTCTACCAGCAGTGCGCGACCGTACTGGCTGGCGACCTTCCTGACCTTGGTCGCATATCGAGAAAGGGGAAACGGCACGACTTCCCCGCTGGCTGTAGAGGTGGCCGTGTCGTGTCCGGCTCTATGGTGCTTTGCCATCCGTCTCGCCCCCTATTCCCTGCGCATGGTTTCAGCGGCGGAAGGCCGGCTACTGAAGAACTCAATCAGTTCCCGTTCGATGGCGGCATAGCGCCTGCCGATCCGCTTCACCGGCGTTCCCTCGGCATGGGCAAGGGTATCCCTCACGAAATCGACAGACACGCCGATGCGAGCCGCTATGGCATCAGCCGTCCAGATGATCTTTTCGCCGTCCCTATTCATGCTGGTTCTCCTGATTGACCGGCTTGGCTGCCTTCCTCGATCAGAACGGCGCGGCCCATGCTGTTGAAGGTGATCCGCCCCGCGTCCTTCAGTGCCGCCTCTGCCTGACCTGCCCTTGTGGCTCCCCAACCGAGAACGCGCATGGCGGTCCCGTAAGTCATGGGGCCGTAAAGGATGAGCGCGCGCGCATACACCTCAGCATCGTCAGGCCGGGGTCTGGGATCGAGTTTCAGGTCGCGGCGAAGGTCACGGGGATTTCTGTCATGGGAGGCAGGCGATATGCCCTTACCCCCTCCTGCCGAAACCGCTTCCGCAGGGGCGGTCGGGCCATCGGCATTCGGTGAGGCGGCACCGGCAGGGGCCTCTACCCCCTCATGACAAAAAGACACAAATGACAAAATACCTTCGGCGGAAGGTTTCGGGCATTCGGGAACCGCAGCGGCCTCGTCCCTCGTCACCCCCTCATGACGAAATGACATAAATGACGAAAACCCATCAGCATCGCCGTCGCGATTGCGTTCCGCCCGTGGCTGGGCCAGTTTTGCGGCTGCGAGCCATCGCGTCATGTCGATCTCCGATGAACTATCGGATTGACCGTGAACATTCGTGTCGGTCTGCCTCGACCTGCATTCTCTGGCTGAGGAACCGTGGCAATAATGTCAGCGTCTTCGAGCAGCTTGAGGGCTGGGTTCAAATCGTCAGCGTTGCGCAGGCTGGGTTGCGGCGACCTCATGACCTGCCGAGCAGTGAACTGCCGCCACCCTTCTTCGCGGATCAGATCCACAAGCCGGCGTGCAGCACGTTCGCCTTTCGGCGCAGACGCATCGGCATAGGCACGGCGGGCCATCGGCAGCAGGTAGGCTTCGACCAGATGCGCGGCCTTGCCGAAATGCGCCACGCTGATCTCGCGCGGCTCGGCAGCCTCGTCGGACGCCCATTCCAGATAGGCGAGCACCAGCGACAGGCGCACGGCCATACCGGGGAGCTTGCCGATGAAGGATTTCAGCAAGCCCTCGCTCGTGTCTTCCCATGCCCGAACGCTCTCCCGGAAACCGTCCATCAAGTCGCGGGAGCCTTCCGAGAAGGGAACGAACCACGGTCTCTTATGGCCGTCATCGTCTGTCGGCATGTCGAGCGTCAGAAGTCGCCCGATGACGTTCTCCATGAAGATTTCATCGTGCAGGAGGCTGGGCCGCTTGATGGGAGCCGGATGCGGCCAGATCGGCAGGAACCGCGCCAGCAAACCGTCATCGTCCGACTTCATGAGCAGACTGCGCATTCGGTCGGGCTGGATGCCGCCGACGACGCCAACAGACAGGCGCTCGATATAGACCGGATCACGGCCCATACGCTCTACTGTGTAGCCGCGCCCGCCATAGGCTTCCAGCCAGAACGGCCGATCCGAACCACCGCCCGAATACCGGGTCATGCCTTGAAGCCAGCCAGCCAGCTCGTCTCTGGCGAGCAGCGTTCCACGCGGCTGCTTCGACACGATGACAGCCAGGCGCTCGACGGTCGTGTCAGACACGGCGAGGCGAGGCATGACAGGTTCCGGGCCGGGATCGGCGCTGGTGGGGCGCGACGGCGGTTCCTCGCCACCCTTGATCGCCGCTTTGACAGTTTCACGCCATGCAGCCTCGGCCAGCTTCGCCACCTCGGCCTTGTCGCGCCACTCGTCCACCTCGCCCTGCGCCTTCTCCCTCATGCGCCGCTCGGCCTTTTTCAGCGGCACCAGCACGGCGTCGAGGCCGGGAGACTTGTTGGCGGACGGATTGCCGATGACGACAGACCACAGGACAGGCGGCTCGGCCCATCCATCCCAGACCAGAGGCCAACGGGCATTGCCGAGAACGGAGCCAGCGATGGAAAGCACGGCTGCCGTCACATAGTCGGCCGGCGCGGCCTTCGCCTCGGCTGCGGCACGTATCCATTCCACCCAGCGCGGGGAGAACACGTCATTGAGCGGGAGTGCTGGCGGCTCGGGCAACTCGGCCCGCAGGTATCGGGCATCCGGTTCCGGCCACTCGTCTACGAAGGGTTGCGGATCGTGAATGTTCATGCGGCCCGCCTTCCGACGCGCAGCACGTCATTCCAGTCCATGCCATCGGGAGCCGGCAGCAAGCCGACTGTGAAGCCCCATGCGCCTGCAATCCTGCCCAGCGCCTGTCCGGCATCTTTTCCGGGCTGATCGCCATCCGTGGCGATGACGACATGGCCGGGAGGATCGGGAAGCCGCAGCGCCTTCATGCCGCTGGTGCTGAGTGCTGCCCAGACAGTCGGACGCAACCGCAGCAGACCAGACGCCAACGACAGGCCGGTTTCGATGCCCTCGCACACCACCAGCTTGTCGCCCCCGGCCGTGAGACGGACAGCGCCACCGGCAACCGCGCCCAGCATGGCCTTGGCCGGCTCGACCTCGGCCTTGCCTAAACCGTCCGGCCGCAGATAGGTCCGATGAATGGCGAGACGCGGCGCTCCCTCGACCAGCGCCACCATCGCAGGCCAGCGTTTCCCGGCCGGATGCCAGCAATCGGGATGAAAGCGCAGCGTGTCGGGAAGCTCGGCCGTGATGCCGCGATGGCGCAGATAGGTTTCGGCAATCGTTCCGTAGATCGGCACCGCCTCACGCCAGCAAACCAGCGCACGCGCCTCCTGCTTCTCGGCCTGTTCTTTCTCGGCCTGCCGGACACGGGCCATCTCCTCGGTAGACGGCGGAGAGTAGTGGCCGCTTCCCTCGACCAGCCCCAGCCCCTTCAATGCGTCCAGAATGGACAGGAAGGAACAACCGGCATGGCAATGCAGCAGCAGGCGTCCGCCTTCACCATTCGCGATGCTGAGGCTGGGCGTGCGCGTGTTCGCATGGGCTGGACAGCATGTAATACCATAACGCCCGAACCATTTGCCGCGAAGCTGCTGCACAATCGTCTTGGCGTCCGTCATACGATGCCCGCCGATCTCGCGACGGCGTTCGCGGCCCGGATGGCGTCACATGCCTGTTTAGGAGATAGACCGAACCGGCGCTGCAATTCCGGGACAAGCGGCTTCGGGCGCTCGCCGGTATCGATCAGCCATTGCGCCGCGCCGACCACAGGACCGGCGATAAACCCGTTCATTCCGGTTTCGGTCGAGCCGGGAACGTGGCAATCTCCAGAACTGGAAACGCCGCTTTGCTTTCCGCCTCCCTTGCCGCCGCTCCCTTCCCCCCTTGGAGCGGCGGTTCCCGTTTCAGGTGAGTGTTTCATGCCGCCTGTCTCCGCTTCTTCCTCGTCTTCCTGAACCAGACGCTTGCCAGCGCCTTCCAAAGCGGCACCCGATGCGTGGCCGCGAACACAGACGCCTCGTCATCGAGCGCCAGCGCGGCACCTGACAGGCTTTCGGTCAGCGCCTCACCATCCACCTGATCGGCATATTCGGGATCAGTCAGAAGGGCTTCCGCCGCCTTGATCTGGTGAGCCTTGATGGGTTTCAGGTCAGCTCCGGCCAGCACGTCGAGAATGATGCGCGCCCGCATAGCTCCGCGCCGGTCGATCAGACTGCGCAGCGCGCCGATGGCGACCGTCTCGTGAACCTTGAACGCGCCATTGCTCGGCGGATGCCGCAGGATGGCAATGCCTGCACGATTCACGACCTGACTGACGGTGACGGCTTCCGGGTCGCTGGCCGCAAGCTCGGCCCAATAGAGGTCCAGCGGCGTCACGTTCTTTCGGTCCCGGTTGACCGCAACGAAGGTTTCCGCCTCGCCCTGGAGCGTGCGCCGCGCAATGATGACGGCCGGGACGTGGCGGACCTTCGGATGCCGGTTGGCGGCTTCAAGCCGGTGCTGGCCGTCGATACAGTGATACCGGCCACCATCTGCCGGCGCGATGACGATGGCTCCAAAGCTGTCCCACGCGAAGCTTTCGAGGATGCGCAGAACCCGCGCTTCATCGAGGCCGCGTTGATAGGACGGATCAATGTCGATCAGCCCCTTCTCGATCCAGTCGAGAACCGGCACCTCGCCGGGGTCGCGATACCGCGCGCTACTCTCGCTCATGCCGCGACGCCTCTCTGGTCTATCAGACGCCGCAGGCCGTCGATTGCCTGAACAACCGACTTTCCTGACATCGACAGGCCGGTGCGCGGATCGTTTGCGATGACTGTGCCGTCATGCGTCCGTGTGATGATGAAGCGGCCGATCATGCTGCCTGCCTCTCAGCCTCGGCACGGCGCATGAAATCGAGAACCTTTTGGGCTGTCTCAGGCCAGCAGCGCCGTCCCTTGCGAAGGTCGGCCACGAACTTGCCGTCGTTGACGGCACCAATGCCGATTGCGGTCTCAGAGATTTCCACTCGCTTCCGAAAGCGGTCGATCTCAGCCAGAAGGGTGATCCGGTCCATGCAAGTCACCTGTGATGGGAAATAGCCCGTTAAGCATATGGGTTATTTCCCAAGTGACTGTCAACCGACAAATGGGCTATGTCCCTTTGCTATGGAACCGGTATGGATCAAGGGCATCCGTGAGAGGATGCAGGCGAGGGGCTTCACCATGAAGTCAGCGTCCCTTGCCGCCGGTCTGAACGAGACCTTCGTTCGCGATATTCTGGAACGCGGGAAAATCCCCAGCATCGACAAGTTCGCAAAGCTCGCCGCAGTACTGGGCGCGACCGTAGGCGAACTGTTGGAGGAAGGTCACGCCTCGGCCGATGGCTCGAACGCTGCGCCAATCCGCTCGGAGGCCGAAATCCTCGCCGTGCTGGAGCGGATCGAAGGGTTGAAGCAAACTGACGTGCAGATTGCCTTCTCCGTCATCATGAACGCGCTGGCGGTCAGTAAGGCCGCACAAGCACAAGGCGACTCTGGTGATCGATCAGAACGCCCCAGTCGCCGCCGTGTATCCTCGCCATCTCGGTAGCGATGCGAGCTGCCGCCCGCTCGATGGCGATGACCGGCTCAACAGGACGATCCGACGCCATTTCCCGAAGCCGCGATAGCGTGTCTTCATTGCGTACCTTCGGGTGCGTCACAATCCTGATTGCCATTCCCCGCCGCCCCTGAAACTCACATGCGCGGCATTTCGGCCACTTCGTCCGGCACGTCGCCATGCGCCACGATCAGCTTGGCATCTTCATAATCGCCGGTTTTCGGATCGCCTGATCGCATAAAGGCGACTACCAGCGCCTTGTGCTTCGCCAACCGCTCGGCCATGCGCTTCGCATGCTCGACATTCCGGGCCTGCATCGGACTGTCCATCGTCAGCCCTGCTTTTCGTCTGGTGAAGCCCTGCACCACGTATGTCTCGTTCATGCTCGCCTCCCTATGGCGCTCGTTTATCGCCATAGGAAATCGTTCCTATGGCAGAGAGTCAAGAACGAAGTGTGAACATATTCTTACTTGTGGGTTCCGGGGAAAACCGATTAAATCCGGCTGGGGATAAGGGAGGGGCTTTTGAATGAAGCTGGTGACTATTGCGGCCATCGCGGCCGCCGCTTTTCTGTCGGCCTGTCAGTATAAGGCCGAGCCGCCAGCCGTAGGCGCATTCAACGTCTATTCGTCATACGACAACAAACTGCCCGGAAAGTACCTGCTTTACGTTGACGGCGCTTCGCTGAACCAGAACGTGAAGCCTTCGGACCTGAACTGCGCAGCCCACACCTTCCCGCTGGAGCTTTCTGCCAGCTTCGTTTCCTCGACGCGCCAGACGATGGCGAACCTCGTTGAAGAGCTGGAGCTTATCCAGTCGCCAGTCGATCGATCGGAACTGGCATCCCGCAATGCGCGAGGGATGATTATCGTGCGCGGCGAACAGACCATTGCGCGGCTGCGTGTCGTGCCTGGCTTCTGGAGCGCGGGAATTGAGACGGACGTTGAAACCGTTGCCTCGATCACGGTTGACGGCCGCAAGGGCAGACTTCTCGGCAGTACTGTTTCTGGCCGTGGCACCGCGCAATCGGACGCTGGAGTCATGTGCGACGGCGGATCGAAGTCGCTCGCCCAGTCTGCCGGCGATGCCATGCGGCAAACCCTGACACGGCTGGGCGAGGCGCTGACCAATTCGGAGCGAGTTCGGGCCGGCAGCTAGGCACGGCAATGCGGAGGGCGACATGGCATTTCGGTTCCGGCGCTCGATCAAGATTGCACCCGGCATCCGGGTCAATCTGAACAAGAAAAGCACGAGTGTCCGCATTGGACCGCGCGGGCTGGGCTACACCATAAGCTCGACCGGCCAGCAGCGTGTGAGCGCCGGGATACCGGGAACGGGCCTGTCCTATTCCGAAGTCGTCTCCCCAAAGCAGAAATCACCAGCCTATGAGCCTGTCCACTTGGTGGATGCCGAGCCAAAGCCAAAGTCCAAAGGGCCTGCGGTGCTTTTGCTGCTGGCAATCGTATTCGGCGTAGGCTGGTGCAGCGGTCGGAGCGATCAGCCCTCGTCACCTGCCTCGTCTGCAAGAACGCCAGCTACTCAACCGCAGCAGGCCCAGCCGACGCGCGAACCGGCACCAATAGCGCAGAACCAGCAAGCCGCCGCTCCCCAACCGTCCAGCAACGTGTCTGTCGCACATCGAACAGTCACGCCAGCAGTTCCCGCCCCTGTCACTCTGTTCACGACTGCCGGCGTCCGCCTGCGCGCCGAGCCATCAACCGGATCGGGGATAATCCTGACCGTGCCGGCTTCGTCTGCTGTGAAATCTTCCCGCACGGAAGGGCTTTGGCACTACGTCACCTATGGGGCTTACGCGGGATGGATACGCGGCGACTATCTCGCCACCCGTCGTCCAGCCCCTGAGCGCAGCGCACCGGCTAGAGCCGTGCCACTCGTATCCACGCCCAGCCGCGCCCGCTCGACGGGGCGGTATATCCGGGGGCCGCGCGGTGGCTGCTACTACATCAACCGAAACGGCAACAAGACCTATGTGGACCGCAGCATGTGCGGGTGAAACTACCAAGGGAGGGGTTCCGATGAACAAGCTGCTGGCTCAGTCGCTCAATGCCTTGAACGGCTTCATTGCCATTCTGATCGTCCTGATCGGCGCAGTCGCGGGCCTCTACGGTGCGGCCGGTTCCACCATCGGCCTGATACTGGGAGCCATTGCGGGATTTCTGGTGGCGGCACTGACCTGCGGAATTATCGCCTACCTCGTACTGATAGAACGGCACCTTGCGAAGATTGCGGCCAGCGTCGAAAGCCGGCCTGTCGGGCGCGCGGTCAACTTCGACTGAGAGAAGCCTATCCGCACCAGCTTTCCTTGAAGCCGCGCCATTCATGCGCCAGGCCCTCGGCAATCAGAGCGCGGCCAACGTCGCCCTGGCTGTTGCGGATCGTCGCCAGCGTCCGTCCATACCGATCCTTGCCATTCCTCGAAATCGTGAACGGTTCGGCTGACAGGATGACGCGCAACCGCTCGGTCGCCTTTCTCGCGAGGGCGGTTTCACGGTTGCAGGCTCCTTGCACCTCTGGCGCGTTGAAGCCCTCCAGCCTGATCTTCTCGCCCTGATACCAGATGGTATCGCCGTCCACGACGCATGTGACGCGCTTGGCCGAACCGCATATCGGCATGCGAACAGTTGCGGGGGCTGGTTGAGCGGATACAACGGCGACAGGTCGGTTGCTGGAAGCTGATGGCGGCTCTGGCGCGAGCTTCCACCCTATAACGCCTGCACCGGCCAAGGCGCAGGCAACGCCGATCATGAACACTGGCGGATAACCTGCCATGAATGCCTCCCGTTTCGGGGATGATGGCAGATGCAAGGTTACGAACCGGATAACCTATGCAGGCATTCGGCCACCGGATCGAGCTGCCGCGTCGATCCACGGCATGACCTCGGCAGGGTCTTCAAGGATGCCTTTCCTTCGCGCGAAGCCTTCAATTGCATTCATCGCTGCTGCGATGGGCCTCAGCCCGTCGTGGGCATCGATGCAGGCGCGGAACGCTGTCTCGTGGATCATATCGCGGTCTCGCTCCGGCCAATCGGACAGGAACGCGATGGCGTCGTTCAGCGTGGCGACTTCCTGCACCAGATGCTTGCCTGTGCGCAGGAATACCGGGCGAGGCAAGGGCTGATCGGACAAGTCTGTTTCTCCTGATGCACGACACGGGTGAAGCGCCGGATATGTGTTTGCGCGTCCGCTGCTCTTCAAGACCCTCCATCGGCAAATCGGAAACAAGGGGAAATAGCCCATTGACATAATGGGAAATCGCCCATTATGGTTAATCCATCCTTCCCCGGAAGGCCATCACACGCACTGGACAATTCTGGAGAACAACCATGACGAACGACGCCACGCGGGCGAACGATCTCGCTTTGCCTCTCAATGCTGCTGCCGTTCTGGCGGCATGCTCTATCGAGCCGCATGGGCGCACCGGTCGCGCTGTCACCAAGGTCCAACGCCTGTCCCGCGAACTGGCTGATGCTCTCGATGAATGGGCCGGCGGCGAGTTCTGCGCCTATGTCTACCCGGCAACTCACAGACGAGGCGTCTGGTTCAAGAACATCAATCTCCCCGAACCGGTCGATCCGATGCTCAACACCACCGAGTATCGCAAGCAGGTTGCAGCGTTCGCCGCCATTCCCGACGAAGTTCTGACGAAGGACAGCGAGCCGGGATATGTCGCGTCCACTTATGAGCCGGCGATGCTGGTGCTCATGAACGAGACGCCGGAGACGACGAGCATTGCCGGCGTTCGCGAGGCTATCCGGCTGGCTTTCGAGGAAAGCGCCTTCCTATGCACCCTGTCCAAAAAGTGCCTACGGTCTGCGCTCGCCTATCTCGACCGCGAGGTGGCATCATGAGTTCGAGCAATACCCAGCACAAAGCCCGCAAGGCGACCCAGCCGCAACAGCTCACAATCGAGAAGCATCTGCGCCTGCCCGCAGTCAGCGAGGTCACTGGCCTGAGCCGCAGCACGATCTACGACATGATGCGGTCTGGCAGGTTTCCTCAGCCGATCAAGCTGTCAGCCCGCGCCGTAGCCTGGCCGGAAAGCAGCATCGAGAAATGGCTGGCCGGCCGGCCGGTGAGAGGCGGTGCGGCATGAGCATCATCACCGTTGACGAAGGGACAATCGACGCGGCGAACGATCTTGTTTCGCTGCTGGCTGTTTGCATCCTCACTTCGCAGCGAATGGCCGTGGGTGATGAAGATGCCGCCGGCATGGCCGAGGACGTGACGCGCTGCCTGCGCTGGGCGGAAAGCCTCGCCCAGCAGGTTCGCAGCGACATGGTTGTGCTTCGCCGCATCCATCTGGATGACGCAAAGTGACGGGCGCGCCCGATCCGATGCCCTTCACGGCGCACGTCGAGGCGTTCGACCTGCACTGCCGATTTGAGGAACGCGCCGCCATCCTCGAATACGATGGCGGGTTCTCCCGACTGCTGGCCGAGGGCTTGGCACGGGCAGAAGTCTATGGCGACCGTCCTGCCTTCGATCCGGGAAAGCCGTCATGACCGCCCAGCCGAGGCCGCTTGCCGATCTGGGCCACCGCGATTGCCGATGGCCGGTGAACGATGCCACGCCGCCGGCGCTTCATCTGTTCTGCGGCGAACGCGCGGCCGAAGGCAAGCCATACTGTACCAGCCATCTGCGCCTTGCCTATCGCGTCAAAGGACAGGATGACGAATGACAACCGGCACTGCGTCCACATTGGACATTGAGAAATTCCGCAAGGTCTATGCGCTTGTGACAGGCGGCGTGACGGCAGGGGAGCGCGCCGCCGCCCAAGCACGCGCCGAGGCGATGGCCGCGAAAGCGGGAATAACGCTCAAACAGGCCGTGTCCAGTTTGGACAGGCCGCAGCCCAGCCAGTCATGCCGGCCTGTCGCGCGGCGCCATCCAGAAGGCGAAAACGGCCGGCCGGCTGGTTCTTTATCCAGATGGCAGCATAGATGCGGCGGCTTCCGACCGGCGTCGGGCGGAGACGACCGACCCGTCCAAGACCAGGAAGACTCCCGCTCCAAAACTGAAGCCGGTGTCCGAGGCCGCGGTGACGGCCGTTGGCGATACATTGCGCGAACAGGGTCTCGCCGCGCCGATGGTTGGCGGCGGAACGACCTTCTTGCAGGCCAAGACCGCCAACGAGGTGCTGAAGGCGCAGGAACGACGGCTCAAGCTCCAGCAGCTCAAGGGAGAATTGATCGACCGCAGCCGGGCCACCCTGCTGGTCTTCCGGCTGGCACGAGAGGAACGGGACGCATGGGTGAACTGGCCGGCACGAGCAGCGGCGCTGATGGCGGCCGATCTCGGCGTGGAGCCTGCCGCGATGCAGAAGGCTCTGGAGAAACATGTACGCGCCCACCTCGACGAACTCGCCGAGGTCCGGCCCGACTTCCGGTGATGAGCATGGTGACGATGGCCTGACCGGGTTCGACGGCGCGGCGGAGATCCTGCGTGCCTGGGGCAACGGGCTGCGGCCCGACCCGGACCTGACCGTGTCGGAATGGGCGGACCGGCACCGGATGCTCTCGGGTCGCGCCTCGGCCGAACCGGGGCGGTATCGCACGGCGCGCACGCCCTACATGCGCGAGATCATGGACCGGCTGTCGCCGGGCGATCCCGCTAGCCGTGTCGTGTTCCAGAAGGCCGCGCAGGTCGGCGCGACCGAGGCGGGGAACAACTGGATCGGCTTCGTGATCCACCAGGCGCCGGGCCCGATGCTGGCCGTTCAGCCGACGGTGGAACTGGCCAAGCGCAACTCGCGCCAGCGGATCGATCCGCTGATCGATGAAAGCCCGGAGCTGCGCGAGCGGGTAAAGCCCGCGCGGTCCCGCGACGCCGGCAACACGATGCTGTCCAAGGAATTCGCGGGCGGCATCCTGATCATGACGGGCGCGAACTCGGCGGTCGGACTGCGGTCCACTCCGGCGCGCTACATCTTCCTCGACGAGGTCGATGCCTATCCGGCCTCGGCCGATGAGGAAGGCGATCCTGTCACGCTGGCCGAAGCCCGATCGCTGACATTCGCGCATCGTCGCAAGGTGCTGCTGGTTTCGACACCGACGATCCGGGGGCTGAGCCGGATCGAGCGGGAATTCGAGGCGAGCGACCAGCGGCGGTTTTTCGTGCCGTGCCCGCATTGCGGCGCGATGCAGTGGCTGAAGTTCGACCGGCTGCGCTGGCAGAAGGGGCGGCCGGAGACGGCGGAGTATCAGTGCGAGGGCTGCGACCGGCCCATCGCGGAGCACCACAAGACGGCGATGCTGGAGGGCGGCGAATGGCGGGCAACCGCCGCGGCCGCCGATCCGACGACGGTCGGCTACCACCTCTCGGCCCTCTATTCGCCGGTGGGCTGGCTGAGCTGGCCGCGGATCGCACGCGGCTGGGAGGCGGCCCAGGGGTCGGACGAAGCGATCAAGGCGTTCCGCAACACCATCCTCGGCGAGACATGGGTCGAGACCGGGGAAGCACCCGACTGGCAGCGGCTCTATGACCGCCGCGAGGCGTGGAAATCGGGCATCGTGCCGGCAGGCGGGCTGTTCCTGACGGCTGGGGCCGATGTGCAGAAGGACCGCATCGAGATCGACGTCTGGGCCTGGGGCCGCGGGTTGGAAAGCTGGCTCGTCGATCATGTCGTGATCGAGGGCGGACCGGATCGTCATGATGCATGGTCGGAACTGACGACCTTGCTGGACCGGTCCTGGCCGCATGAGCGCGGCGCGCATCTGCGGATCGCGCGGCTTGCCATCGACACCGGCTACGAGGCCCCGGCGGTCTATTCCTGGTCGCGCCAGCAAGGGTTCGCGCAGGTGGCGCCGGTGAAGGGCGTCGAGGGGTTCAACCGCTCGAGCCCGGTGTCGGGGCCGACCTTCGTCGATGCCACCGAGGGCGGCAAGCGGCTTCGGCGCGGCGCCCGGCTCTGGACCGTGGCAGTGTCGACCTTCAAGGCCGAGACCTACCGCTTCCTGCGGCTGGAGCGCCCGACCGAGGAAGACATGGCCGACGGGGCCGCATTCCCGCCCGGCTCGGTGCATCTGCCGCATTGGGTCGAGAACGAGTGGCTGAAGCAGTTCGCGGCCGAGCAGCTGGTGACCGTCCGGACGAAACGCGGCTTCGCCAAGCTCGAATGGCAGAAGCTGCGCGAGCGGAACGAGGCGCTGGATTGCAGAGTCTATGCCCGCGCCGCCGCCTGGATCGCGGGCGCGGACCGCTGGCCGGACGAGAAATGGCGTGACCTCGAGGATCAGCTCGGGGCGGCCCCCACCGACCGCGCTCCGGCCGGACAAATTCACAGGTCAGGACAAGCCCCGCAGGGCAAGCGCCGCTCCGACTGGCTTGGGCGGCGGGAGGGCTGGTTTTGAGCAAGAGGCGTGGAGGGCCGATGGCCCGACAGGGAAACAGGCAATGACCGATTGGACAGAAGTCGAGCTTGCCGCGCTGAAGCGCGCCTACGCCAGCGGCACGACCCGGGTCAGCTATGACGGAAAATCCGTCGATTACGGCACGGCCGAGGATCTGCTCGCTCGCATCCGCACCATCGAGCGCGCCATCGCCGGTGTCGGCCGGCCGTTGCCCGTGGCCGGGCTCGCTGGCTTCTCGCGCGGTGACCGAGCATGAAAGCTGGTTGGTTCGATAGAGCCGTTGCGGCCGTTGCGCCCCGTACCGCCGCACGACGCGTGCTGGCGCGACAAGCCTTCGAAACCCTGACGCGGGGATACGACGGAGCCGCGAAAGGACGTCGGACGGAGGGGTGGCGCACGCGGGGATCCTCGGCCGACACCGAGATTGGCATGGCCGGTGCGTTGTTGCGCGACCGGATGCGGGATCTGGTGCGCAACAATCCGCATGCCGCCAAGGCGGTGGCGGTGCTGGTAAACAACATCGTCGGCGCCGGCATCATGCCGCGCGCCGCCAGCGGCGACGACACGCTGGACCGCAAGGTCGACGCGCTGTTCGAACGCTGGACGGCGGACTGTGACGCCGATGGCCAGCTCGACTTCTACGGTCTGCAGACGCTGATCTGCCGCGAGATGGTCGAGGCGGGCGAGGTGCTGGTGCGCCGCAGGCTGCGCCGGGCCTCGGACGGACTGCCGGTGCCACTGCAACTGCAGGTGCTGGAGGCCGACTTCCTCGACGCCACCAGGACCAGCGGCAACGGGGCCGCGCGCATTGTGCAGGGGATCGAGTTCGATGCCTTGGGCAAGCGCCGGGCCTATTGGCTGCACAGCGAACATCCGGGCGATGCCCACGGCGCCCTGCGCGGCGGCTTCGACAGCCACCCGGTCCCCGCAAGTGACATCGCCCATGTCTATGAAAAACAGCGTACGCAGGCGCGCGGGGTTCCCTGGGGCGCACCGGTGATCCGCAGCTTGCGCGATCTCGACGATTACGAGGTGGCCGAACTGGTCCGCAAGAAGACCGAGGCCTGCGTCACCGCCATCGTCTTCGGCGATGACGAGGCGCAGCAGGGTATCGCCCCCGCCGTGGTCGATGCCGACGGCAACCGGGTGGAACAGTTCGAGCCGGGGCTGATCGCCTATGCCCGCGGCGGCAAGGACATCCGCTTCAATCCGCCCGCCGCCACCGGCGGTTACGGCGAATACAAGCGCGCCAGCCTGAATACGATCGCGGCCGGGTTCCGCGTGCCCTATGAGCTGCTGACCGGCGATCTCAGCCAGGTGAACTATTCCTCGATCCGCGCCGGGCTGGTGGAGTTCCGCCGGATGATCGACGCGGTGCAGTGGCAGCTCTTCATCCCGATGCTGTGTGCGCCAGTCTGGCGCTGGTTCACCGAGGCCGCATGGGCGGCGGGGCAGATCCCGACGCCCGACGTGCCGGTCGAATGGTCGCCGCCGAAGTTCGATGCCGTCGATCCGCAGAAGGACGCCATGGCAAATCTGCTGGCGATCCGCTCGGGCACCATGACGCTGGCCGAAGTGATCGCCCAGCAAGGCCGCAATCCCGATCAGGTGCTGGCCGAAATCGCCGCGACCAATGCCAAACTCGATGCGCTGGGCATCATCCTCGACAGCGACCCACGCCGCGTCACCAAGACCGGCATCGCGCAGCGGGACGATGCGGCAACCGAACCGGCGCGCACCGAAACCGACCAATAGGAGACAGGGCCATGCCCGACACGACTATGCCCGTACCTGCATCCTTGCCGATGCAGACGCGGCGAGCACCCATTGCGCCATCGTCGGTGAATTCCGAGACACGCTCCGTCGATGTCGTCTTCACCACCGGCGCAGCCGTCCGGCGCCGGCGCTGGACCGGTTGGGACAGTTCTGTTCCCTTCGACGAAATCCTCGAGGTCAGTGAGCGGGCCGTCGATCTCACTCGTCTCAATGCCGGGGCCCCGGCGCTCGACAGCCATTCGGTCTGGTCATCCTTCTCGCAGGTTGGCGTGGTTGAGCGCGCCTGGATCGAGGGCAAGGAAGGCAAGGCCACGATCCGCTTTCCCCGCGAGGGACTGGATCAGGCCGCCGACCGGATGTTCGGCCTCATCAGTGATGGCATCATCCGCAATGTCTCGGTCGGCTATTCCATCGACCGGGCCAAGGTCGTCGAGGCCGAGAAGAAGGGCGATGTCGAAAAGCGCATCGTCGAGCGCTGGACGCCGCTCGAGGTCAGCTTCGTCACCGTCCCCGCCGATCCGCGCGCGCAGGTGCGCGCCGCCGACCAGACCAGCTATCCGATTGAAATCATCGCAACCCGCTCGAACAAGGAGGCATTCATGCCCGAGAGCACCACTGTCGCAGCGGGAGATAACCCCGCCACCATCGAAACCCGCAGCCAGCCTGTACTGACTCCGGCGCCTGCGCCAGCAAAGCCTGACATGGCCGAGCTACGTGCCCAGCCGAATGCACCAGCAAAGGCTGATGGGCAGGAAGCTGAGGCTGCCGCTGCCCGTGCCCGTGAGGCCGAGCGCGACCGCGTCTCGACCATCTACGATCTGGCGGGCCGCCTGAACCTCGAGCGCGGCTTCGCCGAGGATCTGGTCAAACGCGGCACCGACCTCGACGAGGCCCGCCGCCTGATCCTCGATCAGGTCGCCGCCAAATCCGAGGAAACCCGGACCTTCCCTCATGTCACGGTGCCACTCGGCGGGCGCGACGAGCGCATCACCCGCCGCAACGCGGTGGCCAGTGCGCTTCTGCATCGCTACAGCCCGACGCTGTTCCCGCTCGATGATGCGGCGCGCCAGTATCGCGGCATGACGCTGCTGGAACTGGCCCGCGAAAGCCTCGGCAATTCCGGGGTGAACACGCGAGGCCTCTCGCGTGACGAGGTGGCGACGCGGGCGCTGCACTCGACCTCGGATTTTCCCGAGATCCTGTCAGCGGTCACCAACAAGACGCTGCGTCAGGCCTATGACGTCTATCCGCGCACCTTCACGCTCTTCTGCCGTCAGGTGCTGGCGACCGACTTCAAGGCGATGCACCGGGTGCAGCTCGGCGAGGCGCCGCAACTACTGGAAGTCGGCGAAAGCGGCGAGTTCAAGCGCGGCACGCTCGGCGAGTCCAAGGAAAGCTACCGCGTCAAGACTTATGGTCGTGTCGTTGCCATCACCCGGCAGGTGCTAATCAACGACGATCTCGATGCTTTTACCCGCATCCCCGCGATGTACGGCAATTCCATCGCCCAGCTCGAAAGCGACGTGGTCTGGGGCATCATCACCGCCAACCCGGCAATGGCTGACGGCACGGCGCTGTTCCACGCCAACCACAAGAACCTTGCCGGTACGGGCGCGGCGCTCGATGTCGGCAGCGTCGGTGCGGCCCGCGCGGCGATGGCCAAGCAGACGGGCCTCGACAAGAAGACCGTGCTCAACATCCGGCCCGCCTTCCTGATCGTGCCTGCCTCGCTGGAACTGAAGGCCGAGCAGCTGGTGGCCCAGAACCTCGTGCCGGCGACGAGCGGGAGCGTGGTACCGCAGTCGATCCGCACGCTCTCGCCGATCAGCGAGCCGCGTCTTGATGCCGCCAGCGAAACAGGCTGGTATCTGGCGGCGTCGCCGAACCAGATCGACACGATCGAATATGCCTATCTCGAGGGCCAGCAGGGCGCTTACATCGAAACCCGCAACGGCTTCGATGTCGACGGCGTTGAGATCAAGTGCCGTCTCGACTTCGGTGCCAAGGCCATCGACTGGCGCGGCCTCTACAAGAATCCCGGCGCGTAACCGCCGGACACTCCTTCCATGAACCCTGAAACACGGGCGGCTTTGACCGGCCGCCCTTCGTCTTTCCGAAAGGCCATTCCCCATGAAGAACCACGTCCAGCCTGGCAACACCATCACCCTGACCGCGCCCTACACCGTTGCCTCCGGCGATGGTCTGCTCGTCGGCTCCATCTTCGGCATCGCCTGTGCCGACGCCGCCAGTGGCGAGCCGGTCGAGACGGATCTCGTCGGCATCTACGACCTCAAGAAGACCGCCAGTCAGGCATGGGCTGCCGGTGACAAGGTCTATTGGGACAATACCGCCAAGGAAGCGACCAAGACGACGACCTCCAATACGCTGATCGGCGTCGCCGTTACGGCGGTTACCGGTGGCGCCGGCGATACTATCGGCCGGGTCCGCCTCAACGGCTCGTTCTGATGAGTGCCTTCGGCGCCGCTGTCGATCTGCTTTTTGCCGATCCCAACATCGGCAAGGATGCCGTCTATACGCCGGAGGGCGGCACTCCCGTACCAGTGCGCATCATCGCCCGGCGCGCCGACGAGGTCACCGGTTTCGGCGAGGCGCGGCTCTGGTCGGAAACCACCCGCATCGATTTGCGCGTGGCTGAAGTGCCAGCACCGCGCCCCGGCGACCTCATCGAGATCGACGATGATGCCTTCCTCATTCAGGGCGAGCCAGTGCGTGATCGCGAGCGGCTCGTCTGGACCATGGACCTGCGCCCCGCATGAAACTCGGCATCAGCATTGTCGGTGATATCGCCCGGATCATGGAGGCGGAAACCCGCGCCGGCGAAAAGGCGGTCAGTACCGCCATGCGGCAAGCCGGCACTGGCCTCAAGGCTGCCTGGCG
>WPCJ01077485.1_pt1 | contig 29289 bp, 34 predicted proteins | sample 5399831 | NCBI WGS metagenome assembly WPCJ01 (sample SAMN12869470, study PRJNA574797) | sludge metagenome | isolation source: wastewater treatment of pH10 | place: China:Beijing | collected 2019-05-20 | reverse complement strand
TGAACAAGAAGCTGGGGCTGGACCGCCCGCTCAGCGACACCGTGCTGACCCTGGACGACATCGTCGCCACCGATTTCGCGCTTGTGGAGCATCCGCGACGAGCCGTCACGCTCGATGGTTTTCCAGCCGGGGAAGCGGCGGTCCCAATATCGCGCAGCGGGGGCGATCCAATTGGGGGCAGGGACACGGACGATCACCATGCATTGATCGTCCGTGATCCGCGCTGCGGCATCCGTCGACAGGGCGGTATCGAAGGCTGCTGCGATCAGGCAGTGCAGCCCGACCGGGCGCTTGATCACCTGAGTGATCGCGAGCGGAGGCGATGCATCTGCACCATCCTCGGGCATCGGGATTTCGACATCGTCCGCGGACTTGCGAAGACGGTCGAGCGCGCTTTCTTTGCTCATGAGCGGCTCCTGAAACGGGTGTGGGAAGTGAGCTGGGACAGTTCGTCGACGAGTTCGACCTGGTCGGCGCAAAGCATCGCGAGGACGACACCGACGGGATTTCTGGGGCCGTTAATGCTGCTGCAGATCTCATGGAGGGTCAGTGGGCCTTCGTCGGCGAGATGCCGGGAAATCGCCATACCCATCGGAGCCGGGATCTGTTCGAAGCGGTGAGACCAGATCGTACGCGCTGTCGAGAAGCGCGGCTCCCTGGTGATCTCACTCGGATCGACGGCGAGCACGCTGTGATGATGGAGAGCCGATGCAAACTTCGCGAAATCCGGACCGTGAGCAGATCCGGACGGGGCTAAGTCGAGCAGGTGGCGCCCGTCGGGCCGTTCAACAATGTAGGCGTCAAGTGCGCCGCCGAGGCGCATGATGCCGATCGACAAAACACCTGGATTAAGAGACTGCTGGATGAGCAGATCACGCGCCAGGCCCGAGGCGGGAAGCGCGACCCCTCGAGCCTTCGCGCTGATGAAGAATTCGCGGTTCTGCGGTTGGGCGAACCCCATGTTGCCTCCGTTCGTTGATGACGGACGATCGGATGCAGCCCGACGCCGTGGGACGGGACCGGGCTGCAATGTGGTGATCGTTGCGACGCGAGGAGGGTCGGCTAGGTGCCGTAGGCGAGGACGGCACTGCCGACGGCGCGGGGACCGACGCGCACGACTGCACGGTCGTCGAGCGGCTCGGTGAGATCAATCACCACGGACCCCTCGCATGCCATCGTGTGGATGGCGGCCTCGAGCCCGCGGCGCGTGTGGATGAGCCCGGACAGGGCGCGCATCTGCAGCGGCCCCTCGCATTCGAGCGCGCCGATAACGGCCTCGCGGTCGTCGACGTGCAGGGTGTCGCTGCAGCGGCGCCAGACGGTGCGCGCCGAAGTGAAGCGCGGCTCGCGCCGGATGTCGGCGGAGGTAACGGTCATGATTCCAGTGCAGCACTCGGCGAAGGCGAGGTGCATGAGTCCTTCCGAATGCGGATCGCAGGGCGGACGATCGTCGATGAGGTCGATGGCATGTCTGCCGAAATCGCTGTCGACGATCACGGCATCGACACGCTGGATGGTGTCGTCGACGCGGAGGTTGGGATGGAATTCGATGCGCCTCACCGCGCCATCGAGCGTGGTCTGGATCAGGAAGTCGCGGTGGAGATGAGATCTAACGGGAATTGCGCGTTCGGAGTTGTGGCCGATAAAGAGGGCGGGTTTCGTCGTCTGCATTCATCCTCGCAAAGCAACAGAGACATGGGGATGCGACGCGTCGATCGCGTTTCATGCGCGGTCGATCGTCCGGGGAGGGAGCATCAAAGGGTCGCGAAGCGGATCGGTGGGAGAGCACTAAGGCGAGCGTGCTTAGATCAGAAAATACTAGCGATGTCAACCAAAAACATAAAATTCAGATATCTAATCTAGTCCGACGATTTATTCAACAACTTTATCGCAAATGCCTATTCTGGCCTGTGATCCGCGTCGCTACTATCCGTCTCGACACGGATGATCGGTCCACGATGGCGAAGGCAGCGAAGACAGGCAGAAAGGCGTCCACGCGACGAGACGGTCGCGTGCCGACGCTGATCTACGTGCTGCCGGAGGTTCTGGATGCCGCACAGAAAGTGGCCGAGGCCCGCGGGATGAAATCGTGGGAGTGGATCGAGATCGCCATGAAGCGCGAGCTTCGGTCCAGATCGTCCAAATCCGCTGCGGACAAGCAGCCGAAAGACTGAAGTGCGTGCGAGCCGAGAATCGGACATCGTGGTGTAGGGGGCCACAATGTCTGCGCGAATCGCGATCATTGGCAGTTTCAGGCGTGAGCGGTACGGAGGCGTGCTCGACGTCCTCGAAACGTTTGCCGCGTCAGGTTTCGATATCGTATCGCCGTCGGGATCAGCGATCGTCGATGGCGTCGAGTTCGTACGTTTCGCGACCGATGATGCGTCCAGCAGCGATCAAGAGATCCAGAGTTCCACGTTGGAGCGCATTTTTTCGGCACATGCCGTCTACGTGGCCGCGCCTGGTGGATATGTCGGGAGGACGACCTGCTATGAGATAGGGCGGGTCGTGCAGCGGCGGCAGCCGGTCTATTTCTCCGAATATCCTGTGGACCTTCCTGTTCACATCCCTGAGTGGTGCGTGGTCGCGCCCGACGAGTTCGTGTTACGATTCCAGGGATCGACCCAATTCGGGTGGCTGTTCGCCAAGGGCAGCGGAAAGATGTTCGATGTCGAGCGCGGTCTCGCTCCGCCATGACGACCTGCCGACCGCGGATCACTTCGCGGCGAAGCGCGTCGTCGTGTGCGGTAGCATGGCCTTCGCCGCCCAGATCCGCCTGATCAAGGACCAACTCGACACACTGAACGTCCGGGCGGTTGTTCCGGACGATGTGGACGGCGACTTGAAGCTCTACGACACCGGATCCTATCTGGCCTTCAAGAAGGCCGTATCCGTCGCGCACATCAACAAGATCAAAGATCCCAGGACCTACGCCGTTCTGGTTGCAAATTTTGATAAGAATGGCATTTACGGGTATGTCGGCGCGAACACTTTTGCCGAGATCAGCGTCGCGTTCTCCTCTCGCAAGAAGATATTCCTCCTTAGTGAAATTCCCTCACAGTATGCCGACGAATTGACCGCTTGGGGCGCGATAGCGCTGAACGGCGACATAGCTCGGCTTGTCCGGATGTACGAACAGTCATGTCGGCACGCGACGGCGCAACTCAGGTTTCCTCAGTTCTAAAGCCTGCGAGCGTCCGCCCGCGTTCCGTTTTCTTGCATTTTTTCGACGTTCACTTCCTGGAAGAGCGGGGCTCCGTCGCCCGGAGTCGCCGCGCCTTGCGCGAAATGAATCTGGCGACGCGCTTCGCCGTCATGGTGGGCTCCCGGATACTCGTTCCTGCGTCGTCGTTCTACGAAAGTCCGATCGCCGCCACCGTCCTCAAGCCGTTTCTCGATAGTCCTTTCGCCTCTCAGCGCTTCGCGCTGGTCGGAAGCGGATCCTCGATCGAGGAGTTTCGTTTCGAAAAGATGCCGCAGTATCCGGTCGGGTCACCGCAGCACGCCGCATATCTCGCAGCGGAGGCGCACGACATCGGGTGGCATCGTCGACAGCGGAGTGCCGGCGGTGATATCGCGCGAGGTTGGTCGGCGGCCTTGCCCTCGGCGATCAGGGGACTGCACACGCACTATGCCGGCCGTATCACCGAACCGGTGTTCGAAAGGCGGTGGCTCGAGGTCGAGGAGCGGCTCGGAAAGAAAGCCTGGATCGTTCCGCATGTGCTCGAACTGCTCGACCTCGGGCCGGCCGCGAACATCATCGTAGTGAACCGTCTGCACGACCTCATCAACCGCGAGTATTTCACCAGCTACTCCCTGGATCCGTCCGCTGCGATGATCCAGGGACTGGTGGTCCTGTCGAACCCTGCCGGGCTTCCGACGCAACGTCCGCAGGATGACATTCGCTACGACATCCTCCAGAAGGCTTGCATGGATTTCGGCATCCTGCGGGAGATCGAGGAAGCGCCGCCGGACGCGCTGAGCGAACTCAGTATGGATAACCGTTTCATAACCGCGTTCGAGCAGACGCAATTCGAAGGATACGCTCCGTTGACTTCCACGCCTAAACTCAAAGTCGATCTGGCGATCATCACGGCCTTGTCCATCGAGCGCGAAGCCGTCGAGCACGTGTTTGGTCAGGGCATTCCATACAAGGTCAAGGACGACAACAATCTGTACCGGCTGGTGACGGTCAAGATCAGCGACCGTCCCTTCAACATCGTCTATGGCGTCACCGGACAAGGCAACGTCCGGGCGGCGGTATTGGCATCCAATCTCCTCAGGTCGTTCGACGTCAGGTACGCTGCATTCGTCGGCATCGCGGGCGGGTGCCCGATGCCGGAGAAGATTGAGCGGCATGTACGCCTCGGCGACGTCGTGATATCGTCGAAGGTCGTCGAGCACGATCATTTCAAGCTGCTTGCGGACAAGAGCATCGAGACGCGAGACGATCCGCAGCGGGCGAGCCACGCTTGGATCTCGGCAGCCGAGTCCCTGACGAGGAATGCGACGGGTTTCTCGGACGACTGGCGAGGCGCGGTGGCACCTGCGATGGCCGCGCTGAACGAAGTCGATCCGCCCCCCGATGCCGACGTGCTGCATGACCACGACGGAAATGTCCTCGACCACCCGGATGATGCGAGGAGGGAAGGGAATAGGCCGATCGTGCACACCGGCGTTATCGCTGCCGGCGATACGCTTCTGAAGGATCCGGTCGTACGCGACGCGATCCGCGACAAATTCGGCGCCCTGGCGATCGAGATGGAAGCGGTCGGACTACGTGACGCCGCCTACACCAACAACATCGAATTCATCGTAGTCCGCTCCATCGTCGACTACTGCGATGCATTCAAGGCGGACGGTTATCGGGCGAAGGCTTCGGTATCGGCAGCGGCGGTGTTGAAGTTGCTGTTTGAGACGCTGATGGCCGCCGAGATCGAGGGCGACCGATAGCACGAGTGGGCTGTTGCGCGTACGTTGTGAATTCATGCAGGTGATTCAAGCGTCGTCCAACGGTCATTTGACGGATCCCATTTCGAATCCTATCTAGCGGTCGAGGATGGTCCGGGCCCCTCTGGCGTGAGCATTGATCGGCGGCTCACGTGATGTCGGATCGCAACATATGAGCGCGATACCGGTGCAAAATGCTTGAGAGTCTCATCTATCTTTTCGTTCGAGCGGTCGTTCTCGATCCGCTGCAGGCCGAGCTCACAGATCGACTTGCGAAGGCGCAGGTCCCGACCGCGATTATATCTCAGGTGAAGTCGTGCACGACGTCGGCGCTGCCAGTCGTCGTGCGGCGCGTCCAGGACGATCCGCGGTGGGCGGTCGCCATGGCGGTCGACGTCTGGCTCAAGCGCAGGTCTCCGGATCAGGTCGCCGACGATGCCGCGCCGGCATGCCGTCCCGCCGTGGACGCAGCACGATCGTATCTCGACGGTCGCGTGTAGACGGCGACAAGCTCCGAAGGTCATCTCGCTGCAAGCCGGTCGACGATAATATGCGACCCGGTGCCACTATTTGGCCGCTAGGTTGCTTCACTTCACTGACGTTCAACGGGGCGCCGCGCCACTCGATGTCAATTCCAACTCTGCAGATATGGCTCCGCATCGCGCTCATCTTTGCGATGATCGTCGGTCTGCAGCGTCCGCCCATCGGGAGTGAAAGCCACTCGCACCATGGCCTGACTGCGGTTCAAGGCGAGCCTCACGCCCCGATCTCCGCTGGTCCAGACGGTGATCAACAGGTCGTCGTGACGATCGCGACCGAGGAACGGCACGATGCCGGCCAGGCGGATCGTCATGATCCTGCCGATCATTCGCATGTCGCATCACATTTACCCCCATCGTCACCCGTTCTTCCGCCGGCGCCGCCGTTCTCGACGGCGATGACGGTCGTGAGCGCGGCATCCAGCGGCACCATGCCTTCCTTCGAGCGTCCTCCGAGACCTTTCCTCCGCGCGTGATGGCGCCGCTGGAGCGGATGCCCCAGCGTTCCCACCATTCATGAAGGCTGCCGGTCCCGAACTTCTCGGGAGCCGCCGACAAGCGCGTCCATGTGCGCGCAGCGGCGACGGCAGAGCTTCCGTCTCGTCATTCGGACCGGATCGACCTCGCCGCAACGTCGGGAGGTGACGATCGCTCAAAGGAACATCGCTTGCAAAAGCTCGATTGGGTCGGCTTCTGGAACACCGACCACCACATCTACGTGAACCAAAGGCACAAGATCGTCCACGACCAACTCGTCACCCGCGATATCGCCGCGTACCTGCCCGAGGGCAGCGCCGTCCTGGATTTCGGATGCGGCAAGAATTTCGCGGTCCATGAGATGATGGACAAGGCCGCCCAGCTCATCCTCTGCGATGCCGCGTCCTCGGTGCGGGAGGAGCTTCAGAGTCGGTTTCCGAACCACCCGAAGATCATGGTGCTGGCTCCGGAGGATCTCGGCCTTTTTCCGGACGGCTCGTTCGACGTCGTCGTCATGCATTCCGTCGCCCAATACTTGGCGGCGGACGAGATGCGGAAGACCTTGGTAAGCTTCGATCGTCTGCTCAAGGACGACGGCAAGCTGGTGCTGGGCGACATCGTCTCCGGAGAGGGCGGAGCCGTCTCCGACGCCTACGCGCTCCTGACCCTCGCAAGAAAGGAGCGGTTCTTCGGAGCTGCGGTGATCGGCCTCGCGAAGACCGCCATTTCGCCCTATCGCAAGCTGAGGCAGGAGCTGGGTCTGACGACGTACGACGAGGCGGAGATCCGCCTGGTGCTCGACCGCGCCGGCTTCACCTGCGAACGCATGGCTCGCAACATCGGGCACAATCAGCGCCGCACGACCTATTTGTGCCGCAAGCGGCCGCGGCTTGCCGACGTCTTGCGGGCGGAGGGCGAGAGTTGAGAGCCGTGGTGGTGCCCGCGGCGATATCGGCAGGGCGTCCTTGTGCGGCCGCTCTGCAGCGAAACCGGATCGTACGCTGGAGAACGGTGAGCAAGCGATGAAGGACGTCTGTAAGAAGTGCGGAGGCGAGATGCTCGTCTATCGGACGGGGCCGCATCCGTGGCGCACAGGCTACGAGGTGCAGCGCTTCGAATGCACGGACTGCAAGGCTCAGGCTGCGCGCACCACAGCCATCGAAAGAAAGGCGAGATGAAGCCCGCGATGCGTCCAGCCGGAGCCGGACGAGGCTACTGGTCCTCGTCGCTCGCGAAGCGCGTGTCGCGAGCTACCTCGCGGCGTAGGCCGCAACCCGGACATCGGTATACGTGAGCGTCGAATCCGACCCGAAGGGGGCGGACGCCTTCCTTCTCCATGGGAGCATCGCAAGCCTCGCAGAAGGGAGAATCCATGTCCGGCTCCGGATCGAATGAAGGAAGTCAGGGGGAATGGTTGGCCGACAAGCGAAGGGCGATTCAATGCGGATGATGGCTCGCGCGAAGACGAGTGTCACGCATCCCGTCGCCGGCGCACGATGCGATCGTGAAGCGTAAGATGGAATCGTATGATTTCCTCATGGTGTATCTGCAACATCGGTAGCGGCGCGATCAGCGCGTCTGCGCCTTGAAGGTGGCGACGCGGAACAGATAGATCGCGATCGCGACGATGAAGATGCCCGTGCCGATCGGCTCGACGATGCCGGAGACCTTTCCGTAGTTGGCACCGAAGACGAAGCCGGCATAGGCGAGGGCACCCGTCCAGACCGTGGAGCCGATCGTGGAGAGCAGCAGAAACCAGAGCGGCTGCACGCGGAAGATGCCGGCGGGGACGGAGATCAGCGTCCGCACGCCCGGCACAAGGCGTCCGAGGATCAGAGCGGCGGCGCCGTGACGAATGAACCAGGCGTTGGCGCGGTCGATATCTTCCGGACTGAGAGTGAGCCATCTGCCGCGTCTCGCAGCGAAATCTCTAAGGCGGGTCTCACTCAACCACCGACCGACGGCGTACCAGAACACGGTTCCCAGCACCGATCCAGCTACGCCGGCGACGATCACCGCGGCGAGTCCGAGATCTCCACGCGATGCGACGAAGCCGGCGAGCGGCATGACGAGCTCTGAGGGGATCGGCGGAAAGAGATTTTCGATCAGCATGAGGAGGAAGATTCCCATCGCGCCGGCACGCTCGACCGTTGCGATCACGAAATCCGTCATTCAATTGCTCCTTCGACAATATGACGCATGGGAACGCAGATCATCTGATATTGTTTCAAGCGCGACGATACTGATCGACGTGGATACCGGCGACAAGATCGAATGTCGCGCAAACTTCGAGATTTCAGGTAAGACGACGCGTGATCGCAGTATGCGAACGCGTTGATTTGCAGGTCGCGCGACGTCGACAGATCCGATTTGTACTTTGCCTCGCGTGATCGTTTTGTTATGCGAAGCACATGCGAGGAGAAATCACACGATCGAATCCGATGAGAGCGACGCATGTTTTGCGTCGCGTCGTGTTGATTTTCGTCGCATTCGCGTATCTTTTCACTGCTTTCTTGCATCATTCTGACTGTGCACACGCGTCGGCGGTATCTCAGTCGACCGTCGTCGCCGTATCTGACGGGGGCACCGAGAAGAGCAAGTTGGTGATGGGAGCATGCGATCATTGTCCCACTTGTGCCAGCGCACTCGCCCCCGACGTTACAAAGATCTTGCACACCGTAACGCCTGCGCCGATGATCATTCCTACGACAGACATGCGCGTCGTCCGCGTGGCTGGTCCGGATAGTCCTCCTCCCAAATCCTTTATCTGAGCGAATTCCGTCAGACGCCACCGACGTCTCCGATCGACTTCATCAGGTATTTGTCATGCCATTTCTCAGAGCTGCGGCGCACATTGCGCATGCGCTTCTGTCCTTCGCGACCGACGCTTCAATATCACCGTCCATCTCCCGCCATAGCCGCCCCCGCGGTGGAGCGCGCGCGATTCCAGCGTGCCGCGTGCAAATCCGGAAGGCGGACAACACATGAAGACCACGAGGCCCTTATTCGACGGGATGTCGGAAAGCTTGCAGGATGCCCTTCAGAACGACGACGACATCGGTCGGCGCATGGTCTGGGACCTTACGGCGATCGGCGTCTACGTGAATCGCATCGCCGACCTTCTGGGGCGGCGTATCGGCGTGACCGGATCGCAATGGCTTCTGATCATGGCGGTCGACGGGCTCGGCGAAGGAGAAGGCGTATCGGTCCGTGATGTCGCCGCGCTGCTGAACGTGGACGGATCCTTCGTATCGGCTCAGTCGAAGATTCTCGAGGAGCAGGGGATCTTGCGCCGCTCTCAGTCCGCAGAGGACAAGCGCCTGGTTCTGCTCGCCGTCACGGAGCTCGCCAAACGACGTCTTGGAGTTCTCGAATCGGCGAAGAATGCGATCGAAAAGCACGTATGCGGCGAGTTGGAAGATCAGCCACTGCAGGAACTCTCGGACAGGTTGATCACGATGCGGCGGCGGTTGGGGCGCGCGATGCTTCTCGTCGCTGCCGGCGAATAGTTCAGCGATGGCGCGGACATATCGGCTGGACGAACTACGTGTCCTATCGGTGTCTGATCAAATTGACTGAAGAACTCATGCTTTTTCTGCGCTGGTCTTTTGTCACGTCGATCGGGAAAGCGAGTGCGGAGGCCGCTCAACTATCAAAACGATGTTGCTCTCGCGGTATGCGCGATTTCATATCTCGTCGCGGAGTTTCGGGGGACACCTCCTTATCGAATGCGCGGAGTGCCTGAGCGTGATGAGCGCTCGTTCGAGTAGGACGCATCGATTGAACAGGAATGCTCGTTCGCGGGCCGGCCTGCAAAGTCTCGCTACACAAGGAGAGATGAAAATGAATTTCTTGAAGACGACTATCTTGGGGACGGCTGCAAGCCTGTCTGTCCTGAGCGTGGCCCAGGCGGCCGATCTGCCGATGAAGGCGAAGGCGGTCGAGTACGTGAAGGTCTGCTCGCTCTACGGCGCGGGCTTCTACTACATCCCGGGTACCGACACTTGCATCAAGATCGGTGGCGCGATCCGCCTCGACACAGCGTTCAACGGCGGTACCTACGACACCCCGTTCTGGCAGGGCGGTGCCGGTGGCAACAACCTCTGGACCAAGGACAACTACACCACCCGCGAGCGCATCAACCTCACGACCGATACGCGCACGGCGACGGACTATGGCGTCGTTCGTACCTATGCGAACATCCAGTTCGACTTCCTGCAGAATCGTGAATCGATCGCCGGTGGCTACACCGAAGTCGATTACGCGTTCATCCAGTTCGCCGGCTTCACCTTCGGTAAAGCGGTCTCGCAGTTCGATCCGCAGTGGACGCTTTCGCGTCCGACGATCTCCTCGGGCTTCAATGCCGGTTCGTTCAATGCGACGGGTATTCCGCAGGTTTCGTACACCGCTTCGTTCGGCAACGGCGTTTCGGGCACCATCTCGCTGGAGAATGCTTCGCCCTACCGGAATGCCGGTCTCTGGAATACCAACACCTTCATCGTCGGACCCGGCGCGAGCACGTTCACGGGCACGTTCTACGGTTCGAGCTCGAACAGCTTCCTGGGCAACTCGTACGGCGGCAATCAAATTCCTGACGTCGTCGGCAACCTTCGCCTCGATCAGGCTTGGGGTACGCTGCACTTCGGTGCCGCGATGCACACGATCACCCCGGGCTTCTACGCGGGCACCGAGAACACCGGTCACGCGGACAACAGCTTCGGCTTCGCCGTCACCGGTGCCGTCGAGTTCAAGAACCTGCCGACGGGTGCCGGCGACAGCCTGAAGCTCGAAGCCTCGTACGGCAGGGGCGCCGCCAAGTACATCTTCGGTGGCACGACCGACGTGATAGGCGGCGGCCGATACAACAGGGTCAGCGGGAATACCGCGGGCTTCGGTTACGTACTAGACGGCGTGTTCGCTCCGGGCGGCCAGATCATCCAGAGCGAAGCCTGGCAGGTCAGCGCGTTCTACGAACACTATTGGAATCCCGCCTGGCGCACGTCGGTGTTCGGCAACTACAGCCAGATCTCCTACGGCGACGGTAACGCGCAGATGCTCGCTTCCTTCCAGGGAATCGGCCCGGGCGGTCCGGGCTTCAACTCGTCGTCGGCTGCTGCGGCGCGTGCAGGCGTCTTCGCGGGCACCGGCAACTTCGACCTGGCACTGGCGCAGATCGGTACGCGCACCGCATGGACGCCGGTACGTAACCTGACCTTGTCGGCCCAGTTCACCTACAGCCGTCTCGATCAGAACCTGAACGGTACCTACACCACCAACGCAGGCGGCATGCTCGGCAAGCCGGCTGGTACCGTGCTGCAGACACAGGATCAGAACCTCTACAACGGCGCCGTCCAGATCCTGCGCTCGTTCTGATCTTCGGTTCTCGCCCGCACCGGAATTCCCTTCCTCGCGGGCGAGATGTTCGCTGGGCCTTTCGTCAGGGCTTCGTGAACCTCCAAGGCGCCTCCAGCCATGCCCGGCTGGAGGCGCTCGCTTTCTTCTGAATTCCTTCCGTCGTTGTGGTGACTGCGGTTGGAGTGTCCGTCGTGCTTCTGCGCGTCGGGCGGAGGCGCTCTCCGGCGAATACCCCCGCTTGGAGGGCGCATCCAAATGTTCCCGGTCTGGAGATCTGAAATCCGATGTTCGGCGCGGTTCTCTCCGAAAGGCTGCAGTCCGACCGGAATTCCTTCAACCTCGTCCGGCTCGCCGCCGCGGCGTCGGTCATCGTCTCCCATCTTTTCATCCTGAGGTTCGGGCCGGGGACGCCGGAACCGCTGTCCTTGTCGACGCCGTTCACGCTCGGACAGCATGCGGTCAACGTTTTTTTCGTGCTGTCGGGACTTCTGCTGTCGCGATCGTTGGACCGAAACCCCGATCTCCGGAGGTTCGCGTTCGCGAGGCTGCTGCGCATCGTGCCTGGGCTTTTCGTTTACGGTCTGGTGTTCGCGCTTGTCTCGGGACCGCTGCTGACGAGCATGGCGATCACGGGCTATTTCACCGACATCAAGACGTGGACCTATCCATTCACGGTGCTGGCTCGCCTCCAGCAGGCGCCGGCGCCGCCCGGCCTGTTCGGGGACCTGCCGTACGCATCCGCGGTCAACGAGCCTCTATGGACCCTGAAATACGAGATGGCGGCCTATGCCGGGCTCGCAGTCGCGCAGGCGATAGGGTTTCGCAAATCGGTGCCGTTCTTGATGTTGTCGCTCGTTGTGACGGCCTTCGGAATCGTCGTCATGCAGCCCGGGCCGCAGTCGGTCGCAGGTGCGTTCTGGCCCTATCACCTGAGCCGCTACGGGCTCTGCTTCCTGCTCGGCGTCTTGGCAGATCGCGGGCGCGATGTCCTGCCGGTGACGCCGTGGCTGCTGCCGGTCTCCTTCATCGCTGCCATCGCCTTTGCAGGAACCACGCTGTCGCCGGTGACCTGCATCGTCGCAACGGCGCATGTCGCCGTGGTCGCGGGAGCGATGGATTTCGGCCCCGCCACGCGATGGACGCAGCGCAACGACATTTCGTACGGCACCTACATCTACGGATGGCCCGTGCAGCAGGCGCTGCTGACGCTGGTGCCCGGCATTTCGCTGCCGCTATTCGCGCTTCTTTCGTTCGTCTGCGTGATGCCGCTTGCGATTTTTTCGTGGTCGGCCATCGAACGGCCCGCATTGAACTACAGGTCGGGGAGGGCCGCATGACGCGCAGTCGTCCGGTCGATGAATACTGAGGAGTTGAAGTCTTGCTACGAATTACTATCGCCGCCGCCCTGATCTCTGGAACGACGTTCGCCGCCGCCGCGCCGCGCGTGCCTGCCGTCGACTCCCACTACAACTACGCTGCCGGCCAACCCGTGAAGGGGAAGTGGAAATCGACGACGCCGGTCGCGGTGGTCTACTCCGACAAGGGCGGCAAGCTCGTGATCACGCCGGAACAACTGAAGTTCAAGCGAGGGCAGGTCGTGAAGTTCTCCATCCGCAACGATACCGCCGTGAAGCACGAATTCGTGCTGGGAACGACGACCGAGAATCTCGGACATGCGGAGACGATGCGGATCTCGCCGGATCTGGAGCGTCATGAGGTCAACGGCCGGGTGATGAAGCCGAATTCCACAGTGGAACTACAGTGGCAGTTCATAAATACCGGTAAGTTCCAGTTCGCCTGTCTCGTCCCCGGGCATGCGGAAACCGAAAGTCGCGGAGAAGTCATCGTCGAGTAACATAGGGCAGATAGATACCCACGTGTTAACCGTATATACCCCTGTATAATTGAATTTGTTATACTATTGCGCATCGACACGATTCCTCGATCCGTGTTACTTCACTTCAATAGTTCGAAAGAGACAACGATAGTGACGCTTTTCGCCCGCATCTTCCGCCACGGCCCGCTGCGCTTCTCGCGCAAGGCTTTGGTCATGGTCGTGCTGGCGTCGTATCTCTTCGCCGGTGCTATCCACGGGCTGTTCGAGCTGGACGTGACCAATGCGGGTGGGGCAACTGTCGTCTCGCTCGTCGACCAGGATCCGGGTCCTTCGGACAAGGGTGTTCTGGCCGATCACCACTGCCATGGATGCTTCTCGGTCTCCATGCCTGCGCCGCTTTCCGGCACCTTCATCGCCGTCGAAATGACGAGCCGCATGCCGGTCGCTCATGATGTCGAGCGTCGCAGCCTGCCGCGCGGCATCGATCCTCCGCCCCCCAAATCCCTGACCTGAACGTAATCGCCGGGCGCATCGCGCCCAGAATCCGTCGTTCGTCAGGCTTTTCATCATGTTCCCGAAATACGCCACGCGTCTCGCGTGCGCGGCTGTGCTGCTCGTCGCGTTGCCGACGGGGGTGGCCCATTCGCAGACCCTCACCATGGGGGCGGCGCTGCAGCGCGCGCTCGCCGCCAGCCCACGTCTGACCGCAGCCGAGCGTGACGTCGGGATCGCCCGAGGTCAACGCATCCAGGCCGGAGCGCTGATCAATCCGGACGTGTCCTACGAACAGGACGACTCGTTCGGATCGGGCGCCTACAGAGGAACGCGCTCGGCGCAGTCCACGCTGCAGGTCAGCCAGATGTTCGAGCTCTGGGGCAAGCGCGACGCGCGCATCTCCGCCGGCCAGGCCGGTCTGGATGCCGCCGGCATCGGCCGCCAGGCGGTGCGTCTGGAGGTATTGTCCGAGACGGCCATCGCCTTCGTCAGCGTCCTCGGCCTGCAGCGCCGCATCCACATTCTCGAAGAGCAGGTGGAGGCGATCAACAAGCTCACGCCGTTGCTGCAGCGTCGCGTGGAGGCGGGCGCATCGTCGATCGCGGAGACGGGCCGAGCCGAAGTCGCGTCCGCTCTGGTCAAAGCCGACCTCGAGCGCACCAAGGCCAATCTCGCTACGGCCCGTCGCGAACTCGCGATCCTGATGGGCGACACCGCGCCGAAGTTCAGTTCGGTCTCGGGACGTTTGGACGCGGTCGGTCGGCCGCCTAGCTTTCAGTCCGTTGTTGCGGCGATCGAGGCCAATCCGCAATTGGTCCGATGGAAGGCGATCTACGCTCAGCGGAATGCGGAACTGCTACTCGCGCGCCTGAAGCCGTATCCGGACGTGACAGTCGCGGCCGGTTGGCGGAAATACAACGACACCGGCGACAGCGCCGTCCGTCTGTCGTTGTCGGTGCCGATCCCGGTGTTCGACCAGAACCAGGGCAACATCCTGTCCGCGCAGGAAAGCCTCGCCAAGACAGCCGCCGAACGGCAAGGCAACCGCAACACGTTGGTCGTGATCGCGGGCCGCGCCTACGACTCGTTGACCGGCTCGCTGCGCGAACTCGCGATACTGCGCGAGAGCGCCATTCCGAAGTCGAAGGACGCGGCCGACGCGATCTTCGAAGGCTACGGGCAGGGACGCTACACGCTGCTCGAAGTGTTGGACGCCCAAGCCAGCGTCGCGCAGGCGCGCCTGCGCGAGCAGGAAGCCCAACAGAATTTCCATGTCGCCGTCGCCACCATCGAGGGGCTTGTCGGCAATCCGTTTGCATTGGCTCGGGGGAGCGCACGATGAAGAAGCCCGTCATGATTCTGGTAGGGGCGGTCGCGATCTTCGCTCTGGGCGCCGGCGTCTACGCCTATGCGCCGAGCAAGAACGACGCGCAGACCGCCGCCACGTCGAAGAACGCCAAGGGCGAGAAGAGCAAGGGCGAAAAGTCCAAGGGGGAGAAGAAGGGCGGCGCCGGCGAGGAGGAGAAGGGACACGGCGAGGAGGGAGCCGTCGAGATGAACGACGCCCGCGTCGCATCGTCCAACATCGAGATCCTCGCTGTCGGACCCGAGACGCTGCGCGACTCGCTGCCGCTGAACGGCATCCTCCAACCGAACCAGGAAGCGCTGGTCCAGGTGACGCCGCGCTTTCCGGGCATCGTCCGCGAGATCAAGAAGCGGATCGGCGACAACGTCGAGAAGGGCGAGCTGCTCGCGAAGATCGAGAGCAACCAGAGCCTGACGGTGTACGAGATCCGCGCGCCCATCTCGGGCACCGTGATCGACAGGCAGATCTCTCTCGGCGAGTACGCTTCCGAGCAGAAGCCGGCGTTCACCGTCGCCGACATCTCGACGGTATGGGTCGACTTGTCGGTCTACCGGCGCAACCTGCCGCGCGTCCGGATCGGCGACAAGATCCTGATCGACGTCGGCGATGGCGGCGCTCCCATCGAGGCCGCTCTGTCCTACATCTCTCCGGTCGGCAGCAGCGACACACAGAGCGCGCTGGCACGCGCCGTCGTGCCGAACCCCGACATGCGACTGCGGACCGGTCTCTTCGTATCGGCGCGGCTGATCCTCGCGGCGAAGAAGGTGCCTCTCGCGGTGCGGGCGTCCGCGATCCAGACCGTGGAGAACCGCAAGGTCGTGTTCGTCCGCAACGGCGAGAAGTTCGAGGCCCGCGACGTCGACACCGGGGCGCACGATCCGGAGAACGTGGAAATCCTCTTCGGCCTGCTCGAAGGCGACAAGTACGCCGCGACGAACAGCTTCATCGTGAAGGCGGAGCTCGGAAAGGGATCGGCGTCCCATGAGCACTGAACCCGTCCGGACGCGGCATGCCCGCATCCGCCTGAGCCTTTACGGGTCCCCACAGGGGATCGTCATGTCGGGAATTCGAACATGATCGACAAGCTTCTTTCTTTCTCCGTCCATCAGCGCTGGCTGATCATGATCGGCGTGCTCATGATGGGCGCCTTCGGCGTCTGGAACTTCACGCGCCTTCCGATCGACGCCGTGCCGGACATCACCAACGTCCAGGTGCAGATCAACACCAACGCTCCCGGCTTCTCGCCGCTCGAGGTCGAGCAGCGCATCACGTTCCCGATCGAGACGGGGATGGCCGGCCTGCCGAACCTCGTCAACACGCGCTCGCTCTCGCGCTATGGCCTCAGCCAGGTCACCATCGTGTTCAAGGACGGGACCGACATCTATTTCGCCCGTCAGCTCGTCAACGAACGCGTCCAGCGGGTCAAGGACTCCCTGCCGACCGGCATCGAGACGGCGATGGGACCGGTCTCGACCGGCCTCGGCGAGATCTACATGTACACCGTCGAGGCGAAGGAGGGCGCGAAGAGCACCGACGGCAAGCCATTCACGCCGAGCGACCTGCGGACCGTGCAGGACTGGATCATCAAGCCCCAGCTCCGGAACGTCGCCGGCGTCAACGAGGTCAACACGATCGGCGGCTTCGAGAAGCAGTTCCACGTGCTTCCGGATCCGGCCAAGCTGATGGCCTACAAGCTCAGCTTCCGCGACGTCATGACGTCGCTCGCGAACAACAACAACAACGTCGGCGCCGGCTACATCGAAAAGAATGGCGAGCAGTATCTCGTCCGCACGCCGGGGCAGGTGGCGAACGTCGAGGAGATCAGCCAGATCGTCATCGGTTCGCGCAACGGCGTCCCGGTCCGCATCCTGGACATCGGAGAGGTCAAGGAAGGCACCGATCTGCGGACGGGTGCCGCCACGGTCGACGGCAAGGAGGTTGTGCTCGGCACGGCTATGCTGCTGATCGGCGAGAACGGCCGGACCGTGGCGCAGCGCGTCGCGCAGAAGCTCGAACAGATCCAGAAATCGCTTCCGGAAGGCATCTCTCTCCGCGCGATCTACGACCGTACGCACCTGATCGACGCGACCATCGCGACGGTCGAGAAGAATCTCGTCGAAGGCGCGCTGCTCGTCATCGTGATCCTGTTCCTCATTCTCGGGAACTTCAAGGCGGCGTTCGCGACGGCGCTCGTCATCCCGCTGTCCATGCTCTTCACGATCACGGGCATGTTCGAGAACAAGGTCAGTGCCAATCTGATGAGCCTCGGCGCGATCGATTTCGGCATCATCATCGACGGTGCCGTCATCATCGTCGAGAACTGCCTGCGTCTGCTCGCCCACGAACAGGCGAAGCAGGGGCGTCTTCTGACGCGCGATGAACGCTTCGCGACGATCATCGAAGGCTCCCGAGAGGTCATCAAGCCCAGCCTGTTCGGCACCCTCATCATCGCCGTCGTCTACCTCCCGGTCCTCACCCTCACGGGCGTGGAAGGCAAGATGTTCACGCCGATGGCATTGACGGTTCTGATGGCGCTTCTCGGCGCGAGCATCCTGTCGATGACCTTCGTCCCGGCCGCGGTCGCCCTGTTTGTCACGGGCAAGGTCTCGGAGAAGGAGAACTGGTTCATGCGCGCCGCGCATCGGACCTACGTTCCGCTGCTCGATGCCGCGATCCGCCTCCGCGTCGTCGTAGCCGCTGCAGCGGTGGTTCTGGTCGTAGTCAGTGGATACGCCGCGACGCGGATGGGCGGCGAGTTCATCCCCAGCCTCGACGAGGGTGACGTCGCAATCCAGGCGATGCGCATTCCCGGGACCAGCCTGACCCAGTCGCTCGAGATGCAGAAGGCTCTGGAAGAGCGTCTGCACAAGATCCCGGAGGTGAAGGAGGCCTTCGCGCGTACCGGCACCGCCGAGGTCGCGACCGATCCGATGCCGCCGTCGATCTCGGACGGCTACGTCATGCTCAAGCCGCGCGATCAGTGGCCGGATCCCAAGAAGCCCAAGCTCGAGGTCATGAAGGCGATCGAGGAGGCCTCGGAAGAGGTCGCCGGCAGCCTCTACGAGCTGTCGCAGCCGATCCAGCTCCGCTTCAACGAACTCATCTCGGGCGTGCGCAGCGACGTCGGCGTCAAGATCTTCGGCGACGATCTCGATGTCCTCGCCCAGATCGCCGGGCAGGTGCAGACCGCGCTGCAAGGCATCCAGGGTGCCGCGGACGTGAAGACCGAGCAGGTCTCGGGTCTGCCGGTGCTGACGGTCAAGCTCGACCGCAAGGCTCTGGCGCGCTTCGGCATCAGCGTCTCCGACGTGCAGAATCTGGTCGAGATCGCCGTCGGCGGCAAGACCGCCGGTCTTGTGTTCGAGGGCGACCGCCGGTTCGATCTCGTCGTACGCCTTCCGGATGAACTCCGGACGGACGTCGAGGCGATCAAGGCGCTGCCGATCCCGCTGCCTCCCGTCGAAGGCCAGCCGAACCAGAACAAGGCCACACCGGCCGTGTTCGGGACGTCGCCTCTGGCCCAGATGCGCTACGCGCCCCTGGCGGAACTCGCGGAGATCTCGGTCTCGCCGGGACCGAACCAGATCAGTCGCGAGGACGGCAAACGCCGCATCGTGGTCTCTGCCAACGTGCGCGGCCGTGACCTTGGCTCGTTCGTCGGCGAGGCGCAGCAGCAGGTCGCCGAGAAGGTCAAGCTGCCGGCGGGTTACTGGATCGGGTGGGGCGGTCAGTTCGAGCAGCTCGTCTCGGCGACCCAGCGTCTGACCATCGTCGTGCCTATCGCGCTGCTGCTGATCTTCCTGCTGCTGTTCCTCAGCCTAGGGTCCGCCGCCGACGCGCTGCTGGTGTTCAGCGGCGTGCCGCTGGCGCTGACGGGCGGCATCTTCGCGCTTCTGCTGCGGGACATCCCGCTGTCCATCAGCGCCGGCATCGGCTTCATCGCGCTGTCGGGTGTCGCCGTGCTGAACGGCCTCGTCATCATCACGTTCATCGAGCGTCTTCGTCTCGAAGGAAAGACGGTGATGGACGCGGTCCGCGAAGGCGCGCTGACCCGTCTGCGTCCCGTGCTGATGACCGCGTTGGTGGCTTCGCTCGGCTTCGTGCCGATGGCCATCGCGACGGGGGCCGGTGCCGAGGTTCAGCGTCCGCTGGCGACGGTCGTCATCGGCGGCATCATCTCGTCGACCATTCTCACTCTTCTCGTCCTTCCGGCGCTCTACATCCTGTTCCGCCGGGAATCTTCGCCTGCCCATGTGGAGGCGATGCCTGTCCACGCTACCAAAGGAGACCACTGATGAAGAAGATCCTGCTCGTCGCATCCGCGCTGCTGCTCGCCACGCCGGCGATGGCACAGCACGCCCATGAGAAGGGGCCGAACGGAGGCCAGATGGAGGACGTCGCAGGCGTGGAAGTCGAAATGGTCGCTTCCGGCAAGACGCTGACGTTCAACGTGTTCGACGAGGCCAAGAAGCCGGTCTCGACGAACGGCTTCTCCGGATCGGTCATGCTGACGTCCGGAAGCGACCGCGAGACGATCCCGCTCGTCGCCGCGGGCAATGCGCTCAAGGCCGAGGCCAAGGGCGAGATCGCGAAGGGCGCGTCCGTCGCCGTGACCCTGAAGACCGCGGCCGGCAAGTCCGGCCAGGCCAAGTTCAAGAACTGACCGGATACGTCCGTCTCGCTGATCGGAGCGCCGCCATGTGCGGCGCTCCTGAATGGAAAAGATGACCGAAGCAACGAACGACAAGGGTTCGGGGAGGGATCTGAGACTCGATCTCTTCCGAGGACTCGCCAATTGGGCGATCTTCCTTGATCACGTGCCCAACAACCTGGTGGCCTGGATCACCGCGCGGAACTACGGTTTCAGCGACGCGGCCGAACTGTTTGTGTTCGTATCGGGTTTCACCGTGGCGTTCGTCTACGGACGCATGATGCGGACGGCCGGCTTCTTCAAGGCTTCCGTCGGCGTCCTCGGTCGGGTCTGGCAGATCTACGTCGCCTACATCCTGCTGTTCGTGTTCTACGTCGTCGCCATCGGCTATGTGGCTCAACGCTACGGCCACGCGCACCTGCTCGACGAATTCAACATACGCCTGCTCATCGCGGAGCCGGTCGAATTCGTCAAGCATGGTTTGCTGCTCGAATATCGCCCGCTCAATCTCGACGTTCTGCCGCTCTACATCGTCCTGATGGCTCCGTTTCCACCGATCCTCTGGCTGCTGACGAAAGCGCCGAATGTCACGCTTGCGGCGTCGCTCGTTCTCTACGTCGTCGCCCGTCAGATGGGCTGGAATCTGTCGGGGTATCCGGCCGGCACCTGGTACTTCAATCCGTTCGCGTGGCAGCTCCTGTTCGTGATCGGAGCATGGACTGCGGTCATCGACCGCGCGACGCTGCACATGGCGTTGCGTTCGCGCGTCGTCATGCCCGTCTGCATCGCCATCCTCGTCTTCTCCGCCGTCGTCACCGTGGCGGCGCACGCGGGCAATGAGACGATCCTTCCGGAGGCGGTTCGGTCCTTCTTCATTCCGAACGACAAGACCAACCTTGCGCCGTACCGCATCATTCATTTTCTGGCGCTGGCGATCCTCGTGTCGCGTCTGATTTCCCGGGACGCGCCCGCGCTGCAGTGGCCGGTGTGGCGGCCGATCATCGTATCCGGCCAGCAGTCCCTCGAAGTCTTTTGTGCGGGCGTGTTCCTAGCCTTCGTGGCGTATTTCGCCATTGACCTCGTCTCCGAGGCGTTCTGGTTCCAGTTGCTCGTCAGCATCGCCGGCATCGCCGCGATGACCGGCGTTGCCTATTTCCGGAAATGGGCCAAGGCCGGCAGGGCCAAGCCGGCGAAGACGGGGTGAGACCGATGCGCGCGATTGCACTCGTTTTGCTGACGATCCTGCTGACTCCGGACGGCGTCGCGGCGCGTGCCGGCTTCGCCGACGAACCTCCACGCGCTCCGTATCACATCGACAACCTGCCGCAGGAGCTCCGCAGGGTCGTCCGGAGCCGGGCCGCGAGTTGCGGCAACGAGCCGTCGGCGCAGCACCTGTTCTCGGTGTCGATAGGAGGCGAGGGCCGTGAATTCATGTCGTTTCACTACGACAAGCTCACCTGCACGAACCGGGCGGCCGTCTGCCGCTCGGGAGGATGCCTTCATGAGGTGTTCGTCCGGAGCGGACGGGGCTGGTCGCCCGTCTTCCAGACCTATGCGGACGAGACGACACTCAGCAACGACGGCGGCCGCATATGCCTCGCGGTCCGCAAAGGCTGGACGACCGAGACCTATTCGTGGGCGCGCAACGGGTTCTCGCCGGTGATCGAGTGCAGGAGACGATGATGGAACACTCGCTTATAGGGCACCTGCATTTCGGCGGCGCGAACATCAGCTACCGCAAGAAGTTCAGGCTGTTCATCATCGTGGCGTCAGTGGTGCTCATCCTGAGCGCCATCAAGCTTGCGATCCACTATTCGCGCCTCGAACTGCTCGACCTCAACCGGTTGGTCACCAGCGGCATCGCCGGTGCGATCTTCATCATCGGCTTCATGCTGTCCAGCATCCTGGCGGACTACAAGGAGGCGGAGCGAATTCCGGCGGCCATCCGGACCGAGATCGAGGCGATCGACGGCGATCTCGAGATGTTCGCGGAGGAGGAGGCGACGTTCGACGTCGCAAAACACCGCGGGATCATGGTCGCGCTTCTCGCGAAACTGCGGACCGGTCTCGGACACGCGAAGGACCACAAGGACATCACGCCGGCGCTCGAGGAGCTCGCCAAACTGACGCCCATTCTCGGCCGGCTCGAAGGTCTCGGAATGGCCTCGAACTTCGTCGTCAGGCTCCGCAATTCGCAGGACCGGCTCCGCAGCTCGTTGCTCCGGATCTACACGATCCAGCGCGTCGAGTTCGTGCCCTCCGTGCGGGTGCTGGTCCAGACGCTGGTCTCGTCGATCATCATCCTGCTCATGCTGCTGAAGACGGAGGGAGATCCGGCGTCCGCGATCCTGTTCGGCTTCATGGCCTACATGTTCGTCTACGTCCTCTACCTCATCAGACTGCTGGAGCAGCCCTTCGCCAAGGGCCACGGCTCCGTGGACGACGTCAGCCTGTTCCTGCTGGACGAACTGGAAGAGAAGTTGCGCGCTTCGTTGAACGCGCCGGAAGCAAAGGAAATCTGAGATGCACGGTGGCGGTTCACACGGAACGGCGGCGGCGAAACATTCGAAGAGGCTCGCGATCGCGCTGGGGATGACGGCGACCTACATGGTCGCCGAGATCATCGGCGGCTTGATCACCGGCAGTCTCGCGCTGCTCGCGGACGCAGCGCACATGGCGACCGACGTCGTGGGGCTCGGGCTTGCGCTTCTGGCGATCAGGTTCGCCGCGCGGCCTGCGACGCCTCAGAGGACCTACGGCTTCCTACGGATGGAGGTTCTGTCGGCGCTCACCAACGCCGTCATCCTGCTTCTGCTGACGATTTACATCATCTACGAGGCTTATCAGCGCTTCCTGGCACCGCCGGAAATCCTGAGCGGACCGATGCTGATCGTCGCGCTCATCGGCCTTGCCGTGAACCTCGTCAGCATGTGGCTGCTGATGGACGGATCGAAGGAAAGCCTGAACGTGAAGGGCGCGTACTTCGAGGTTCTCGGCGACATGCTGGGCTCCGTCGGCGTGATCGCGGCATCTCTGATCATCATGTTCACGGGCTGGCAGTTGGCGGACCCGCTGATCGGTGCCGGCATCGGTCTCTTCATCGTGCCGCGCACCTGGATCCTGCTCAAGCAGGCGGTCAACATCCTGATGGAGTCGACGCCGGCCAACGTCGACGTCGAGAGGATGACCGCGAGCTTGGGCGCGATCCCCGGCGTCACCGCGGTCCACGATCTGCACGTCTGGACGATCACCTCGGGGACCGACGCGATGAGCGGCCACCTCGTCGTCGAGGACGCGACCCGGTGGCGCGAGGTGCTGCGGGAGGCGCAGACGCGCGTCCGCAAAGAATTCGGCATCGACCACGTCACCATCCAGGTCGAGGACGAGGCGATGAGAAACGCGGAAGCGCAGCTCGGCTTCTGACGGCAAGAAGATCGGAGGTCGTCATGAGCGACAAGCAGATGATCGGACTGTCCGGCCTCATCGCGATGAGGAAGCACCTGGATTCGATCGCCAACAATGTCGCGAACCAGACCACGCCGGCATTCAAGGCGGGACGCGTGCAGTTCAAGGAGTACCTGACCGAGGCCAAGGAGGCGGAGGTCCCGGATCTCGCCAAGCGTTCGATGGTCTCGACCTCGCAGTTCACCGACTTCACCGTCGGCGGCGTGAAGGCGACGGGCAATTTCCTTGACGTGGCGCTCATCGACGATCAGTCCTTCTTCGTCGTCGATACGCCGTCCGGTCCCCGTTACACGCGCTCCGGAGCCTTCACGCTGGACGGGAAGGGCAAGTTGACGACGCTGGACGGGGCGCCCGTCATGACGAGCAACGGCCCACTGGTGGTGCAGCAGCGCGACGGTCCCGTCACGATATCGGGGGACGGCTCGATTTCGACGTCGCAGGGACGCGTCGCCGGCCTGCGGATGGTCCGGTTCGCCGACCGACAGCAACTGACGCCGGAAGGCGGCGGTCTCTTCTCGTCGGCTGCGCCGCCGATCGACATCCCGTCCGGGAAGGGGCGCCTGGCGACGGGCGTCCTCGAGATGGCGAACGTCAGGCCGGCGGACGAGATGAGCCGGATGATGGCCGCGACGCATGCCTATGACGTCCTGGCCAAGACGGTCTTCAAAGGCGAGCCCGCCGAGGAGCTCCGGAAGCTGGCGGGAGCGGGTGAGGACTGATGGGACGGCGCGCTCGCGACGACAATGGAAGATTCGAGATCGGCCGGGACGACGACGGATGGTGCGTGCGCGATCGGGAGACCGGGCAGGTGGTGACATGCGTGACGCCTCCGCCGACGGGTCTGTTCCGGATCGAGGCGGAGCTGATCCGGGATCAACTGAACCAGACGCCGCAGCGCCGTCCCGGCGCTCGGCGCGATGCATGAAAGGTCGGCCATGAACGCTTCGACAGCCGAAAAGACCAAGATGCGTGTGGACGGCATGGACTGCGCCTCCTGTGCCACGAAGATCGAGAACGCCCTGCTGCGGGTCGAGGGCGTATCCGAGGTGAGGGTGTCAGTCCCGGCGGGCACCGTGACGGTCCAGCATGCGGCTTCCGACGTACAGTCGATGCGGAGGCGTGTGGAAGGACTTGGATACAAGGTGCTCGACGTCGGAGGGGAAGGCCGCCAGGCGCACTCCAAGGCTTCGGACCATCACCACAGTCATTCCCACGATCACCATGATCACGGAGGCTCCTGCGCCGACGCGGGTCCGGCCGCACGGACGCCCTGGTGGCGGACCGCCAAAGCGACGATGACCATCGTCGTAGGCGTCGCACTCGCTGCGGCCTTCGTTCTGGGCAAGCTCGTCCCGGCCGTCGAGACCCCGGCATTCCTGGCAGCGATGCTGATCGGCCTGGTACCCATCGGCGGCCGCGCCTTCAACGCCGCCATCTCGGGAACGCCGTTCTCGATCGAGATGCTGATGACCATCGCCGCCATCGGTGCCGTCTTCATCGGAGCGACGGAGGAGGCGGCCACGGTCGTCTTCCTGTTCCTGATCGGCGAACTGCTGGAGGGCGTAGCCGCGAACCGCGCCCGCGCCAGCATCCAAGACCTCACCAAACTCGTTCCGGAGACCGCCAGGCTCGAACGGGACGGCCGCGTGGAGGAAGTCCCGGCCGCGAGCCTGGACGTCCAGGCCGTCATCCAGGTGCGTCCGGGCGACCGCATCCCGGCGGACGGGGTCATCGTCGCCGGCGAGAGCGCGATCGACGAGGCGCCGGTCACGGGCGAGAGCACTCCCGTCCGGAAAAGTGTCGACGGGACCGTGTACGCCGGCACGATCAACGGCGACGGCGTGCTACGGGTCAGGGTCACGGCGGCGGCCGCGGACAACACCATAGCGCGCGTCGTCCGACTGGTGGAGGAGGCGCAGGAGTCCAAGGCCCCGACGGAGCGCTTCATCGACCGCTTCTCCAAATACTACACGCCCGGCGTGGTCGTGGTGGCCGCGCTGATCGCCGTCGTTCCGCCGCTGCTGTTCGGCGGCGAGTGGCAGGAATGGATCTACAAGGGCCTCGCGATCCTTCTGATCGGCTGCCCGTGCGCGCTGGTGATCTCCACGCCGGCGGCGATCGCGGCGAGCCTCTCGGCGGGCGCTCGTAGGGGGCTGCTTCTCAAGGGCGGCGCCGTCCTCGAGGAGGTCGGGCGGATCCAGGTGGCCTGTTTCGACAAGACCGGCACGCTGACGGCCGGAAAGCCGCAAGTCACCGACGTAGCGTCGTTCGGGGTTCCGGAAGCCGAGATAGTGCGGCTCGCGGCTGCGCTGGAGTCCGGATCAAGCCATCCGCTCGCGACCGCCATCCTGGCCGCGGCAGCCGATCGAAGCGTCGTGGTGCCGGCGGCCACCGACGCCAGCGCCATCGGCGGCAAGGGCGTCCGTGGGACGGTGGAAGGACGGCTTGTCTTCCTCGGCTCGCCTCAGGCCGCCGAGGAACTCGCCGCGCTCACCGAACAGCAGAAGGCTCTGATCGTCGCCTTCAACGAAGTCGGAAAGACCGCTTCGGTCCTGATCGTCGATGGCGCACCTGCCGGTGCCATCGCCATGCGGGACGAGCCGCGTCCGGACGCGACGGAGGGACTGCAGCGCCTGCGCGACCTCGGCGTCGAGACCATGATGCTGACCGGCGACAACGAGCGTACCGCGACCGCCATCGGTCGGACGATCGGAATCCGCGTCCGGGCCGGACTGCTGCCGCAGGATAAGCAGCAGATCGTCTCGGGCTTCCGGAACGGCGGGAAGAAGGTCGCCAAGATCGGCGACGGCATCAACGACGCGCCGGCGCTCGCCGCCGCCGATGTCGGCATCGCCATGGGCGGAGGGACCGACGTGGCCCTGGAGACGGCGGACGCCGCTGTCCTGCACGGGCGGGTAGCCGACGTCGCCGCCATGGTCGAACTGTCCAGGCGAACCATGGGCAACATCAGGCAGAACATCGGCGTCGCGCTCGGTCTCAAGGCGCTCTTCCTCGTCACGACGGTGGCGGGGATCACCGGACTCTGGCCCGCGATCCTGGCGGACACCGGAGCCACCGTGATCGTCACCGTGAACGCGCTGCGGCTGCTGCGAGCACCGACGTGATGGTGGCTGGCGCAAAGTTGGACGTGCATCGGATGCTCCGCCGGATGGAGACTGGAATGGAACGTGGAATGACCATGACGCCTTTATCGATGAAATATCGTCGGCGAGCGGCGGAGTTCGCGCGCGCGGCCGATGCTTTGTATCTAGCGAGAAAGGAAGAGGACGCATTGCAGTCGGTTCAGAGCGCGCTGTCATGGATCCAACTCGCCGAGAACGAAGAGCTTCTTGGCGGCGTGATTGCCTCTACGGCGCAGTGACCATGGGGCTCCTGTGAAGTCACCACAGTTCGGCGGCAAGAGGCGGAGCTCCGGGCAGTTGAAGCAGCGCTCGATCGCGCTGCACGGCCGGAAGACGAACGTCACGCTGGAGGACGAGTTCTGGGAAGCGTTCCGGGAGATCGCGGCGAAGGAGAGTTGTTCAGCGGCAGAGTTGGCAACCCGGGTGCTGAGCGGGCAGCAGCACTTCAACTATTCGTCGGCCTTGCGGGTGTTCGTGCTCGACCATTTCAGAAAGAAGGATCCTGATCCCGAGTGAGATCGGAAGGCGCGACCCCGTGGAGTCGCGCCTCGGACCTGTGAGCTACGACTTGCCGTGCTGCCAATGCGCTGTGACGTCGTCACCGGACTTGTTCAGGTGGACATGCTGATCGATGTGGCCGATCCACTCCGTTGGAATGAAATGATGATGCTGACCGTCCGGTGAGCTTGCTTTGGTTAGCTTGATCTTGTCCGGGCCGTCCATATGATCGACCTTTCCGACCACCTTCTTGTCGGATGAAATCACGTCCATGTGCTCTTTTATCTGCGTCGTATCGACCATGATGGCCTCCTTTGGTTGAGGCTCATGTAACGACGTGGAAGCTGCAAGGTTGCGACGAAGACGGGGGAAGCTGATTGTGAGGGCGGCGACTTGCGCCGCCCTCGGTCGTCTTAGAATGCGACCTGTGTACGCATCGCGAAGACGTTGTAGCTGGCACCCGCGTCGAGCCCAGCGGCATTGATCTTGTCGACGCGACCGTTGATCCAGTTGAACATAAATCGCATGTTCTGATTGACGTACCAGTTCAGGCCAACGGTGGTGTTCTTGAGTTCGCCGCCGCGGACGTTCAGGTCATTGAGGTTCGCAGAGCTGTAGCGGACCGCTAATTCCCAAGCGCCGTAGTCGCCGATCGCGAAGTTCACCGGGCGCTTCGGATTGATGCCGCCGAACGAACCCGAGGTCGTGCTGTACTTGTGCTGCTCGCCGGTGAGGACGTAGCTGGCCTGGCCGTAATAGCCGTTGAAGCTCAGGTCGCCGAGACCGTTGGTGCGCTGCACGGCGAAGTCGAAATATTCGCCCTGTGCCATGAAGCTACCGAACTGTGCCGCGGCTTCACCGCTGAGAACGCGCGCGCTGTTGACGTTCTGCATCGTACCAGTGTTCAACAGAGCGTTGGACGCGGGATCGATGCGGACCTCGATGCGGTCGCTGAGGCCGAGCGTGCTGTTGGTCGGGCCGCCTGGTTGGGCGAGATAGAGGGCGTCGAAGCCGACCAGGATGGTGCCGACTTCGTTGCGCATCGGCAGACCGATCGCGCGGAAGGTGGCGCCGAGCGGCTGCGGCTGCGCGTGGTTGACGGTGGTCGTGCCCGTCGTCGGGCCGGTCACGTAGGCGCCGATCCAGTGGCGTTCGCCGTAGGTGTAACCACCGAACGCGGAACGGAAGTCGCCGGCGGCGATGCCGGTTGCCATGGCCTGCGGAGCGGCGCGTTCCATGAAGAGGCCGTTGTTCGAGCTCGTTGCCTGGTCGAGGGTATATGGAACGTCGATATAACCGCCCTGGATGACCAGGCCCTTGACGCCCTTGTACGACACGTAGGCATTGTTAAGGACCGCCGCGCCGTCGGTGGTGCCGCCGGCGTCGAAGATCAGGCCGTATTCCCAATCCTTGTTGAAGACGCCGATGACGCCAAGGCGCGCGCGGCGGGCGTTGATGCCGTCGTTCAGCGACTGCGGTGCCGTTGCGGACGAGTTCGGGGTGTAGGAGTAGGCGCCGGCGTCGAAGTGCAGGCGGCTGGTGACGGCGACGCAGTTGAGACCGTCTGCGGTGCAGAATGTCGGACGGTTGCCTGGCATCTTCAGCGTGGCATCGAGGAAGGGTACGGCCTTCTTGTGCATGGCCGCGTTGGCGTTGGCGAAGTTCGCCTGTACCGTGTCGGCCTGCTTCTGCGTGTGGTTCGCCTGCTTCTGGACGTTGTCGAGCTTCTTCTCGAGCGCGCGAAGCTGCGCCTTCAGCGCGGCGATCTCGCCATCGCTTGCCGATTGCGCGTGCGCCTGGCCAGCGCCGAGCGCGCCGACGACGGCGACCGTCGCGAGGAAACCCTTGGTGACGAAATTCATGGAGTAGTGCCCCTGTATAGGCAAAGCCTCGCGCGCGCCGTGAATCGCTTCGCGGGCGTGTGCAGGTTTGCGGTGATGTGTTGGCGAAGACTAGGCGTCCGATTTGTGTAGTTGCGGATCCGAATCTCCGGGCGAGCCGTCTTTTGAGCTCGCGGGCACCGTAGGGACGGTTTGCGACAGTTCAACTAAACCCGCATCGTCGAACGATCGAAGCTGTGCGCGTGTCGCGCTTTCACAATGAGGAAATCCGTCGATGTAATTCGTCGACAAAAACCCATGATTTTATCATTGGTTTTTATCGACGATCTCGGAGTGGACAGCAAACAACGCGTTGGTTCTGATAGTTGAGCGACGTGTGTTGATGCGCGAATGGGACATCTCAGGGATTCGTTTGATAGTAGGGGAACGCACGGTCGATCTCCGCATTCGTCCAGTGCGTTTCAATCGAGGAGAAGAAGATGCGTAAACTAATTCTGGCGATCGCCGCCGTCGCCACGTTCGGTCTCGCGGTCCCGACGTTCACGTCGCAGGCTCAGGCGCAGCACGGCGGTGTCGTGGTTCAAGGCGGAGGCCATGGTGGTGGCGCCTGGCGCGGCGGCCACCGCGGCAATCGGCCCGCGATGGTGCGGCGGGGACATGGCGGGCCGCGCA
>WPCJ01332026.1_pt1 | contig 29410 bp, 22 predicted proteins | sample 5399831 | NCBI WGS metagenome assembly WPCJ01 (sample SAMN12869470, study PRJNA574797) | sludge metagenome | isolation source: wastewater treatment of pH10 | place: China:Beijing | collected 2019-05-20 | reverse complement strand
TCCTTGCAGGTCGCGGGAGGGTGACGCGGTCGCCGGAGGCGAGGAGCACCGGGATGCCCTCGCCGGAAGCCGGCAGTTGTTCGGAAAGGGCCATCGCCCGACCGGCAATCGCCAAGGCCGCGGCCGCGTGGACGCTCGACCCGTAGCGGGGAGCGAACTTCACGAGGCCGATGATCGAGGTGTAGGCGGGATTCACCAGAGCGAGCCGGACGGACCGGCGCACGCATGCGCGCGACAGCGCCTCTGCGAAGGAGGAATACGCGAAGGACGACAGCATGCGGGCACGCTTCTTGCCGTTTTGTGTCTCCAGCTCCGCGCGCTTGCGAGTGAAGTCCAGCTGTTCGGCCGCGACCGGGACACCCAACCGGGCGGCGAGCGCCGCGATCTCCGCGGCGGCCGTGCGGATCATGTCGAGGCGCTGCGCTTTGGTCTTGCCGTAGGTGACGAGGTCGATGCGGCGCGTCATGACCGGCTTGCCGGGCGCGCCCGGCACGCAGGTCAGCGGGTTGCCGGTGGCGTCCGTCAGCGTGAGCGCGACGTGGTCGACATTGAGGTCGACGCCCAGGCAGCCGTCAGAAAATCCGGCCATCGAGGGGTCCGCAAAGTCCTGACGCAGCATGACGGAGACGTACCAGCGACCGCCCTCGTCGCGGCGGAAGCGGTACGACAGGGGCTTGCCCCCGGCCAGCGCCTCGCGGATCTCCACGGCCCCGTGTTCGAAATGCAGACCCGTGAAATGCGTCGACCGCAGCGTGCGGCCGCTCCACGTGGCTTCGTCGTGGGCCAGATAGCCCAGCGTCTCCGGAAGCCGGAGTTCGAGGTCGAACGTCGCATCCTCGCGCCCCGTCAACCGGACGAACGGGTTGCCGGCCACCGACCGGGCTGCGCCTTCGATGAAAAATTGGGAGGAACGGGCCGCTCGCCAGGCCCTGATCCAATCCTTGTGGTCGTCGAGACCGTTGTCCGAGAGATGGTGCTGCGCGTTGAACAGCTTGCGGGATCCGAAGCAGATGCGCGGATCATCAATCCGCTGCGTGGCCTGTAGCCATTTACTTGAAGGGCGCGATGAAGCGTCGTGACCCGCTTATCGCACTCTTCCCGATTCAATAACCGGTCGCAGCACAAAGCATCCGTCGATGATGCCAGGTGATCGATGATGCTGAGTTGGATGCGGTTTTTGGAGATGAACGCCCCCAGGAGAGCGGATAGCTCCTCGTCGGACCAATCCGCGACCGATTTCTCGAAGAGCTCGTCGTCGGCGTCGAGATCCAGCTCCCGCCGGAGACGGCGATGGCCTTCCGATTGGCTCGATGCATGCAGCTTCGTTGCGGCATCGGCGGATATGGATGCGACGGGTCCATCCTCGCAGCTGCCTTGATAGATCAGATCGAGCGGAAACTTGAGCTTGCGCGAGAGGATGCCCGAAACGGCCGCGACGTAGTCGGGTTCTGCCGCCGTCTTGACCTCGGAAATATCGACCAATTCTTCCAGGATGCGGCGGATGTCATCCTGACCGGCAAGCTCCATTGCCTCCATTCCCTGGCTGCGCGCGGCAGCTTCCTTCGCCATCCTGGCGCTTTCGCGATCGAAGGACCTCTCCAGTTCGGCTTCGAATTCGCTGTTCATCCAGTCGGTGACCGGCACGACGATCAGGCGCCGTTTGGCGACCGGCTCGATTTTCTTGCTGCTGCTTCTCGCCAAGCTCTTGCCTCCCATTTCGGGAAAACCGTCGCTCGTATCCATCTCCGGTTCAAGCCGAAACGGCGGAGTTTGCTGCAGAACGGTTAGTTAAACGTTGTCGTCTAGGTCTCGCTTCGGGGGGGGGGGGGATGCCCGACTTTTTCAATGATCCCGATTGGGAAGTGACGCACGCAGCGAAACGGATGAAGGGAGGGCGAGGCAAGGTCATCCAGGTGAGGTGCCGTGCAGTGCCTACCGTGTGCCCCAAATGCGGCATATCAGGCAAGCTGATCAGCCACGGCAAGATCGAAGTCCAACTGAAGCCTTCCTCAGATCGTCCTGCCGGTGCGAAGGATTTCAGGGACCGCCCCGACGAAGAAGGGCCGCTCGTCATCCGAGTCGTCGAACGGAAGCGGTTCAAGTGCAAGAGCTGCGATATCGTAAGCATTCAACCCTTGCCGGGCATGGACGAGCGTCATCGGATGACGACCGAATGCGTCGATTACATTCTCGCACACGTGGTGAGGCTCGGATTCGAGGCCGTCGCGGACGAGGTCGGCGTCGATGAGTCGACCGTCAGAACCCTGTTTCACGAGCGTTATCGAGGTTTCAGAAGCAAGGGCCGCATATTCGCGCCGCGGGCGCTCGGCATCGCCGAGGTCAAGGTGGGCAGCAGATGGCGGGTGCTCTACGTCGATCTGCAGAACGCGATGGCGTTGGACCTGGGAGACGATCGCGAGAAGGCGTCGGTCCGGAAATGGCTGACCCGTTTGACCGAGCAGGAGCGCGTCGAGGTCGTCTGCATCGGTTTGGTCGATCGCCACCGTGAACTTCTCAAAAGCCGGTACGGGCATAGCCTTTACATCATGACGGACAAGACGTCCGTGTTGGACCTCGCGGAACGATGCTTGGCGAAGGTCCGCGCATCGACGTCCAGGTCGAAGAAGCCGGCGTGCACTGCCCGGCGCGCGGCGGCCGAAGCGGCAAAAACCGCCTTCGATGACATTTATCTATTGAAGGGCAGCTTCACGGCGCGGCACGCCTTCACGGCGTGGCAAAAAGCATTGCCCGAAACGACGCGGAAGGATTTCGCGCCGCTCGTGACGGTGTTGACCGATTGGCGGCGCGAAATCACTAACTACTTCGACCCGGAGCTCGCCGATGCGTATTCCGAGACCATGGCTGAACTCGTCCTGAAGATCCGAAAATCCGGAAGAAAATTTGCCGAGGTCAAAGCGCGGGTCTTGGAGCGATCGGTGATCCGGCCACCCCAGAACTCCCGGCGCTGCCGACGGTGCAGGGGGATCATCCAGACCGGTACGCGCAGGAAACGGCATTATCCCGTCGTGCTATCGAAGGTACGACCGCAGCTGCGGGACGAACTGCTGGAGATCTGCGAAAGCTGCCACCGGGGCCATATGATCGAATCATATGGGATAAAGTCGGAGGATGTGAAGCTCTTTTTCGAACTAACTTTTCCAAAACCGCGCAGGTCGCGAATAACGAAAACGAGCTGACTTCTCTATTCGCAGCGTGCGCCGGGTATCCTGCAGCGTCGCCCGCCTTCGACACAGGGATCGAAATTCACGGTCGTAGGACCTGATTTTGGCGTGCCCGGGGCAGATGGCGGATCATAGTTCTCGATGAATTCGCCTAGCCGCGGAAGAAAAAGAGACACGATTTCGATCAATATTGACCTGCTCCCCTGAAACGCCCCCGATTTTGAGTTAGGGTTCTGTTCTCCACCGAGGAGACGAACGATGCGTAAAAGCAGGTTCACGGAAGAGCAGATCATCAAGGTGTTGAAAGAGCACGCCGCCGGAATGTCGGCCAGCGATCTGTGCCGCAAACACGGGATCAGCGATGCGACGTTCTACAAGTGGCGGTCGCGCTATAGCGGGATGGAGATCTCTGAGGCCCGCAAGCTGAAGGCGCTGGAGGAAGAGAACCGCAAGCTCAAGAAGTTGCTGGCGGAAACGATGCTGGACGCCTCGACGCTGAAGGAAATGCTCGCAAAAAACTTCTGACGCCCAGCTTGCGGAGACGAGCTGTGACCTGGGCGATCGACGAGAAGGGCTACTCGCAGCGGCGAGCCTGCAGGCTGGTCGGCCTGCAGCCGAAGACTTATCGCTATGCCTCGACGCGGCCGGACGATGGTCCGTTGCGGACGCGGCTGAGGGAATTGGCTTCGCAACGGCGCCGCTTTGGCTACCGTCGCCTGGGATTGCTCTTGGCGCGGCAAGGGATCCGGATCAATCGGAAGAAGCTTTACCGGCTCTACAAAGAGGAACGGTTGACGGTGCGCAAGCGTGGTGGTCGCAAGCGGGCACTAGGCACAAGGGCGCCGATGATGATCCCGCAGGATCAGAACCTGCGCTGGTCACTCGACTTCGTGATGGATACGCTCTCCAACGGTCGGCGGTTCCGTGTCTTGACCTTGGTCGACGATTTTACCCGGGAATGCCTTGGCCTGGTCGTCGACACCTCGCTCACAGCGTTGCGCGTTGTTCGTGAGCTTGGCCAGATCATCGAAACTCGAGGTTGCCCACGCATGATCGTCAGTGACAACGGCACCGAGTTCACCTCGAATGCGATCCTGGCCTGGCAGGAGGCGCATGGGATCGAATGGCATTACATCGCGCCCGGCAAGCCGATGCAGAATGGCTTTGTTGAAAGCTTCAATGGCCGTCTGCGCGACGAGTGCATGAACGAGCACTTGTTCGTCAACCTCAACGAGGCCCGCCAGATCATCGAGGAATGGAGGATCGACTACAATACCAACCGGCCGCACACGAGCCTCAACGGGCTCACGCCGGTCGAATTTGCAGCCCGCCCGAACAGGGGCAAAACCCAGAACGGACTCTACTTATAAACGAGGGCAAATCGGGGAGCAGGTCAATATCTCCGCATTTCTCAAGGCGTCGTTCTGACGCAAACTATACCCGGCCCTTGAGGGCGAGGTTTGCGGCGCGAGAAGTTCAAGACTTGAATGTCCTCAGCGGTGATGGAATTTCCGCCTCGTAATCGAAATCATCATCTTGTGCGAAATCAGGATCGAGTTGTCGCCCATGGCGAACGGAAGTGATTTCCACGATTTCGCCATGCAATTCATAATCTACAATATAGTCGCCAACAACAAGTCGCATCGCCCCCTCAAGAGGCAGTCCGTTCGTTTTACGACCCAGTTCCGGGAATTGGGACAGGTCCTGCCGTGCTTTGCGGAATCTAGCCTTCAACTTTTCGGCCGCGGATGGACTCCGGTCTCGCAAATATCTTGCTTCCGCGCGAAGGTAAGTTTGAGCATTGTCGGAAAGGATGACCCGCCTGCTCAAGAAATCGAACCTTGCCGAGCTTGGACGATCTGATCGATCTCATCCAAAACTTCGTCCATATCGCGAAACTTGCCGGCAGCAATCTGGGCCCGTCCCTCGATCACAGCCAAAATATCCGCCCCTTCCGTCGCGAGATATCGGCGGAGGGCGCGAACGATAACCCAACTTCTGGTCCGATCTGAAGCCTCAGCGACACGCTCTATCGATTTCAACATTTCCACCGGTAAGCGCAAAGAAATCGGGTCGGAAAGATCAGCACTCATCGTGAGCTCCATTTGTATTACTTCGTAATACACCGAGCGCATTGTGTCAAGTACCCATCTTGCTACCCGCAGCGGACGACCGTTCACTTGGCCACGCCGATCTGCGGTACGTCATCGATTGCGGGGTTAAAGGCCGCCTCGCCGTTCAGCAATTCTACGAGCAGACTTTTTCCAATGTCGCAGGCTCGCGCCGAAACTAGCCCGATGAAAAGGTTATCCGGATTTTCGCGTTGAACAGCTGATGGGAGGCTGCGCGGGTTAGCCGATAAAATACGATTCAAATCTTAGAGATCGTTTCGGTCCTCGCCGCGCAGGTCTCGCCTTTGTCATCGCTCGTCCGCACCTTCACGACCCGGATAGCCAGCCATACCGCGTTGTCGGCGAGGGCGGCGCTGGAGTCGCGGGTCGACCGCGAGCTCCACGCGGCCCTGCGCAACGGGCGCAAGTTCACCGGCGATCTGCCATCTCGTTCTATCAGCAGTTCGGCATATCGGCGAAGACGCTGGACGGGATCCACCGCCAGCGGAAGGGCAGACTGGCGTCCATCGCTCCCCGCTACGGGTCGAGCGTCCACGCGGCCGCGGCTCTGTGAAGACGATCCGAACCAGTTGATGACGTCAGTGTGCGCTCGAATGAAGCGCGCGTGTGGTTAGGGACGATCCCGTCGCGGGGCACGCGGGTTTGCATTGCGGGATCGCCAAGTCACCTGCTGATCCGGGCGTCCGCGATCACCTTCTAAAAAAAGAGCGTTGGATGCTCACGATGAAAAGAAGAGAGGTATATAAATACCTAGCGATGATTTCGTGCCCACAGCTTATCCCGAACCCACCGATTCAGAACACTGCTCCCCGGGAGCGGATACAAAGGCATGCTCTTGAGAAGAACGGTCATTGGCCGACGTCCGCGCCTGCATAGGAGTGTGGCTTCACGCCAAATTCTGTCGACCTTGGTGCCGTTGAACCAAGCGATGAGATGACACGCAGATGAAAAGGTGGTGCGCGCGGCGCGCGTCGCCGAGTTAGATCACGAAGCCATACGTCTTGCGCGACGTGGATCGCTTAAGCCTGCAGCTAGACGCCGGAAGTCGTCTCGGCGCCCACTACGTATGAGGCGAGCCATTTCCTCTGCCGTGAACGGCAGGTTCTCTTTCGATTCAACTGGCTTTACCGTCGAAAGTTGAAAAATTCGGCGCCACCATTTCAGCATCGCTGACCCTCCAGCCGCCTGACGATGTTTGATGGGCGTCCTAGCTGCGACCACCCATTCCTGATCGATTTTACCACAGCTAACCAGATCAAAGGGCGGGTACCACATTCCGCACCAATTGACGCGAGATCAGGCAGGCAACTGAGGCCTTTCTGCGCCGACACCCCCAATTCCCGCATACGGACCGGAGAGCTTGGTATGTGCGAGCCGTGGGAAAACGGCAGGAGAGCCCGCGCCCGGAATGATCCATCTCTGTCCGCTGGCCAATTTAGCGTTCCAAAATGGACACTAAAGTGCTTCAGGTGGTCAACTTAGGTAGGTTTCCACAGCTACGGCTAAGGTTGACTCCCGTCAAATCCGTTATAGTCTATAATTATTCTTCCTAAGACTTATCGGTGCCGATGACCCAAGCCGCCTCTGCCACGTCCGTCGCAGCTTCCGCCTCGCTTCTCCAGATCGAGACCAGAGGCCGTGTGCTGCTCGTGGGCCTCAATCGCCCGACCAAGCGCAACGCGCTCAATGACGCGATCATCCTGGAGATCGAGCAGGTGTTTCTAGCGCTGCCGGAGGAGATCGGTGCGGTGGTGATCCACGGCATCGGCGGACACTTTTCGGCCGGGCTCGATCTCTCCGAATTGCAGGAGCGCGACGCCACGGCCGGGCTGCATCATTCCCGCATGTGGCACCGGGTGTTCGATCTGATCCAGCACGCCCGCGTCCCGGTCATCGCTGCGCTGCAGGGCGCCGTCATTGGCGGTGGGCTGGAACTTGCCTGCTCGGCGCATATCCGCGTCGCCGATCCCAGCGTCTATTATGCGCTGCCCGAGGGCAGCCGTGGTATCTTCGTCGGCGGCGGCGCCTCGATGCGGCTGCCGCGCCTGATCGGCGTGCACCGGATGGCCGACATGATGCTCACCGGCCGCGTCTACAAGGCGGAAGAGGGCGCAACGCTCGGCTTCTCGCAATATCTGACGGACGCCGATGCTGCGCTCGCCAAGGCGATCGAGCTCGCCGAGCGTGTCGCGCAGAACGCGCCGCTGACGAATTTCGCCGTCCTGCAGGCACTGCCGCTGATCGCGGAGGCGAGCCCGCAGACAGGCCTGATGCTGGAATCGCTGATGGCCTCGGTGGCGCAGAGCGATCAGGAGGCGAAGAACCGGATCCGGGATTTTCTGGAGAAGAAAACCGGCAAGGTGAAGTCCGGCTGAGCGCCGTTACGACAAGACGACAAGAACAAAAACACGGGACGGAACGACACAGAGGACGGGACAACTATGTCTGCAGTGGCGAAGACGAGCGACCAGACAGGAGGCGCGGCCAGGCATCCGCTGCGGCCGATTTCCTACGGCGATCCTGCCGTCAGCGTAGAGCGCCGTGACGACGGCACCATCTATCTGCGCCCAGTCAACGCCATCGGTGACTATCCGACGCGGGTTACCGACTATCTGCATCACTGGGCGAAGGAGACGCCGGACCGCGTCTTCATGGCCGAGCGCGGCGAAGGCGGTGGCTGGCGCGAAGTTACTTATGCACAGATGCTGGATGCGACCCGTCGCATCGCGTCAGGTCTGCTGGCCCGCAATCTGTCGCCGGAGCGGCCGATCGTCATCCTGTCCGGCAATTCGGTCGATCATGCACTTGTCGCGTTCGGCGCGCTGTATGCGGGCATTCCCTTCGCGCCGGTGTCGCCAGCTTATTCGCTGGTGTCGAAGGATTACGGCAAGCTCAACTATCTGATGAAGCTGCTGACGCCCGGTCTCGTCTTCGTCGACGATGGCGACGCATTTACGGATGCGATCCGTCTCAATGTGCCCGCCGATGTCGAGGTCGTCGTCTCCAATGGTGCGCTCGCCGATCGCGGCGTGACGACATTGTCGGAACTGCTGCGGACGTCGGAAGCCGCCGATCTCGATGCGGTCAATCAGGCGATCGGTCCGGATACGATCGCGAAATTTCTGCTGACGTCGGGGTCGACCGGCAATCCGAAAGCGGTGATCAACACCCAGCGCATGATGTGTGCCAACCAGATCATGCTGCGCGACACGCTGGCTTTCCTGAAGGATGAGCCGCCGGTCATCATCGACTGGCTGCCGTGGAATCACACCTTCGGCGGCAATCACAATATCGGGCTGACGCTGTTCAACGGCGGCTCGATGTATCTCGATGAGGGCAAGCCGACGCCCGCCGGAATCGCCGAGACGATCCGAAACCTGCGCGAAATCTCGCCGACGGTCTATTTCAACGTCCCCAAGGGCTATGAGTCGCTGCTGCCCTATCTGCGCGAGGATGCGCAGCTGCGTGAGAAGTTCTTCTCGCGCCTGCATGCGATGTTTTTCTCGGGTGCTGCCCTGTCCACCTATGTCTGGAACAGTCTCGACGAACTCTCCGTTCAGACCACGGGCAAGCGCGTGCCGATGCTCACAGGCTTAGGCGCCACCGAGACTTCGCCCTTCTTCATGTGTGTGACGCCGCTCACCAGCCGCTCAGGCCATGTCGGCCTGCCCGTGCCCGGTAACGATGCCAAGCTGGTGCCGAACAACGGCAAGATGGAGGTGCGCGCCAAAGGGCCGAACGTCACGCCCGGCTACTGGCGCCAGCCCGAACTCACCGCAAAGGCCTTCGACGAGGAGGGGTACTATATTTTCGGCGACGCTTTGAAGGCCGTCGATCCCGCAGACTTCGCGGCCGGTTTCGATTTCGACGGACGCATTTCCGAGGACTTCAAGCTGGGCAGCGGCACCTGGGTCAGTGTCGGGCCGCTCCGTGCACGCCTTGTCGGCACCTGTGCGCCACTGGTGCGGGATGTGGTCATTGCCGGCATCAATCGCGATGAACTTGCAGCGCTGGTGATCCTCGATCTCGACGGTTGCCGTGTCATCAATCCCGATCTGCCGCCGGGCGATCTCGCTGCGGCCGCGCGTGACCCGGTGGTCCGCGATGCCTTCCGCGAGCGGCTCGGCCGCTTTGTCGCCGGTGCCACCGGATCGTCCACGCGCATCGCCAAGGCCGTGCTGCTGGATACGCCGCTGTCCATCGACAGGGGCGAGGTGACGGACAAGGGCTCCGTGAACCAGCGGGCCGTGCTGGAGCATCGGGCGGCGCTGATCGACGAGATCTATGCGGGCGATGTGCAGGCCAAAGTGATTTCGGTTTAGGTCGCCGGGCGCGTTAATCCTGCGGCAAAGCACCCTCGTGATGGGACTTTACCGCCCCCGCGCCACTGACCTAAAGAAGGGGCTGAACGATCGGCCAAACTTTGATTTAGCTGACGATAATAAAAGAACCTTGAGGGAGAGACCAATGACCAAGCATCACCTGACGAGTCATTTGGCGATAGCGGCCGTTGCCGCGTCGCTGGCATTTGCCACGCCTGCCCTCGCGCAGGAAATCGTGGTGGGCATCACCACCTCGACCACCGGCCCGGCCGCGGCCCTCGGCATTCCCGAGCGCAATGCGCTGGAATTCGTGCCGAAGGAAATCGGCGGCGTGCAGCTCAAGATCATCGTGCTCGACGATGGCGGTGACCCGACTGCCGCCACCACCAATACCCGTCGTTTCGTGACTGAATCCAAGGCCGACGTGATCATGGGCTCGGCGGTGACGCCGACCAGCATCGCGGTATCGAATGTGGCCAACGAGGCGGGCATCCCGCATTTCGCGTTGTCGCCGCTGCCGATTACGCCGGAACGCGCCAAGTGGTCGGTCGCGATGCCGCAGCCGGTGCCGATCGTCGGCAAGGTGATGTACGATCACATGAAGGCGAAGGGCATCAAGACCATCGGCTATATCGGCTATTCCGACAGCTATGGCGACTTGTGGTTCAACGATCTCAAGAACCAGGCCGTGCCGATGGGCATCAACATCGTCGCCGAGGAGCGCTTTGCCCGTCCGGATACGTCGGTCACGGGTCAGGTGCTGAAGCTGATCGCCGCCAATCCCGACGCGATCCTGGTCGGCGCCTCCGGCACCGCCGCCGCACTGCCGCAGACCGAACTGCGCGACAAAGGCTACAAGGGCCTGATTTACCAGACCCATGGCGCCGCCTCGATGGATTTCATCCGCATCGCCGGCAAGGCTGCGGAGGGCGTGCTGATGGCGTCCGGTCCGGTGATGTATCCGGAAGGACAGCCGGATTCGGCGCTCACCAAGAAGCCGGGCATGGCGCTGAACACGGCCTATGAGGCCAAATACGGCCCCAACAGCCGCAGCCAGTTCGCCGGCCATGCCTATGACGCCTTCGAGGTGCTCAAGCGCGTGATCCCGACCGCGCTGAAGAGCGCGAAGCCGGGTACCCCCGAGTTCCGCGAGGCGATCCGTCAGGCGCTGCTGACCGAGCGTGAAATCCCGGCGAGCCAGGGCGTCTACAACTTCACGGAGAAGGACCGCTATGGTCTCGACGAGCGCTCGCGCATCCTGCTGACGGTCAAGGACGGCAAATACGTCCTGGCGCAGTAATACCTTCGGCTGAGGGGCCCCGGCGCCAAGCCGCTTTCCCTGCAGCGCAATATTGGCTAACCAGAGCCGGCCTTCACCCGAAGGCCGGCTCTTTGCCGTGCGCGCGCCGTCGCGCAAATCGCCACCCGCATGCCGTCGGTCGGCCTGATGTGCCGCCGCAGCCGCTGCGTTCCCGTCCATCCAAGAAAGTCAAAAAATGTCCAAGCTTCATCTGGCGATCGCGGCCGTTGCCGCTGCGCTGGCGGTTGCTTCCCCGGCGGAAGCCCAGAGCCCTGAAATCACCATCGGCGTCAGCCTCTCCACCACCGGCCCGGCTGCCGCGCTCGGCGTGCCCGCGCGCAATGCGCTGGACTTCGTGCCGAAGGAAATCGGCGGCGTGCCGCTGAAGCTGATCGTGCTGGACGACGGCGGCGATCCGACTGCGGCCACCACCAATGCCCGCCGCTTCGTCACCGAATCCAAGGCTGACATCATTGTCGGCTCGTCGATCGTGCCGACCTCCATCGCCATCTCGGCGGTCGCCAACGAAGTCGGCGTGCCGCATTTCAGCCTGTCGCCGATGCCCTTCACGCCGGCGCGCGAGAAGTGGTCGGTGGACATGCCGCAGCCGGTCGAGATCGTCGGCAAGGTGATGTACGACCACATGAAGGCCAATGGCGTGAAGACCGTCGGTTACATCGGCTATTCCGACAGCTATGGCGATCTGTGGTTCAACGACTTCAAGAACCAGACCGGTGGGCTCGGCATGAAGATGGTGGCCGACGAGCGCTTCGCACGTCCGGACACCTCGATCACCGGCCAGGCGCTGAAGCTGATCGCCGCCAATCCCGATGCTATCCTGATCGGCGCTGCCGGCACCGGCGCCGGCATGCCGCAATCCGAACTGCGCGACCGCGGCTATAAGGGCCTGATCTACCAGACCCACGGCGCTGCCTCATCGGACTTCATCCGTATCGCCGGCAAGGCGGCGGAAGGCGTGCTGATGGCTGCAGGTCCGGTGATGTATCCGGAAGGGCAGCCGGATACGGCGCTGACCAAGAAGCCGGGCATCGAGCTCAACACCGCCTATGAAGCCAAGTATGGTGCGGGCAGCCGCAGCCAGTTCGCCGGCCACTCCTACGATGCGTTCGAAGTGCTGAAGCGCGTCGTGCCCGTGGCGCTGAAGACCGCGAAGCCCGGCACCCCGGAATTCCGCGACGCCATCCGCCAGGCGCTGCTCACCGAGCGTGAGATCCCGGCGAGTCAGGGCGTCTACAACTACACCGAAAAGGACCGCAACGGCGTAGACGACCGCTCGCGTATCCTGCTGACGGTGAAGGACGGGAAATACGTTCCGACGAAGTAGTACTCGTCATTGCGAGCGCAGCGAAGCAATCCAGAAGGCCACACGAACGAAGGCTGGATTGCTTCGTCGCTTCGCTCCTCGCAATGACGATTGAACGCTCAAATCGCGCTTGCGCCCTCGTGCTGGAAGCCGAGATAGCTGGCCACCACGCGCTGGTTGCTGGCGATATCGCTTGCGGCTCCATCGAGCACGAATTCGCCGAGCTCCATCACATAGGCGCGGTCGGCGATCTTCAGCGCTGCCTGCGCATTCTGTTCTACCAGCAGCACAGCGACACCGGCGGCCTTGAGCTCTCCGACGATACGGAAAATATCCGCGACGATGATCGGGGCGAGGCCGAGGCTCGGCTCGTCGAGCATCAGTAGCTTCGGCGCGCCCATCAGCGCGCGGCCCATGGCGAGCATCTGCTGCTCGCCTCCACTCAATGTGCCCGCAAGTTGCTTGCGGCGTTCCTTGAGGCGCGGGAACAGGGTGTAGACGCGCTCGAAGGAGCGGGCGGCCGTCGCCTTGTCGATGCGGAAGGCGCCGAGCAGGAGATTGTCCTCGACATTCATCGTGGCGAACAGTTCGCGATGTTCAGGGACGAGGCTGAGGCCGGCTGCGACGCGATCCTCGATGTCGAGCTTGCTGATCTCCTTGCCGGCAAACTGCACGCCGCCTTTCAGCGGCAGGATGCCCATGGTGGCGTTCAGCAGCGTCGTCTTGCCGGCGCCATTGGCGCCGATGATGGTGACGATCTCACCGTCGCGGACCTCGAGATTGACGGCGCGCACGGCCTCGACCTTGCCATAGGCTACATGCGCGTCGGTGACTTGCAGCAACGCACTCATGCGGCGGCTCCGAGATAGGCCTTGATCACGTCGGGATTGGTCTTGATCTCGCTAGGCGTGCCTTCGGCGATCTTGGTGCCGAAATCGAGCACCACGATGCGGTCGGCGAGGTTCATGACGAAGCCCATATCGTGCTCGACGAGCAGCACCGACATGCCGCCTTCGCGCAACTGGCGCAGCAACGCAGCGAGCTGCTGCTTCTCCATGTGGCGCAAGCCGGCCGCGGGTTCATCGAGCAGCAGCAGCATCGGATCGACGCACAGTGCACGGGCGATCTCGACGATGCGCTGCTGGCCAAGAGATAGGCTGCCTGCGAGCTGGTTCATCTGCTCGCCGAGGCCGACGCGCTCGATCTGGCTGGCGGCTTCTGCGAGGAGCTTGGCTTCGTCGGCACGATCGAGGCGCAGCATCGAGGCGATGGCGCCGGAGCTTCCGCGCAGATGCGCGCCGAGGGCGACATTCTCCAGCACGGTCATGTCGGGGACGAGCTTCACATGCTGGAAGGTACGGGCGACGCCGAGTTTCACCACTTCCTGCGGCGGAGCGCCCGAGACGCTCTCGCCGCGCACGGTGACTTTGCCCGCGGTGGCCGGCAGCACGCCGGTGATGAGATTGAAGGTCGTGCTCTTGCCGGCGCCATTGGGGCCGATCAGCGCGACGATCTCGCGGCTCTTCACCTCGAACGACACATCGTTCACGGCAACCACGCCGCCGAACTGCTTGCGGGCTTTCTCGACCTGTAGCAGCACCCCATCGTCCGGTGCGCTTTCCGCGCGACCGGGCAGCGCTTCCGCCGACGCCGGGCGCTTGCGGCCGTCCTTGGCCGGCAGCAGCGAGGTGACCCACGGCCACATACCGGTGGGGGCGAGCTGCAGCAATGCGACGAGCAGGATGCCGAATACGATGGCTTCGAGTTGTCCACTGCCGCCGAACAGGATCGGCAGATAGCTCTGCAGCACTTCCTTGAGGATGATGACCACGGCTGCCCCGAGCACACCGCCCCACACATAGCCGGCGCCGCCGACCACGGCGATGAACAGATATTCGATGCCGAGATGCGGGCCGAACGGCGTCGGATTCGCGGCGCGCTGGAAGTGCGCATAGAGCCAGCCGGACAGGCCGGCGAGGACGGCGGCATAGATGAACACCAGCAGCTTCGCACGTGCGGTCTGCACGCCGAAGGCCTCGGCGGCGACATGGCCGCGGCGCAGTGCGCGGATGGCGCGGCCGGTGCGGCTATCGAGCAGGTTCATCGACAGGATCGCGCAGAGGATGACCGCGATCCAGATCGGGAAATAAATCGTGCCGGGATCGAGCATCTTCCACGATCCGATCGATAGCGGCGGGATGCCCGAGATGCCGTCATTGCGGCCGAGGAATTCCAGCTTGCTGAACAGGTAGAACAGGCTGATGCCCCAGGCGATGGTGCCGAGCGGCAAATAATGGCCCGACAGGCGCATGGTGATGAGGCCGAGGAACACGGCGGCGAAGCCGGCGACCAGCAGCGAGAGCGGCAGGGTCAGCCAGGGCGATACGCCGTAGGTCGTGCTCAGCACGGCGGTCGTATAGGCGCCGAAGCCGCAGAAGGCCGCCTGGCCGAACGAGGTGAGGCCGCCGACGCCGGTGAGCAGCACCAGGCCCATGGCGACCAGCGATGCCAGGCCGATATTGTCGAGCAACACGATCCAGAATGGCGGGATGCCCGGTACGAACGGGATCACAGCCATCACGAGTGCGAAAACGAAGATGGGAAGGAGACGCGACTGCATGACGCTCAATCCTTCTCTTCTTCGACTTCAGGCGCTGCGAGCGAGCGCAGCACCAGAACCGGCAGGATCAGCGTGAAGACGATCACTTCCTTGAAGTTGCTGGCATAGAATGACGAGAACGCCTCCACGCAGCCGACCAGGATCGCCGCGGCCGCCGTGATCGGATAGCTGACGAGCCCGCCGATGATGGCGGCGACGAAGCCCTTGAGGCCGATCAGGAAGCCGGTGTCGTAGTAAAGCGTGGTGATCGGCACGATCAGGATGCCGGAAATGGCGCCGATGACCGAGGCGAGCAGGAAGGCGAGCTGGCCCGACAGCGTGGTGCGGATGCCGCTGAGGCGGGCGCCAAGGCGGTTCACCGCGGTGGCGCGCAGCGCCTTGCCATAGAGCGTGTAGCCGAAGAACAACCACAGGCCGGCGATCAGCGCGATGGTGATGCCGTAGACGGCGATGCTCTGGCCGGTGAAGCGGAGCGCGCCGATGGTGATGGCATCGGTCGAGATCGCCGGGCCGCGTTGGCCCTCGGCGCCGAAGAAGACGAGGCCAAAACCCTGCAGCGCGAGGTGGCAGCCGACCGAGGCGATCAGCAGCACCAGCACCGAGGTGTGGGCGATGGGCTGATAAGCGATGCGATAGAGATAGAGGCCGATGGCGGCGACGATCAGCAGCGACAGGGCGATGTTGACGGCGATGTTCGACGGCTTGCCGGCGAGCGCCAGCATCACGCCCCAGATCGCCAGCGGGAACACGATGTTGACGGCCAGCGAGCGGAACACACGCTTGGCTTGCAGCGCGCGGCGGAAGGTAAACAGGTCGAAGGCGAAGGCCACGACGCCCATCGCTGCCGCTAGCTTGATGGTTCCCGGCATTTGCCCGGCCGAGAGGCTGGCATAGGTCAGCGCGCCGAAAGTGATGAACTCGCCCTGGGGGATCAGGATCACGCGCGTGACTGCGAAGACCAGCACCAATGCCAGTCCCAGCAGCGCGTAGATTGCGCCATTGGTGATGCCGTCCTGAAGCAGGAACAGCAAGATCGTCGTATTCAAGGCCGGACGCTCCCCCATATTGCCTGCCGCGGCGGATACCACAGGGGCAGGACAATCAACAATGGCGGTTGAACCCGCTCTCACATTGGGTATATTTGATAACGATTATTGGACATAACTCAAGCCCAGCCGTGATCCGACCGGGTGTGACATCAAACCACCGGGATTCGCGGAAGGCGAACGATGACGACCTCGAAAAACCCGCTTCAGCAATCCGCAAAGCCTGTCGAGCCGGCCGGCTTCGACGAGGAGGGTACTGCGCTGCAGATGGGCGAACTCAGCGAGCTGCTGGGTTATGTCATCAAGCGCGCGCAGCTGAGGGTGTTCGACGACTTTCACCGCACCATGGCCCCACTGCAGCTTTCGCCGGCGCAGTTCTCCGTGCTGCTGCTGCTGGACAGGAATCCCGGCCGCAATCAGACCGAGATCGCCAATACGCTCGGCATCCTGCGGCCGAATTTCGTGTCGATGCTGGACGGGCTGGAAAGCCGCGATCTGCTGACGCGGATGCGCTCGCCGAACGACCGTCGCTCCCATGTGCTGATGCTCACGGACAAGGGCCGCGCCACGCTGGCGCGCGCCAAGAAGCTGGTGGCGACGCGGCACGAGGCGCGCCTGATCGAGCTGCTTGGGCCCGGCGAGCACAAGGCGTTGCTCGGCATGATGGCAAAGATTGCTGAGGAGTTTTAGGGCGCTTGCGGTGTCCCTCCCCGCTGCGCGGCTTCGCCGCTTGGGGGAGGGAAAAGAGCTAGCCCACCAAAATCACGCGCACATCATTCACATTGGTCAGCGTCGGGCCGGTCTGCAGCAGATCGCCTGTCGCTGTGAAGAATGTGGTCGCGTCGTTGTTCTTCAAGGTCGCCACCGGATCGAGATTCTGCGCACGCATCGCCTCGAAGGTGCGCTCATCCAGCAGGGCCCCAGCCGGATCGCTGGCATTGCCGGCGCCGCCGTCGGCGCCATCGGTATCGCCGGCGAGTGCGACGATGCCGGTCGTATCCTTGAAAGCTTCGACCAGCGCCAGCGCATATTCCTGATTGGGGCCGCCGCGGCCATTGCCCGTTACGGTCACCGTGAGCTCGCCGCCGGAGAGGATCGCAAGCTTACGGCCCTCGGCTTGTGCTTTCAGCGCCATCTTGGCGTGCTCGGCCGCGACTTCCCGGGCCTCGCCTTCGAGGTCGGCACTGAGATCGATGGTCTCGTAACCGGCATCGCGCGCCACCTTGATCGCTGCATCGAGCGATTCCTTCGGCCGGGCGATCAGCTTGAAGGTCGCGCGCGCGAAGGCCGGATCGTTCGGTTTCACGCTTTCATTGGCGGGATCGTTCAGCGCGGCGTTGACCGCATCTTCCACCGCCAGCTCGTATTTGGCGATGATCGCGCGGGCATCGGCCAGCGTCGTGGTGTCGGGCACGGTCGGGCCGGACGCAATCACCGCGGGATCGTCGTGCGGCACATCGGAAATCGCGAGCGACAGGATCTCGGCCTGCTGCCCGGCGCGGGCGAGGCGGCCGCCCTTGATGCGGGAGAGATGCTTGCGGACGGTGTTGATCTCGCCGATCACGGCGCCGGAGCGGAGCAAAGCGCGGTTGAGCTGCTGCTTCTGCTGGAACGTGATGCCGGCGACCGGAGCGGTCCAGTTGGCTGAGCCGCCGCCAGTGATCAGCACCAGCAGAAGATCGTCGGCCGTGGCCGTGGCGGCGAGCGCCAGCGTGTCATCGGCGCCCTTCATACCGGCTTCGTCGGGCACGGGATGGCCTGCCTCGACCACGCGGATGCGGCGGGTCGGCACGCCATGGCCGTGGCGGGTGGTGGCGATGCCGGTCAGGCGCTCGGGATCGAGCTTGAGTTCGTCGAGATAATGCTTCTCCGCAGCGGCGGCCATGGCGGCGGCGCCTTTGCCCGCGGCAAGGCAGATGATGCGACCTTTCGGCGGCGCCGGCAGATGGGCGCTGAGAATGACGTCGGGATGCGCTGCAGCGACAGCGGCATCGAAAATGGCGCGGAGCAGGGGGCGTTTGTCGGTCATGGCAGGGGTTATGCCGGGCAATCGAGGGGGCGGCAAGATGGGCGTTCATCCCCTCGCCCGCGAAGCGGGAGAGGGTGGATGCGCGCCGGCAGGCGCGCAGACGGGAGAGGGTAGAGGGTCCGTGGCCACCGAGTCTGTTGCAGGCCCTCTCCCGCCTTCGCTACGCTCGGGCACCCTCTCCCGCAAGCTGGAGAGGGGACAGAAAGCGCCTCAATTCGTTCCGACTTCGCCCTTCATCACCTCACCGAAGAGCTTCCAAGCCTCTCCTTCAAACCTCATCATCTGCATCTGGTCGATGGGTGCGAAGTCGGTGGGCGAGGTGTTGACCTTGACGCCGGGCAGCAGGGTCGGCTGCTGGATGTCCTTCAGGTTCGCCGCCTGCTTCATCACATTGGCGCGGGTGAGGTCATCGCCGCACTGCTTGAGCAGGATCGCCATGGTCACGGCGATGTTGTAGCCGGACATCAGCGAGGAATCCGCCGGATTACCGTCCGGCACATATTTGGCGAGGAACTCCTTGTAGGCGATCATGCCGGGATCGTCCTTCCATTGCGGGTCAGTGGCGTCCTTGGCGTAGTGCGCGGAGATCACGCCCTGGGAGTTTTCAAGGCCGGCGGGCTTCAACACCTGGCCGACCGAGACACTGACACCCGGCACGATCATGGTCGGCTTCCAGGCGAGTTCGGCAATCTTCTTGATGGTTTGTGCCGCGAACTTCGGCGTGGCGAAGATGACCACGACGTCGGGATTGGCGGCCTTGATCTTCACGATATGCGAGTCGATCGTGGGCTCGGTCAGCTCATAGCTGTCCTCGATCACGACCGCTGACGCCTTGTCGCCGAAACCGTCCTTCAGGCCCTTGAGGTAGTCCTTGCCGAAGTCGTCGTTCTGATAGAGCACGCCGACTTTGGCGCCGGGCTTCTCCTTCAGGAGATACTGCGCATAGATGCGGCCTTCGCTCTGGTAGCTCGGCAGATAGCCCATGGTCCAGGGGAAGTGCTTCGGGTCGTTCCACTTGGTGGCGCCGGTGGCGAGGAACAGCTGCGGCACCTTCTTGGCGTTCATGTATTTGTGGATCGCCGTGTTCGAGGGCGTGCCGAGCGCCGAGAACATCAGTAGCACTTCATCGGACTCGACCAGTTTGCGGGTCTGCTCGACGGCCTTCGGCGGCGAATAGGCGTCGTCATAGGAGATGTAATTGATCTTGCGGCCGTTGATGCCGCCCTGGTCGTTGATCATCTTGAAATAGGCGGCCTGGGCCTTGCCGACGGCGCCATAGGCAGAAGCCGGTCCGCTATAGGGCACGATATTGCCGAGCTTGATTTCAGTGTCGCTGGCGCCGGTGTCGTATTTCTTTTGCGCCAGCGATGGGGTGGCGGAGGCGGCGAACAGCAGGGCGGCGGCCGAGAACGTAACGAGCCGCGCGGTCGTGGCAGACATTGGAGTTCCTTCCCTTGCTTGCAAGGCGATCTTGTTCTTGCGCAGGCGCAGTTCTTCGCGCTTGCGATGCGGTCATACCGCGAATGCACAGTGGCTCAAGTGGAAAGCGTCCGGAAACGCAGAAGGGCTTGCGAAATTTCGGTCGCAAGCCCTCTGTTTTCCGCCGAGTGGAATGAGGCGTCAGCCGCCGACTTCGGCGCCGATGACATCGCCGAAGAATTCCCACTGGCCGTTCTTGAAACGCATCATCTTCGATTGCTCGATGGGAGCGAAGTCGTTGGCCGATGTGTTGATCTTGATGCCTGGGAGCAAGGTATCGGGCGCGAAGTCCTTCAGGCTCGCGGCCTGCTTCATCACATTCTCACGGGTGAGATCGTCGCCGCATTGCTTCAGCACCTGCACCATGGTCTGCGCGGCCGCGTAGCCATAGGGGAGATTGCTGTCGGCGACATTGGCTCCCGGCATATATTTGTCGATGAAGGCCATGAACTTCTTCATGCCGGCGTCGTCCTTCCATTGCGGGTCGGACGCGTCCTTCAGATAGCCGGCCGACAGCACGCCTTCGGAGGCTTCGAGCCCGGCGGGCTTCATGACCGCGCCGATGGAGATGCTGACGTCGGTCATCAGATGCATCGGCTTCCAGCCGAGTTCTGCGGCCTTCTTGATGGCCTGGGCAGCGAATTTCGGCGTCGAGATGTTGACGAGCACATCGGCGCCGGCGTCCTTCATCTTGACGATGTGATTGTCGATGGACGGCTCGGATGTTTCGTAGCTCTCCTCCATGAGGATCATCTTTGAGGCCTTATCGCCGAACACATCCTTGAGGCCGGCAAGATAGTCCTTGCCGAAATCGTCATTGGCATAAAACACCGCGACCTTGCCGTCGGGTTTGTTCTTCAGGATGTATTTGGCAAAAATCCGCGCCTCGGCGCGGTAGCTCGGCTGGAAGCCCATGGTCCACGGGAAGTTCTTCGGGTCGTTCCACTTGCTGGCGCCGGTGGCGACGAAGAGTTGCGGCACCTTCTTGGTGTTTTGATATTTCTGCACGGCCGTCTGCGTCGGCGTGCCCAGCGCGTTGAAAACCAGAAGCACCTCGTCGCTCTCGATCAGCTTGCGGGTCTGCTCGACGGTCTTGGGCGGCGAATAGGCGTCGTCATAGCTGATCCAGTTGATCTTGCGGCCATTGATGCCGCCCTGATCGTTGATCATCCGGAAATAGGCTTCCTCGGTCTTGCCGATGACGCCATAGGCGGAGGCGGGGCCGCTATAGGCTTCGACATTGCCGATCTTGATTTCGGTGTCGGTGGCGCCGGTGTCGTATTTCTTCTGGGCGAAGGCATTGGTGGCTGTCGCTGCGAGCAGCGCGATGGCCAGTGACAAGGCAGCCGGACGAGCGGCCAAACGCAGATGTATTGCGGGCATTTCGGGTCTCCCTCACGATGTGTCATGCCAGTTTCTGGCACAGAGCTCTGCGGCTCCTCGTCACATTCAACACCGGAGCAAATGGCGCAGCAAGAAAAAGCCTCCGTGGCAGCGTCACGGAGGCGTTATTTCGCTCAAGAGAGCGGTATTCGTTGCTGCAGCGACTTACTGCGTAGCGGCCACATCGCCGCTGAACACCTCGCCAAAACGCTCCCAGGCGTTGCCCTTGAAGCGCTGCATCTGCAACTGCGAGATTGGCGCGAAGTCGGTGGACGAGGTGTTGATCCTGACACCCGGCAGCAGCGTATCGACCTCGAAGTCTTTCAGGCTGGCGGCCTGCTTCATCACATTGGCCCGAGTCAGGTCGTCACCACACATCTGCAGGACTTTCACCAGCGTTTGCGCGGCGCCATAGCCATAGATCGTGCTGGAGTCCGCCTTATTGGCTTCCGGCATGTATTTGTCGATGAAGGCGCTCCACTTCTTAATGCCCGGATCGTCCTTCCATTGCGGATCGGTACCGTCCTTGTTGTAGGATGCCGACAGCACGCCCTGCGCGTTCTCGAAGCCCGCCGGCTGCATCACAGCGCCGACGGAGATGCTGACATTGGCGAGAATCTGCAGTGGCTTCCAGCCGAGCTCGGCGGTCTTCTTGATGGTCTGCGCTGCAAACTTTGGCGTGGTGAAGATCATCAATACGTCGGGATTGGCAGCTTTCAGCTTCACCACATGCGTGTCGATGGTGGGTTCGGCAATCTCGTAGCTGTCTTCGATGACGATCATTGATGCGGCCTTGGCACCGAGGCCGTCCTTGAAGCCTTTCAGGTAATCCTTACCGAAATCGTCGTTCTGGTAGAGGATGCCGATCTTGGCATTCGGTTTCTCCTTGAGCAGATACTTGGCATAGATCACAGCCTCGCTCTGATAGGAGGGCTGCCAGCCGATGGTCCATGGAAAGTTCTTCGGATCGTTCCACTTGGTGGCGCCAGTGGCGACGAAGAGCTGTGGCACCTTCTTGCCGTTCAGATATTTCTGGATCGCCGTATTGGACGGTGTGCCGAGCGGATTGAACACGACGAGCACTTCGTCCGATTCGACGAGCTTGCGCACCTGCTCGACGGCCTTCGGCGGGGAGTAGGCGTCGTCATAGCTGATGAAATTGATCTTGCGTCCGTTGATGCCGCCATTGGCATTGATCATGTTGAAATAGGCGGCCTCGGTCTTGCCGATCAGCCCGTAGGCGGAGGCAGGGCCGCTATAGGGAATGATGTTGCCGATCTTGATCTCGGTGTCGGTGGCGCCGGTGTCGTATTTTTTCTGCGCGAATGCGCCGGTGCTGGCCAGCATCAAAGCGAGCGCAGCAGGGATCGCCCCAAGCCGCATGGATCGTGCAAGCATTCATCGTCTCCGTGGTGTTCGTCCCAAGTTTTTGCGGAGCTCTGCGGCTCCTGCGACATATTGAACGCCTGTCGGAGCAGCGTCACAAGAAAAAGCCCCTGCGACAAAATCGCAGGGGCTTCGTTCGCTCGATGTTGCAGTGCGTGCCGCGATTATTCCGGGGCGGTCACGTCGGCATTAATGATGTCGCCATACAATTCCCACTTCTCGCCCTTGAAGCGCATCATGCGCAGCTGTGCGATCGGGGCGTAGTCAGTGGCCGAGGTTGTGATGGTGATGCCCGGCAGCAGCGTGTCCGGTGCGAAGTCCTTCAGGCTCGCCGCCTGTTTCATCACGTTCTCGCGGGTCAGGTTGTCGCCGGCCATTTCCAGCACCTTCACCATGGTCTGCGCGGCGCCGTAGCCGAACACGAGGCTGTTGTCGGTGCGGTCGGCGCCCGGCATATACTTGTCGATGAAGGCCGACCACTTCTTCATGCCTGGATCGTCCTTCCACTGCGGGTCGGCGCCGTCCTTGCGATAGTCGGCCGACAGCACGCCCTGCGCATTGTCGAAGCCTGCGGGCTGCATCACCGCGCCGACCGAGACGCTGACATTGGTGACGATCTGCAGCGGCTTCCAGCCGAGTTCGCCGATCTTCTTGATGCCCTGTGCGGCGAATTTCGGCGTGACGAAATGCACGACCACGTCGGGATTGAGGGACTTGATCTTCACAATATGGGAATCGATGGTCGGCTCGGAGATTTCATAGCTCTCCTCGACCACCAGCATCGACGCCGCCTTGGCGCCCAGCGCTTCCTTGAATGCCTTCTGATAGTCCTTGCCGAAATCGTCGTTCTGATAGATCACCGCGACTTTGGCGTCCGGCTTTTCCTTCATCAGATATTTGGCATAAATCTGCGCCTCGACGGCGTAGCTCGGCTGCCAGCCCATGGTCCATGGGAAGTGCTTTGGATCGTTCCACTTGCTGGCGCCGGTGGCGACAAACAGCTGCGGCACCTTCCTGGCGTTCATGTATTTCTGAAAAGCCGTGTTCGACGGCGTGCCAAGCGAATTGAAAATCAGCAGGGCTTCGTCGGATTCGACCAGCTTGCGCGCCTGCTCGACGGCCTTCGGCGGAGAGTAGGCGTCGTCATAGGTGATGAAGTTGATCTTGCGGCCGTTCACGCCGCCATTGTCATTGACCATCTTGAAGTAAGCGGCCTCGGTCTTGCCGATCAGTCCATAGGACGAGGCAGGGCCGCTATACGGCATGATGTTGCCGATCTTGATTTCGGTATCGGTGGCGCCAGTGTCGTATTTTTTCTGGGCGAAGGCGCTGCCTGAGGCGGCAACGCTGAGGGTCGCGGCGATGGACAGTGCCATGGCGCGCGAACGGATCGACGGCATTTCTAACTCCCGATTTCTATTGTTCTTACGGGCCTTTATGGCTCCGACCGGATTGAACACCGTTCGCGCTTGTGCGGCAACAAAAAGCCCTGCGCGAGAGTGGCGCGCGGGGCTTCTTTATTAGGCACGGTAAATGCCGCGCGGCGGCAAATGTCAGCGTTCGATCTCACCTGAAATCACCGGCCCGAACAGTTCCCATTTCTCGCCGCCGAAGCGCATCATTTGCAACTGCTCGATGGGATAGTGATCGTTCGCCGAGGTGTTGAGCGTCACGCCCGGCACCACGATATCCGGGGTGAAGTCCTTGAGGCTTGCGGCCTGTTTCATCACATTGGCACGTGTGAGATCGTCGCCGGCCTGCTTCAACACCTGCACCATGGCCTGCGCGACGCCATAGCCATAGACGACGGAAATGTCGCTGCGGCTGTAATCGGGGGCATATTTGGCGAGGAAAGCTGCGAAGCGCTTCATACCCTCGTCGTTGTCCCATTGCGGATCCGATCCGTCCTTGGCGTAATAGGCCGACAGGATGCCACGCGAGATGCCGAGACCCGCGGGCTTCAGCACCGAGCCGACCGAGGCGCTCGCATAGCCCTGAATGTAAAGCGGCTTCCACTCCATCGCGGCGACCTTGCGGATCGCCTGTACCGCCGGTTTCGGCGTGGCCACGCTGATGAACACGTCGGCGCCGGACGCTTTCAGATTGATGATGCGGCTGTCGATGGTCGGCTCGGTCACTTCATAGGCTTCGGTCGCGACGATCATCGATGCCTTGTCGCCGAGGCCGTCCTTGAGACCCTTGAGCACGTCCTTGCCGAAATCGTCGTTTTGGTAGAGGACGGCAATCTTCGCGCCCGGCCTCTCCGTCAGCAGATACTTCGCATAGATGCGCCCTTCGCTTTGATAGGGCGGCTGCCAGGCCATCGTCCATGGATAGGCCTTGTGGTCGCCAAACGAGGTGCTGCCGGCGCCGACGAACAGTTGTGGCACCTTGTTCGCGTTCAGATATTTCAGAATCGCGGTATTCGAAGGCGTTCCGAGTGGATTGAACACCACAAGCACCTCGTCGCTTTCCACCAGCTTGCGCGCCTGCTCGACTGCTTTTGCGGGATTGTAGGCGTCGTCATAGCTGATGAAATTGATCTTGCGGCCGTTGATGCCGCCTTGATCGTTGATCATGCGAAAATAGGCGGCCTCGATGATTCCCGCGACGCCATAGGCGGAAGCCGGCCCGCTATAGGGCATGATATTGCCGATCTTGATCTCGGTGTCGGACGCGCCGGGATCGTATCGCTTCTGCGCCGCAGCCGGGCCGGCGAGCAGCAGGGACAGCGCGGCAATCGGTGCGATCGATACGGGTGACAACAGGCGGAGCGGCATCCGGACATCCTCGCGGGGCGAGGGGGCGCTGACGTCAGCACCCGAATGAAAAACCCCTCGCGACGCGGTCGCGAGGGGCACTCACTGTGTGGCAGAAAGATGGTGGCGTCAGCCCCGCCGCATCTTGCTGAACATGGCCTGTATACCGAAGGCCAGCTGGCGCGCGCCATTCGGCAGCAGGAAGATGATGAAGATCAGGATCACGCCGAACACGGCACCCGACAGGCCCTTCGACACATGTTCGGCGATGTTCGGCACGAACACGATGAACAGCGCGCCCGCGAGCGAGCCGGGGAGCCAGCCGACGCCGCCGACCACCATTCCCAGGAACAATGCGATGGCGAGCTGGATGGTATAGCCATCCGGCGCCACGAACTGCACGGCGATGGCGCCGAGCCCACCGGCGATGCCGGTGATGCCAGCGGAGACGCCGAAGGCGAGGGTCTTGTAGAGCGCCACGTCCACACCCATCGCCGAGGCGGCGATCTCGTTGTCGCGGATCGACATCATGGCGCGGCCGGAACGCGACCTCAGCAGATTGACCGACAGCATGTAGATGACGATCGCCACCACGAGGGTGAAGAAGTACAGCCACATGTCCTGCGACACCTTCAGCCCCATGGAGGCGAAGATCTCCGGCGCGTCCGGCTTGGTGACGACGAGGCCTTGCACGCCGCCGGTCCAGTGCTCGAACACGCCGAGCTTCAGCAGTTGCGGCATCGCCACGGCCAGAGCAAAGGTCGCCAGAGCGAGATAGATGCCGGACAGCCGCAGCGCCGGGAGGCCGAACAGGAAGCCGGCGATGAAGCAGACAAGACCGGCGAAGGGCAGCGTCAGCGCATAGTTCATCCCGGCATGTTCGATCAGGATCGCCGAGGTATAGGCGCCGAGCGCGTAGAACGCGCTCTGGCCGAGTGAGAACTGGCCGCTGGCACCCGTCAGGATGTTCAGCGCCAACACCGCGATCGCGTAGATCAGAACCATCGTCATCTGGAAGATGATGAAGTTCTTTACGAAGAACGGCGTGATCGCGAGTAATGCGAGCAGCACCAGCGAGGCGGCGGGCCCGAGCGACATCGCCTTTTTGGGAACGGCAGCGACCACCGGAGCAGCGGAGACTTCTTGCACGGTGCTCATGATCAGACTCGCTTGACGATGGTGCGGCCGAACAGGCCATGGGGTTTGACGACCAGCACGGTGATGATCAGCGCCAGCGCGATGGGCAGCTTGAGTTCGTTGCCGACACCCGGAATGTAGGTGCCGACGAGGTTCTCGAAGACGCCGACCAGGAAGCCGCCGATCACCGCGCCGAGCGGGCTCGACAGGCCACCGACAACTGCGGCCGCGAAGCCGTAGATCAGCACGCCGCCCATCATGTTGGGCTCGAGGAACACCACCGGGGCGATCAGCATGCCGGCGATCGAGCCGATCGCCGCTGCCATGCCCCAGCCGAGTGCGATCATCCACGACGTGTTGATGCCGACGAGGCGGGCCGATTCAGGCATCACGGCTGCTGCGCGCATCGCCAGACCCACGCGGGTGTAGCGGAAGAACAGGAACAGCAGGATCAGCAGCACCAGCGTGACGCCGATCATGCCGGCCTGGTGGGTCGAGATCAGCTGGCTGCCAAGGAACGGAGCCGAGCCGAATGGCGACGGGAACTGCTTGATGGTGAAGTCCCAGGTCAGGCCAGCGACGCTGTTGACGATGGCGAATAGCGCGATGAAGCCGGCGACATGTGTCAGTACCGGCGCCTTGGCGAGCGGCTTGAACAGAGCACGCTCGATGACGACACCGCCGACGAACGAGAAGATCAGCACCAGTACGAAGGCGATCCAGTAGGGCGTGCCCCACTGCATCAATTGCCAGGCGATGAAGGTCGAGAACATCGCCATTTCGCCCTGCGCGAAGTTCAGATGGTCGATGGCCTGGTAGATCATCACCACTGCGAGCGCCATACAGGCATAAATCGCGCCGGTGGCGATGCCAGCCAGGACTTGATTGGTAAACAGCTCCATGGCTTCCCCTCAATATCCCAGATAGGATTTACGGACATCTTCGTTGTTCGCGATCTCGTCGGCAGTGCCGGACATCACGATGCGTCCTGTTTCGATCACATAGGCCTTGTCGGCGAGTTCGAGCGCGAGCTGTGCGTTCTGTTCGACGACCAGGATCGAGACCTTGTCCTCGCGGTTGATCTTGCCGAGGATCTTGAACAGATCCCGCACGATCAGCGGCGCGAGGCCGAAGGAGGGCTCGTCCAGCAGCATCAGGCGGGGTCGCAGCATCAGCGCGCGGGCCACCGCGAGCATCTGCTGTTCGCCGCCGGACAATGTGCCGGCCTGCTGGGTATGGCGTTGCTTGAGCACAGGGAAGTGGTCGTACATGCGCTCGATATCGCTATCGATCGCCTTGGTGTCCTTTCGGCTGATGGCGCCGAGCTGCAGGTTCTCTTCCACCGTCATGGTGGTGAAGGTGCCGCGGCCTTGCGGCACATGGGCGATACCGAGGCGCACGATGCTCTCGGTCGATTTGTTGTCCAGCTTCTTGCCTTCGAACTCGATCGAGCCGGTGGAGCGCACCATGTTGCAGATCGCCCGCAGCGTGGTGGTCTTGCCGGCGCCATTGGCGCCAAGGAGCGTGGTGAGACTGCCTTCCTTGAGGTCGAATTCAAGGCCGTGCAGCGCCTGGACCTGGCCGTAATAGGCGCGCAGGTCCTTCACATGGAGCATCGCGGTCATGAATCCTTGTCCCCCAGATAGGCCTTGATGACAGCCGGGTCTTTCTGGACGGCAGCCGGTGTGCCTTCCGCGAGCTTCTTGCCGAAGTTCAGTGCGACCACATGGTCGGCGATCGACATCACGAGGCCCATGTGATGTTCGACCAGCAGCACGGTGACGTCGCGCTCGTCACGAATGCGCCGGATCAGGTCGCCGAGGACGTAGACTTCCTCGTGATTGAGACCGCCGGCGGGCTCGTCCAGCAGCAGGATCTTCGGCTCGGCTGCGAGAGCGCGCGCGAGCTCGACCCGCTTCTGGGTGCCGAAGGGCAGACCGCTGACGACAGTGTCGGCGACGTCGTGCAGGTTGAGATAGCCGAGGATGTCGTTGACGTCCTTGTTGATCGCCGCTTCACCCGCGCGGACCCATGGCAGTTTCAGGCTGTCGCTGATGATGTCGCTGTTTGTGCGGGCGTGCTTGCCGACGCGGACATTGTCGCGAACAGTGAGGTTGGGAAACAGAGCCACGTTCTGGAAGGTGCGGCCGATGCCGATCTCGGAGATCTTGTGGGCAGGCCGGGTCAGGATCGACTGGCCTTCCATCAGGATGTCGCCCTTGCTCGGCTGATAGAGCCGGCTGAGGCAGTTGAACAGCGTCGTCTTGCCAGCGCCGTTCGGTCCGATCAGGCCGAGGATGTGACCCTTCTGCATGTCGAATGTAATGCCATTCAACGCAATGATACCGCCGAACACGACGCTGACGTCGCGAACCTGCAGCAGCGGAGCGCCTGACACAGCGGGCGCGCGCCGGTCATTCGCACTCGATGCGAATTGCGCCTGGGTCATGTGTAGTGTCCTTCGCGACGGCGAAGGCTATCCGAGCCCTTCAACAACACGAGCAACTTTCCCTCCTGATTTATTTTTCTTTGGTTCTGTTTTTTTTGTTGGCGGCGCTGCCAGTCCCCCGAGCGCCGCTTCGATGTTCCTTACCATCGACAGCAAACGAGGTCCAATATCGTTCAGCAAGCGGTCTTCCGTGAAACGAAATGCCGGCGCGCCGCAATTGAATGCATACGGGCCAGTGCCGTCATTGAGAGTCAATGCAACGCCGGCGGCATGCACATCGTCCTGCCATTCACCTGCGGAAATCACGAATCCATATTTGGCGATCATCTCGCCGGCGCGGTCGAGACCATCGCGCATCTTTGCCCAGCGGCTACCATAGTGTTCGCGGAACTCGCGCAATAATTGGGCACGCTCTTCCGCAGGCAGCGCCCAGAAATAAGCGCGGCCCATGGCTGTGGTCGCAATCGGAATGCGCGAGCCGACGTCGAGCTGAACGCCAACCGTCATCGACGAGCGCGATTGCCCGAAATAGATCATGCTGAGGCGGTCGCGCGCGCCCACGGCGCAGGCACCACCGGTCTGCCGCATCAGTTCGTCGCGAAACGGTTCGGAGAGATGCTTCACGCCCAAATTCGCAAGTGCAGCATACCCCAGGGCCATAGCTGCTGGCGCGAGCTGATACTTCTCAAAGCGTGGCACGGGCGTAAGGTAGCCAAGCTTTGTCAGCGTGTAGGTGAGACGTGAAATCGTCGGCTTCGGAAGATTGGTGCGTGCCGCGATTTCCTGATTGCCCAGCAATCCGTCATTCGGCCGGAATGCCCGCAGCACGTCGAGACCGCGCGCGAGAGCCACAACGAAATTG
>WPCJ01356130.1_pt1 | contig 29524 bp, 27 predicted proteins | sample 5399831 | NCBI WGS metagenome assembly WPCJ01 (sample SAMN12869470, study PRJNA574797) | sludge metagenome | isolation source: wastewater treatment of pH10 | place: China:Beijing | collected 2019-05-20 | reverse complement strand
CTTCAGTAAAAAGCAGCATCTCCAACAGAACATTGATGCCCTGCGAATTGCTTTTAAACTGGAAAAGGAGAAACGACAAGCCACCGTAGGCGAAAGACTTCTAATGATGCAATACAGCGGATTTGGCGGTCTTAAATTCGTATTGAACCCCATTGTAAATGATATAGACATCAATCATTGGAGAAAAACGGAACACGACCTTTTCCCAATTACGCAGGAACTGCACCAGCTACTCAAAGAAAATTCAGAAGACGATAAACAATACCGCAGATATGTAGATAGTTTTAAAAGTTCTGTGCTTACGGCTTTTTATACACCGCCACAGGTCATTGACACGATTTGCATAAGCTTGCGTGAAAGCGGTCTGAACATTGATAAATTCCTTGAACCATCAGCAGGGATTGGCTCATTCATACAGTCCTTTTCGGAAAATCAATCGGCAAATGTTACCGCTTATGAAAAGGACCTACTCACCGGTAAAATTTTAAAACAGCTTTATCCCGAAAGTAACATCCGCGTGAACGGCTTTGAGGAAATCCCCGAAAAGGAAAAAAAAAGCTATGATGTTGTTGCGAGTAACATTCCGTTCGGCGACACATCGGTGTTTGATCTTTCCTATTCCAGAAGCAAAGACACAGCCAAAGTAAAGGCTGCTAGAAGCATCCACAATTACTTTTTTCTGAAAGGTGCTGATATGCTCCGTGAGGGTGGTTTGTTAGTTTACATTACTTCACAAGGAATTTTAAACAGTCCAAAGAACGAACCAATACGCAGGGCGTTAATGCAGGATAATAATTTGGTTTCGGTGGTCAGATTGCCCAACAATTTGTTTACTGAATATGCAGGAACGGAAGTTGGCAGTGATTTGATTATCCTTCAAAAAAATACGGCAAAGCAAAATTTGACAGAAGGAGAAGAACTCTTTTGCCAGAGCAAGCAAACAGAATACAATACGCCTGGCAATGCTCTTTTTCAGGACAGCACAAGAATTGTACATACCGACCGCAAATTAGATACCGACCCTTATGGGAAACCGGCATTAATTTATACGCACAAAGACGGCGTTGCCGGAATTGCCAAAGACCTCAAACAAATGCTTTCCGAAGATTTTGGAAAGCACCTGAATTTAGGTTTGTACAAAGGCGAACTGGACGATGAACTTATAATACAAATTCCTGCTACTCCTAAGGTAACACCTCCAATTGTCGAACCTGTAACCATTCAGGCGGAAATACAACCTTTATCAATCAATCGGGAAAGCCCGCAGGAATTAAAACAATTAAGCATTTTCGACATGTTTGAAAATGCGGACGAACCTGTAATGGTTGTTGCTTCACCCAAAAGAACGACACAAGTTAAAAGGCAAAGCACCAATAAAAGAAGAGGTGCAATGGGTCGTCAACCTGACCTTTTCAGTAGTGCGATACAGCAACCTTATACACCTCCGATTACCAATAGAACTGCCAACGGAAGCCCATCTACCAATGGCAAAAAACAGGAAACCATCGGCGACCTGTTTTCAACAATAAACGGGAATGGTCAAACTGATAAGCCAGTCGTTCCCGATACTATTCCAGAATCTGCTCCTTATAGTGGCAAACTGCATCCATTCTACCGTAACGATTGCCTAGTCGCAGATAATGGTTGGGTCGGTCATCTGCAAGATGTAGATACATCAAATGAAAAAGCAATTTTTCATCCTTTGCAATTACCGACTTCACAGAAAGCAAGAGCCGAAGCATACATTGCGTTACGTGATGTTTACCAAGATCTTTACAATAAGGAGGCGAAGCTTCAGACCGAACATAAAGAAGAAAGAGAAAATCTTAATCAATTATACGATGCCTTTGTCAAAAGGCACGGAAACCTCAACATTGCCGATAATATCAAGCTCATCAAAACGGACAGTTCCGGAAAGGAAATACCTTATTTGGAACGTGTGGTTGGTGGCGTGGTACACAAGGCCGATATATTCAGTCGCCCTGTAAGTTTTTCTACCTTAACCATAACAACGGACAATCCCGAAGAAGCGTTAGCGGCTGCGCTGAACAAATACGGAAGCGTGGATTTGGACTATATGTCCGAAATCAGCGGTATGACGGACGAGGCTTTAAAAGAAGCATTACACGGTCGTATTTACTACAATCCTTTGCAAAAAGAATATGAAATATCTGAACGCTGGATTGCAGGGAACGTGGTAGAAAAAGCCCAAGAGATACAGAACTACATTGAAAACAATCCCAATGATATCGAAGCCAAAACAAGCCTTACTGTTTTGGAAGAAGCCCGACCAAGACGAATTGAGTTTGAGGAACTCGATTTTAATTTAGGTGAACGCTGGATACCCACTGGTATTTATGCCCGTTTTGCTTCATATCTTTTTGATACGGACGTACTAGTTCATTATTCTGAAAGTTCGGATGACTTTTCCGTAAAGTGCAACCGTAAGAATTTGCATATATGGGAAAAATACGCTGTCAAAGCTGAAAGCCGGACGTTTGACGGTATTGCCCTGCTTAAACACGCCCTTGTCAATACCACGCCTGATATTACTAAAAAAATTACGGTTGGCGACCAAGAAGTCAAGGTACGGGATATGGAAGCCATACAAATGGCGAACACCAAGATTGACGAAATCCGTACCGCCTTTACCGAATGGCTACACGCCCAAAACGATGAGTTTAAAAACAGGCTGACCGACCAATACAACGATACTTTTAATTGCTTCGTTCGACCGAACTATAACGGAAGCCATCAGGACTTTCCGGGTTTAGACCGTAAGGCATTAGGTATTGAAGACTTGTATTCGAGCCAAAAAGACACCGTTTGGATGATAAAACTGAACAATGGTGCTATCTGCGACCACGAAGTAGGTGCAGGAAAAACGTTGGTAATGTGTACCGCAGCACAGGAAATGAAGCGTTTGGGCTTAGCCCATAAACCTATGATTATCGGGCTGAAAAGCAATGTTCACGAAATTGCCGAAGCCTACCGCACTGCCTATCCACACTCTAAAATTCTGTTTCCAGGCAAAGAGGATTTTACACCTCAAAAGCGGATGAGGATCTTCGGGGATATTAAAAACAATGATTGGGATTGCGTAATCCTCACACACGACCAATTTGGGATGATACCGCAATCGCCCGAAATACAAAAGGAAATTCTCCAAATCGAATTGGATAGTGTAGAACGAAACCTCGATGCACTACAATCACAAGGCAAGGAAGTGACGAGAGGTATGCTTGCTGGAGTAATCAAGCGGAAAGAAAACCTCGAAGTTAAACTCAAAACCCTGCAACACGATATTGAAAATCGCAAAGATGACGTAGTGGATTTTAAGATGATGGGCATTGACCATTTGTTTGTGGACGAAAGCCATCAATTCAAAAACTTGATGTTTAACACAAGACATTCCAGAGTTGCTGGATTAGGTAATGTTGACGGAAGCCAAAAGGCAATCAACCTTTTGTTTGCTATCCGCACCATTCAGGAACGCATTAATGCGGATATGGGAGTAACTTTCCTTTCCGGAACTACGATCAGTAATTCTTTGACTGAACTGTACCTGCTGTTCAAATACCTGCGACCACGGGCATTAGAAAAACAAGGCATTCATTCTTTTGATGCGTGGGCGGCTATCTATGCAAGGAAAACGACTGATTATGAATTTTCGGTTGCCAACAACATCGTAGCAAAAGAACGTTTTCGATATTTTATTAAAGTGCCGGAGTTGGCGCAATTTTACTCGGAAATCACGGATTACCGAACGGCTAGGGATATAGGCATTGACCGCCCTAACAAGAATGAGGTATTATATAACATACCACCTACACCCGATCAGGAAGTGTTTATACAAAATTTGATGGAATTTGCTAAATCTGGAAATGCTACTTTGTTGGGAAGAGAAGCTTTATCTCCATCTGAAGAAAAAGCAAAAATGCTCATCGCTACTGATTATGCTCGTAAAATGTCTTTGGATATGCGGATGGTAAGCGCTGCATATGATGACCACCCCGACAACAAGGCTTCGCATTGTGCAGCAAACATTGCTAAGTATTACAGCCAATACAATGCACAGAAAGGAACACAGTTTGTTTTCTCTGATTTGGGAACTTACAAGCCGGGCGACTGGAATGTTTACTCCGAAATCAAACGTAAGCTCGTAGAAGACCATGGCATACCTTCACACGAAATTAGGTTTATACAGGAAGCGAAAAATGATAAGCAACGCAAGGAGCTTATCAAAGGAATGAACGAGGGAAAAATCCGCATAATATTCGGTTCTACAAGTATGTTAGGAACTGGTGTGAATGCACAAAAAAGAGCTGTAGCAGTCCATCATCTGGATACGCCGTGGCGACCAAGCGACCTTGCCCAAAGGGACGGTCGGGCAGTCCGAAAAGGAAATGAGATTGCCAAGTTCTTTGCGGACAATAAAGTAGATGTGATTATCTATGCCGTTGAAAAATCATTGGATAGCTACAAGTTTAATCTGCTTTACAATAAGCAACTTTTCATTGACCAATTAAAAAATAATAATCTCGGCAAACGAACCATTGACGAGGGCAGTATGGACGAAAAATCTGGAATGAATTTCTCGGAATATGTAGCGATACTCTCAGGAAATACCGACCTATTGGATAAAGCCAAATTAGAAAAACAGATTGCAGGATTGGAAAGCGAAAAACAGGCATTCAACCGTTCAAAGTATAGTGCGAAGTACAAATTGGAAGACTATACGGCTGAACTTGCTAAAACCCAATCTCGCTTTGACCGTATGAGCCTTGACTGGCATAACCTGCAAGGGCGTGTCCAAAAACGTCCGGACGGTACAACCTCAAACCCTATACAGTTGGAGGGTTTACCACCCAATGCGGATATTAAACAAATCGGCACAAAGCTCAATCAGCTTGTAGACAAGGCGCGAACTGGAGGTCAGTATGAAGAAATAGGTAGCTTGTATGGTTTTACACTGTTGGTAAAAACTGAAATTTCGGAAAAAGAGGGTGTGGATATTCGGGTAAACCGATTTTTGGTACAGGGTGAGGGAAACATAAAATATACTTACAATAATGGTGTCATTGCTAAAGATGAAAAGCTGGCTGCTATGAATTTTCTTAATGCACTGGAAAAATTACCGAGTTATATTGAACAGGAAAAAAAGAAAATTACAGAAATACAAAAAGACCTGCCTGTTCTTAAGGAGGTGATAAACGGAACTTGGTCTAAAGAAAACCGATTAAGTGAACTCAAAACAGAACTGGCTGCAGTTGAACGAAAGATACAGTTGTCAATCATACCAGACCATAAAGAAGAACCAGCAGAACAAACCGAAAAACAGAAGCAAACTATAAAAATTTCAGAAGAGAATGAACAAACAAAAGCTATTACAATTCATCTATCAAGAGGAATTTAATAAGAAAGTTTATTTTACTTCATCCTCTTCATCCATTTTTTTGATCAAAGTATCACGCATACTATCAAGAAATTTTGTCCTGTTCACTTTTCGTGATTTAAGCTCCATAAATGTATGATAGAAATCCCCCAAATCAATATTAAAGGTACATTCGAATGTTTTAGCAATCAGTTTTAAATCGGCATTACCATTATCAAATACTCCTTGTGAATATAGGCCGTAAACCAATTCGGTTAAAGCAGTTTTACTTCCAGTCCAATTTAATGAAGAATAATCAAATACTTTTTTCTGATTTTTATTATTCAGTTGGTCTTCGAGATATACTTGTATCAAATCATTGGCAATTATTTTAGCTACTTTATAGTCGTGTGAAGTTGTAAAATTGTGATCAGTTTCAAAATAGTAAGTATCTATGCTTAATCTCACATCATAACCACCTCTTACAAAATACCTCTCATCAAGATAGGTGCTATTGGTTCTATAATACTTATAAAATTCGAGGTTGTTATCAAAAAATCTTTTTAGTTTTGCTAATTCATTGTCAATATACTTCTTTATTGTTTTCCCATTTCCATAAGGCTTTTTGGTTTCTATCTTATAAATAGCATTGTAATAAATTAATTTGGACAGAATAACAGGTTTCAACTTTTTAAAGAAGTAGGTTTCTTCTTGTTTATTTTTAAAACCTCGTTTTAATACAAATTCTTTTAACTTTGATAAGCAATCTACTATAAGCACAATAACTTCCTGTGGCAGTAAGATTGGGTCATCTACTTCCAATGTCAACTCCTTGATTTTTTCTTCGAGTTTCTGTACGCATTCATTATAGTATTTTTCCATAGATTTTAGTTTAAGATTAAAATCGTAATGGGTAAGAACCCCGATATAATTTTAGCTATGTGGTTTTCATTGCAAAAAGATTTATGGTATTAGGAATTTGTTTTTAAATAATCAACAAGAGCTTGTACCGCAGTTATTTTTAAATGTGTTCTGTTGGTTCCATATTTTTCTGACACACCTTGTTCAGTGATATAGGCAACCTTATATGGTTTTTGTTTTTTTAAATGTTCGTTCTCGTAGTAGATTTCCTCAATACGATAGCCATACGGATTTTCAATGTGGAATTTGATCTGTAATCCTAAATATCGTTTACAGTAACCGCCCATTTGTTTCATCGGATTAGCTGAAAAAGTACGTTCAAAGTTTTCTTCCAACATATCAATGATCTCTTGTCCCGTCATATCAACGGTAGAAATGATTGGGTTCATAGGAACCATACTGTACAAATCCCACATCGTAATATTTCCTTTATCGATAGGCGCACCGTAACGCCATCCGTTAGAAAATGCTATGTTTACACCAGCAGCCTTGCTAATTGCTTTTAATAACAGATTATCCATAGATGATGAGAAAGCATCATACCTATGTAATATGGTATTCGTTCTCCCAACAACATCTTCTTGCAAGTTTCTGTATGAAGCCATAATGTCATTTACAATATGCTCTACTGGTTTATGGCTCGCAACATCTTCGTTCACTTCTATAAGCTTGTATTGATAATTTGTAATTTTATTATCTACGATTGAAAGTTTGAGATGTCCCACAAAAGAGCCGTGGCAACCACACTGTATTATTATGGTATCTTTTACTTTTACAGGTTCATATATTCTGTTGTGGGTGTGCGCACTTAAACATATATCAATTCCTGTTGTACTTTTAAGTAATTCAATATCCTGCGGGTAACCATTGTGCGAAAGTAATATGACCAAACTTGCTCCCAATCCCTTTACTTCTTTTACATAACCGTTTATTTCATCCATTCCGTCAGTTACATAAATTCCTTGTTTGAACTTAGCAGGCATCGTCTTATCGATAATATTGGCACAAATACCGATTACAGCAATTTTTTGATTACCTACCTCAATAAATGAATACGGTTTCAGCAGTAGGGTACCGTCATCCTTATAAACATTGACACCCAATATTGGATAATTAAGTAGTTCACCTAATGCTAAAAGATGTTCTGGCTTGTAGGCAAAATCCCAATGCCCCACCATTGCGCTAAAACCAAGTTGGTTTAGAATTGGGATTAGTACTTCGCCTTTTGAAGCTACTACGGGTAAGGTTCCATGAAAGGTATCCCCTCCGTCAAAAAATATCGTATGCTCGTTTTCATCTCGTATCTGCTCGAAAATAGAAGCTATCCTTGCATATCCTCCAGCAGTTTTTATAAATTCTCCATCCTTATCGTAAAATAGTTCTGGGTGTGGCTCAAGATAACCGTGTACGTCATTTATAAATCCTATTGATAATTCCATAATATTTAATTTAAAGTTTTTGAAATATTTCTGATTAAGGATGAACAATTGCCCAGCCTTCGTATTGTCTTAATATAATTTCTCCGTTACCGCTCGGAACGTAGTTCACAAAATCAAACAATTCGTTCTTGTCAATTTTTCGTTCTTCCATTGTTTTTGAACACTGGACGAATACAACTCCCTTGTCTTTGAGGGCAATCAATAATTCCTGATAGCTGTTAGCCTTTTTATACATTTCTACACCGTCAGAAAACGCAAGGACTTCTATCTGCAATTTGCCTTTCAACCGTGGGTCACCTAGTGCATTATTGATGTTGCGAAGGATGCCCTTTATTTTTTTATCTTCTGCTTCGTTCAAGATATAAAGCGCATTGTAATGCTTTTTGTATGCTTTTGCAGGCTCAAAAGTGCTATCTGTTTTTTGTTGCGCAAAAACGCTAATGGACGTAAAACATAGTACGGCTATTAGCAAAGCTTGTAGTTTTTTCATTTTATTGTTTTTATTTTTCATTTATCAATTCTTCTATTTCCTTTACAAATTTGTCTGATGCGTAATTGGCAAATCCGGTATGATGAAGCCTGACTTTTCCATTTTTATCCAGTACAACGGTTGTTGGTAATGAACCGGAAAACACTTCCGTTGGAACATTACCGCTGGACTGATACATTGGAACTGAAAAATTTTCTTTTTCCAGATATGCCCTTCCCGCAGCCGGGTCATTGTCCTCGTTGAGGGTTAGAAAGAAAATGTCAGGGTTATCCTTAAATTGGGTATAGAGTGTTTCAATAGAAGGAAATTCAGCCCGACACGGCGGACACCACGAAGCCCAAAAATTGATAAACACTACTTTTCCTCTTAATGATGAGGTATTTTGTATGCTTCCTTTTCCGTCGGTAAAAGTAAAATCAGTATTTGTCAAACTCGCTGTATCCATATCCTTTTTATCTATACTCGCGTTAAAAATTCCTGTAGCCATTAATTGTCGTAGTACAAATGATTTTGCATCGGGGCTTACAAATAATATCCCGACGGCAATTACCATAAATATGGTAAAGGCATTTTTCTTAATGTACTGTAGCTTTTTCTGTGGTGGTTTCTTATTAGAAACTTCTTTATTGTTAGTCATAATTCATTCTTTTATCAATTAGTTACTATCAACAAGTTCATTCACAACTTTGATGATCTCGGGACTTGTATAATCCCTACCACCTTCGATACGGGCAATCATATCTCCGCTTTTGTCTAGTATGACCGTAGTTGGAATTGAGCTACCTAAATAGTTAGAAGGTATATTGCTGGCTGTAACATATACAGGCAAATCATACTTATTCTTCTCCATAAATGCGGTAGATTTTTCCATATTGTTGTCGACATCTACCATCAGGAATACGATGTCGTCATTGTCTTTATACTTTCCTTTTAGTTCGTTAATGGTAGGCATTTCCTGAATGCAGGGCGGACACCACGTAGCCCAAAAGTTGATGAATACTACTTTACCTTTTAATGAGCTTAAGTATACGGTTTCCCCATCTTTATCTGTAAAGGAAAGGTTGGCAGTTGTTGAGACCTGTGCTTCCGTTGTCCCAACTCCTGTCGTCGTCGAATGCTCGCTCTCTACCTTGTTTTCTTTGTTCTTATCCGTATTCCCGCAAGCAGCCAGCGATATAGCTGTGATTATGAAAAGACCAGAACGAATTGCCAAATTTTTAAATTGCATTTTCATACTAAATGATTTTAATTACTTATTCTATAAATTTTTACTCTTGTATTTGTTAATTGCAGATTGAATAAAACCGTAATAGCTTTTCTGATTGTAATCTGCTCCAGTAGGTTTGATCAGTATTTGCTCGTTAGATGGGTCTAAAAGTACATAGTGAGGTTGCGAATTGGAGTTAAACTTACTCGCCTGAAAATCGCTCCATTTATTTCCTATGGTACGTATATTTTTGCCACTAAATGATGATACAAATTGTTCTGCCTGTGGTAATTCTGTTTTATCGTCCACATAAAGTTGGATGATGATAAGTTCTTCGTTCAATAGCTTGTGTACGTCTTTATCAGACCACACGGATGCTTCCATCTTACGGCAATTAACACAGGCATGCCCTGTGAAATCGAGCATGACAGGTTTGCCCACTTTCTTTCCATATTCTATTCCCTCCTCATAGTCAAAAAAGACATTAAGGTTTAAGGGCGCGTGGAATATATCCGAATATTTGCGGGCTTTGCTATCGACGACATTATTTGTCTCTGTCCTACCAAATGAAGAAGTATACAGGTCAAAATCTTGTGTTGTCTGTGGTGGTAAAAATGCCGAAATGGATTTTAAAGGTGCTCCCCACAATCCAGGAACCATATACAGGGTAAACGATAGTACAAGTATTGACAGTACCATTCTCGGCAGGCTCAATGTATCCATTGGACTATCATTCGGAAACCGAATTTTTCCTAATAAATAGAAACCTAAATATCCGAAGATTATGATCCAAAGTGCTAAAAAGACTTCTCTGTCGAACCAATTCCAATGATATGCCAGATCCACATTGCTCAAAAACTTCAAAGCAAGAGCTAATTCTAAAAATCCGAGTGTGATTTTTACGCTATTCAGCCAACCTCCCGAAGATGGAAGGCTTTTTAAAAGGCTTGGGAACATTGCAAAAAGCGTGAACGGTATTGCTAATGCCAATGCAAAGCCGAGCATCCCGATGGCGGGACCTAAAAGTTCCCCCATTGTTGCAGCCTGTACCAGCAACGTTCCGATAATTGGACCAGTACAGGAAAAGGACACTACGGCTAATGTTGCTGCCATAAAGAAAAGCCCTAGCAAACCTCCTCGATCAGCTTTACGGTCTAACTTGTTCGCTAGCGAGGCAGGCAATGTAAGCTCAAATGCACCGAAAAAGGAAAAGGCAAATACAACTAAAAGAGCGAAGAAAGCAAAATTAAAAATCCCGTTTGTAGATAGACTGTTGAGTGCATCCGCACCGAAAATTAGCGTAATGAAAATACCCAATAGAACGTAAATGAGTATGATAGACAATCCATATATCATTGCTTGGATTACCGCCCTGCGTTTCGTATGACCGCTTTTGGTAAAGAAACTTACCGTTAAGGGCAGCATCGGAAAAATGCAGGGCATCAACAATGCTGCAAAGCCGCCGATAAAACCCGCAATAAAGATTGCCCAAAGGGAACCTTTATCGGTTGTAGCTTCATTTTTTTGCAATATTACCCCGTTTTTATTAGTTAGTAAAGTTTCTGGCTCTTTGGATGTTACAATACTTTCCTGCTGAACGGGCTGCTGCTCGGTTATTTCCGTAAAATCCACATCATCATACGATACGAGGCTGTCTGTCTGCGCATTTGCAGTAACAGCCACCAAACCAAAGATGAATAGTACCGTTAATATTTTTGATATTAATCTCATATTAAATTCTTTATTTTATAGGAATGCTGAACGCCAATTCTTCAGGCGGTAAGCATTGCTTATCGTTACAAACCATATAGGTAAGCGTACCTTTTACCGTAGGCGAATTGCCTGTTAATTTTACCTTTTGCTGGAAAACCACTGCTTTTTCATAATAGCCCACTTCCATATCAAAAGTCGGGTCGTGTTTGACAATAGGTTTAGCCGCCTGAACCTTTCCATTTAAATGATAAGCTTTTGACGAATGGAAAGAAAAACTTGTAGACTGTGGGCCATTTTTAGGAACCGTTTGCGAATAGATATGCCAGCCATCGTTTATTGTTGCCTTAAAGAACAATACAGCTTCTTTATCACTAACGCGTTTAGAAGCATACGACCACTTTACAGGCTTTAGTATTTGTCCGAATGAGGCGGCACTTGCGAATAAAAATGCCACAAAAAATATTATCTTTTTCATTGTTTTACTAATTATTTTTCGTTTGATAGTTTAGTCACTAGGTCAACCACTTCCTTTGACGAATAGTCAGCTCCGCCAACCTGCCTTGCGATGATATTGTTTTGCTTATCTACGATAATAGTGGTAGGGATAGAGCCTGAAAATAACTCACGGGGTATTTCGCCATCGGGAACATAAACTGGCAAATCAAATTTTTTGCTTTTCATCCACTCTTTAGATTTTTCTATTTTTCCATCCACATCTACCATTAGGAATACGACATCGTTATTATCCCTAAAAATTTTACGCAGTTCATTAATCGATGGCATTTCGTGAATGCAAGGTGGACACCAAGTAGCCCAAAGATTAATGAAAACGACCTTTCCTTTTAAGGATTTTAACGAAATGGTTTTACCGTTTTCGTCCTTAAACTTTAAATCTGGCGTTTCTTGAGAATTGGTTACTAATTTCTGTTCGCTAATTATTTGTTGATTTGCGCTCACAGTTGCATTAATGTCATTTCGATTTATTGATGCGTATGCCCATCCCGTAATTGCTATTAATGGAAGTATGGCTATTTTTTTGATATTTATTTTCATAATACTATTTTTTTATTTTACCTTCTTGGATTTCTTCAGATGGTTTGATAATGATTTTGTCGGCTGGAGAAAGATTACCAAAAACCTCTGTAAGTGTATCTAAACGGATACCTTCCTTTACAGCAATCCGTTTTACTTCGTTGTTATTCAATGTTAGTACATATGATCCAGATTGGGTGTTTAGTACACTCTTGCTTTGTACCCAGCTAGACGGTTTTTTACGTTTTAATTTCAGTTTGACCTGTGCATAATCACCTCCCTGTAATTCATCGGATGTATTGTTTACGTCAAACTCAAGTGTGAGCGAGCGATCATGCTGGTCGAGTAATCCAGATGTTCGAGATAGTTTGGCATCAAACGTCTTACCTGGCTGCGAGCTTACGGTAAAAGAAGCAGACATCCCGTCATAAACAGATGATGCGTGTTTTTCCGGTAGGGATAAGGTAAGGCGGAGTTTATTACTCTGTGCTATCATAAACAAAGGTGTATTACCTCTTGTTCCGGCTAATGCCCCAACAGAAACATTCCTTTGGGTTATTATGCCATCAAACGGTGCTGTAAGGCGAAGGTACTTTTGTAACTGTGAAGAATATGCCGTTCCCGCTTTAGAAGCATCAAAAGCAGACTTGGCACTTTCCATCGCACTTTTAGCTCTGTCTAGTTCAATATCCGCAACTGCTCCTGTTGTTTTGGAAGCGGTTACTAATCTGTCATAAGCCTGTTTTGCATACAGGTAATCACTGTAAACCTTTTGCTCTGTAGATTTATCAGAAAGATACTGTTGTTGCATTTCAGGAGCTTCAAGTAGTGCTAAAAGCTGACCTTTGCGAACTCGGTCGCCTCGGTCAACATGCATTTGTTTTACAAACCCTGTAACTTTTGCATAGACCGCTACCTGTTCGAAAGGTTTGAGTTCTGCTGGAACGGATATTTCGTACTCGGGATTGATGATCTGTAGAGGAGCCGTTTTATAGTTTACAGGTTTTGCCTGCTCATTTTGCGTTTGTCCTTTTTCCTGCTCTTTTTGTGAACAAGCGGATAGCAACATTACCATTGATATGGTAAATACCAGTATGGTTGTTGATTTTTTATTGATTGAAATGCTGTGATACATTATTTTTGTTTTTAAGTTTATTATATCGTTTGTTTATCGGACTGTTCTGCATGATATCTACTATCTTCATCATCAGGGTCTAAAGAAGGACTGATTATTGAAGTTCTCGACATTAGGGAAGAAAAGAAATGCGGAACTAATAACAAGATGGTTACAGTGGAAGCAATCAGCCCTCCTATAACAGCTCTTCCCAAGGGTGCCACTTGTTCGGCTCCGTCGCCTAAGCCCATTGCCATTGGTAACATTCCGGCAAGCATCGCCGCTGCTGTCATCAACACTGGCCTTAACCTCGACGAAGCAGCGAGCCTTGCTGCATTAGCAGGCTTAAGTGCCAGTTTTTTTCGATAATGTTCGGCTTGATTAACCAATAATACTGCATTGGAAACCGATACACCAAGCGACATAATAATACCCATATAGGATTGCAGGTTAAGCGTACTACCTGTGAGGAATAGAATGATAAGACTACCGGCAATCACAGCAGGTAATACCGATAGAATAATAAGCGGTACTTTGAACGATTGATAAAAAGCCGATAACATTAGGAATATAGCTATAATTGCCACACCTAAACCTGCCAAGAGACTACCCAAAGTATCATCTAAAAGCTGTAGTGTACCTTCTGTCCAAACAATAGTTCCACGAGGTGGCTCGCCAGCATTTTTGATAGCTTGTTTAACTGCTCTTGAAGCTGTACCTAAATCTTTTCCGTAAAGGTTAGCCACAATGGTAACGTAACGGTTAGGTCCCTTTCTGTTTACTTGTGCTGGAGAAGTGACCCTTCGTATGGTTGCTACATCTTCAAGTACCGGGCGAAGACTTCCAGCTTTTAATGGAAGTGATCGAAGTCTTTCTTCCGACATAATACCCTCGGGGATTTGTACCTGTGTTTGAAAAACCAATCCTGACTTGGGATCAATCCATAGGTTCTTATCCGTAAAGCGGGTTGATGATGTAGCTGTAACAAGACTACGTGTAATATCTTGCATCGTAAGTCCGAACTGTCCGGCAAGGTCACGGTTTACGTCAATTTCCATTGTTGGATAGGTAATAGGTTCGGCAATACGCACATCACGCAGATATGGAACTTTTTTTAAATTGGCTTCAATTTTTGATGCATGGGCAAAAGCGCCTTTTATCTGATTGGCTCCAACTTTAACTTCAATGGGCGTCATCGCTCCTTGCCCCATAATCTTTTCTGTCAGTTCCATCGGTTCAAAATTGAAAGAGACTTCGGGGTGGTTCTTGATAATCTTATTACGGACTTTCTCTTTGAAATCTTCCATTGATCCATCATACACTTCCTTATTGACAGATATTTGCAGTATAGCTTCGTGAGAAGAATTACTGAAAAGGAATATCGGATTTATCGGAGATCCTGCGGGGTGCATACCTACAAATGCAGAGGTAATATTTAAACCGTTGTCAGGCAGTTCTGATTTGATATCTCCTGTAATATCCTTAACAATCTGTTCTGTTTTTTCTATTCTGCTTCCCTGTGGAGCCTGTATGCGTATCTGAAAATCTCCATTATTGGAAACTGGCATTACGTCCGTACCAACAACTGTTAATAAAACCCCAGCAACTGCACTCGCTACCAGCACATACACAACAAAAAGTGGGATAGCTTTGGTTGACCATTTACGCATCCTGTAAGAATAGTTTACCCGGAATTTTTCAAAAAAAGCTCGCTTTCTTGGAGTATTGGCTTCTGTATTGTGCTTGTTCTTCATCATCCAGTTGGCCAGTATCGGTACAAAGGTCTGTGAAGCCAAAAAAGAAGCAATCATTGCAAAGGCAACCGCCATCGATAGAGGCATAAACATATCTCTAGGAATGCCTGTCATAATGAAAGCAGGGGTCAATACAGCAAGAATACATAGTAAGATCAATAATTTCGGTATAGAAATTTCGATCAAAGCATCTATAATTGCCCGTTGCTTGGGTTTACCCATTTCCATATGTTGGTGGATATTCTCTATGGTTACTGTGGCTTCATCAACGAGAATACCAATGGAAAGAGCAAGACCACTCAATGTCATGATATTGATGGTTTGCCCTAAGAGATATAAAACAGTAACTGCTGTAAGAATGGCAATGGGGATGGTCAATACCACAATGATAGCTCCACGTGTGTCTCCCAAGAACAATAGTATGACCAATCCCGTGAAAACAGCTCCTAAAATACCTTCGTGTATAAGGTTGGAAAGGGAACGTTCGATATAATTTGATTGGTCAAATTCATAACTGACCTTTACATCTTCAGGTAATTGGTCTTTCAGCATCGGAATGGCAGCTTTTAGGTTCTCCACGGCATCCAATGTGGAGGCATCTGCTTTTTTGATAATAGGCAGGTAAACAGAACGTTTTCCGTTTATCAAAGCGTACCCTACTGTTTGATCTGCTCCGTCCTCCACACGGGCTACATCGCCAACATATATAGTACGGTTGTCGCTTGTTTTTACAGGGGTCTTCAATAGTTCTGCAGGTCCTTTAGCGATAGAGTTTATAGGAGCCATCAAGTTTTCATCTCCTATGCGAATATTTCCAGCAGGAGATGGAAGACTATTTTTAGTGATGGCAACGGTAATATCTTCGGGGCTTAATCCATTGGCTTGCATTGCGTCAGGATCGATATTGATCACAATGGAGCGTACATTTCCGCCAAAAGGAGCGGGAGAAGTAATGCCTGGGATTTGTACGAACATTGGTCTGATTTTGGTCAATGCCAATGTCTGTATTTCATTTACGGAACGCTGGTCGCTTTCAAAAACAAGGTTACCTACTGGAAGCGAACTACCGTCAAATCGTACCACCATGGGCGGAACTGCTCCAGGCGGTAGGAAACCCATTGCCCTTGAGACCGATGTTGAAACCTCTCCAGCAGCTTGTGCCATATCTGTTCCGGGATAAAAGGTCAGCTTCATCAGGGTAAGCCCCTGAACGCTTTTGAAATCAATATTTTTTACACCGCTCACAAAAAGAAGAACCTTTTGGAACTCATTAGCCATAAACCCGTCCATATAAGCTGGGGACAGTCCACCGTAAGGCATAGCAACGTACATCGCAGGCAATTCCACCTCGGGAAAAATATCTACGTTTATTTTTTTTACAGTATTGTAGGAAAAGAAAGCAATTGCTAGTACGACAACCATAATCGCAATTGGTTTTCTTAACGCAAATCTTATAATGTTCATATACGATTATTTAAAGGTTGTTGAATAAAAAGTTGAAATCGGCAGTTAGCTCCGCTTCATAAGCTAGCAATCCCCAATATTCACGTGAAGCCTCGATATGTGCATTCTCTGCCTGTTCCAGCAAAATGCGTATCTGTAAAAGTTCGCTTAGCGTAATTAAACCGCTTTTGTACCTTGCGAGGTACATATTATACGCATCTTGCGACTGCTGTACGGCCAGCTTCGTTTTCTGAAGTTGCTCGTATTGCTGAACGATTTTTGCCTGAGAAGCAGATAAATCTGCTTGCATTGCTTGCTGGTATTGTGATTGAATTAGCTTCGTACTTTCGGCTTCTTTAAACAGTTGTTGACTTTTCATTCGTTTAGTATGCAGGCTAGTTAAATTCCATGTAATGCCGACACCTGCCAAAAAATTATTGGTAGTATTGCTGAACCCGTCTTTCCATGCACCTGATACATTCCCGTTAGGACTGATACCAGTTCCTCGATATGCATAACCACCTAACAGGTTGATCGAAGGCAGAGAAGCTCTTTTTTGTGCCTCACCACTTAAAGTATAATATTCCGATTGCTTATCTAGCGCATCTAATATGGGGTGCGAAGGATTGATGGTATTTAATTTATTTAAACCATTTTCTGTGGGATTACCGAAACGGTGGATTGATGCTGTGAAATCTATGGTATCATTGCCATACAACTCCAATAGTTTAATATAAGAAGCATTTTTAAAGCCATACCATTTGTCATGCTCGCCCATTGCCTGCACATACGATGATGAAGCAAGCAAACTGTCTGCCGCAGGTCTTAGGCCTGATGCTGACAATCCCGAAGTTATTTTCCGGATGTCGTCAAGACGTTCGGCATTCTTTTGGGTCCATTGCAGCTTAGCATTATTGTAAAGAAGAATGATGTACCTTTCAGATAATGTCTTTTTCAGGTTGAGCAAATAAGCATCTTTATCACTAACCGATTTGTTATATAAAGCACCCGCAGCCTCGTTCTGCTTACGCAGCTTTCCGAAAGAGAACATTTCCCAATTCACAATAGCGGAGCCAAAGGTATTGGCTGCGGTAGAATTACCATCTAATGGTACTGGGCCATTTACGTTAAAAAAACCAGGCTGTGGGAAAAAACCACCTGCACTACCTTCGTAAGTTCCATAAGTATTTTGTGCCTGTGCGTTAATTTGGGGAAGCATATTGCCCTTAACTGCCCGTTGGTTGAATTTTGCGGCATCAATCTCCGATGTTTTTGCACTAATACCCGGATAATTTTCTTCAACTTTAGGCCACAAACTGCCTAAGGTGTGTTCCTTGTGCTGCTGCGCATATAGCGGAAAAGCAACAACAACGGCTAGCCACAACAAAGTGACCGCCATAATATGTTTTATCATATTGATGTACGATTTTTAAAAGCCGTCATGACGACTTCAGTTTATTTTTTAAAAAGGGAAAAAATAGAAATACATCCTAAATGAGACATTGTGTTCAAATTAGGAAAAGAAACTAAAGGGAGAAATGAATGAGAAGTTTTCGGTATTCTAAAAAGATAGAGATAGAATTACGAATTTTTCCACTACCACCATAAAGTGGATGTTTAGTTTCTTTTCTTTCTTGGCGGATACCAAAAAAGAAAATAGTAGTAACTGCAAGAAGAATTACTGGTAATAAATCGTGAGGACTATACGATGATTTATGATCAATTTGGCTATCGACAAAATCAATCTGAGAACATTTTTCAAATGTATTTACAGATAAATTATGGTTGCCTTTAGGTATACCTTGTTCAGTTTTTGGAGGGAAACCAGTAAGTGTTTTAATACTGGCCTTAACTGAGCAAGATGAAAGAAACATCACAAGAAATGCAGCGAATACAAAAAGGTATCGCTGAAAACTTTTTAGACTATGTGATATTTTATTATCCATCAATATGCTAAAATACTTTAATTAAACTAACAATCCAAACGAAAGCCTGTGTTTTAATATTTTTTAACATCCACTACTATTTTAATTTGACGCTTTAGATAGTTTAAATTACCTGGTTAATTCATTCTTTTGTTCTGTCCACTCGTTAATACCACCTAAATAAATACTTAGGTTTTTAATTCCGTTTCTTTTCAATATAGAGTATGCCATTGTAGCTCGTAATCCGCTTTGGCAATGAACAATAATAGGTTTATCTCTGCTGATTTTTTGAAGATTTTTTTCTAATAAAGTGAGGACAATATTTTCAACTCCCTTAATATGTCCCTTATCGTATTCGCTTTCGGTTCTCACATCTATGATTTGAACGTCTTTTTTGTTCAAGTGATTTTTCAGTCCCTCAATGTTAATGAGATCGGATTTTTCCAGTGCCACATTCATCTTATTTAAGCTGATCACGAACCCATAGATGTTGTCCATCCCGATACGCATCATCTTACGTGTCAGATCCTCCATGTAATTTTCATCAGTTACCAATACAATTTGGTGTTGATAATCTATTAAAGAACCTAGCCAAGTGGAAAATGATTTTCCGTTTTCGATATGCAGGCTGCCGGGAATTTGACCGATGGCAACCTCGTTTTTGTTGCGGGTATCAATAACTATCAATTTGTTATCTATTGCTTTTTGAAGAGAGATCGGGCTAAGTATTGGATGAATAGGAAGCTGTATTAGCAGTGGGCGTTCAACCCTGTTAAGTTGCTTCATTACGGCAAAATATTTGGGCGGTGTCGGCTGTCCGTCCAAGATGTATTGCACAAACCTCTTTTCATCATTTTTAAATTGGAATGCTTTGCTGTTCTGCTTTTCTTCCCTTAGTGTAGAATGAGGAATGGTACTTAGGCTCTTACCGCAGAATGACCCAGCCCCGTGTCCAGCCCATATCTCCAAATCACCAGGCAATTTTGAAAACTTCTGTATGGAAGCATAAAGCTGTTTTGCGCCAAGCTCCTGTGAGCCTTCTTGCCCAGCTGCTTTTTCCAGTAGGTCAGGACGACCAACATCGCCCACGAAAATAAAATCTCCCGTAATGGCTCTTTGTGGTGTTACAGGAACTTTCGTATCTCTTACCAAAAAAGTGATGCTTTCAGGTGTATGTCCGGGTGTGTGCATTACGCTAATTTCTACCTGTCCAATGAAGATTAAACTGCCTTCCTTCAATCCCGTATGTGGAAATTGATATTGCCAATCTGTTCCTCCCTCATCAGATAGTAACAACTCTGCACCTGTGGCAGCAGCCAATTCACGGGAGCCACTTAAAAAATCTGCATGGATGTGCGTTTCAGCTACTTTAATTATTTTGAGATTGTTAATTTTGGCAATTTCCAAATAGGTATCTATGTCGCGTTTAGGGTCAATAACAATAGCTTCTTTGGTACTCATATCACCGATGACAAAACTTGCCTGTGCAAGTGTCTCATCATATACACGCTCAAAAAAATAGGTTTGGGCTTGCAATTTACTTCCTTGAAAGAACAAGATTACAAATACAGCCATAATAGCCTTAAACTTTGCTTTGATTAGCATAATCAACATTATTTAGAAATTCTTAACTTGCAAAGTTAGACTATCTGTTTTCCTTATAGTGTAACTTTTGTTACATTAGTGGAATTGGTGTTCGGTTACTCTTTTTTTAGTTGATAAGTCAAATTTAGATAGAGATCGTTTTCATGAAGTTTTGTTGTACTAGACAAAGGTAATCTGGTAATGTGCATATAACCAATGTCAAATTTTACATTTGGCACAAGTTTGTATTCAATATTCAATCCTAAACGGTCGTGATCAAAGAAATGATGATATGTTGTACCAGAATATGATACTCCCCAAATACTGGACAACTGCATAAATGTTTAAATTAGCAGTTTGAAATGAAACAATCACGAAGAAAGTTTAGTGCAAGCTTCAAGGCTAAAGTAGCAATCGAAGCGATTAAGGAGCGGGAATCCATCCACGAGTTGGCCTCCAAATACGAAGTGCAGGCGAGCCAGATCAATACTTGGAAGCGGGAATTTCTAGAGAATGCAGAAGCTGCGTTTACATCCGAGAAGCCCTCATCGAAAGATGACTCAAAAGAGAAAGAACTGTACTCCAAGATCGGCGAGCTACAGATACAGGTTGATTTCCTAAAAAAAGTCTTGGGCAAATGAGCACAGCAGAGAAACGTGGGCTTATTTGCCCTTCCTACAGAAATATGAGTGTGCACCAACAATGCAAGGTGATCGAATTGCCGCATAGTAGTTATTATTTCAAGCCTAAAGGAGAATCTATCTTCAATCAACAATTGATGAAGGCTATAGACCGTAAGTTTCTGGACTGTCCTTTTTACGGCGTAGAGCGTATGCGAGTCCACCTGCGTAAGGACCTGGGACATTTGGTAAGCTCCAAGCGGGTACGCAGGCTGTATAAGCTCATGAACCTAAAGACGATATATCCCAAGAAGAACCTGAGCTGGGCAAACAAAGCCGATTATAAGTTTCCATATCTACTGAGGAATCTCGAGATAAAAAGAGTAAATCAGGTCTGGCAGGCTGATATCACCTATATCCCTATGTTCCGCGGTTTTATGTACATGTTTGCCATCATCGACGTTTACAGCAGGAAGATCATGGGCTGGGGAGTTTCCAATACGATGAATGCCGAGTGGTGCAGGGATATCATGCTTGATACGATTGCAAGGCATGGAACGCCAGAAATATTTAACACGGATCAGGGTTCCCAGTTTACTTCCAGTATATTTGTTAAAGCACTGCAAGATGCTGAAGTTCAGATCTCGATGGATGGCAAAGGCCGTGCACTGGACAATGTATATATCGAAAGATTCTGGGGCTCACTCAAAAGAGAGAAAATCTATCTGAATCCACCCAATGGAGGACTGGATCTATATCAGAAAGTGAAAGACTATGTGCAGTTCTATAACACGGTACGCCGTCACGATTCGCTTAACGATGAGACTCCAGATAGTGTCTATGCGGCAAAGAAAGCCTCATAAAAGGCTGGTGCAATAAATTGAGCCGGTGCTAAATGAGATATTTCCCTCTTTTTCAAACACCCTCGATCCCTTTGGGGAGGGGATTTGAAAAAGGATAAATATCAGCAAGTGCAATCAAAAATTGGAGATTATATATTAAGTTTGAAAATAGTTGGCCAACTAAGTGGGAGTATCACAAAGTTTGGACAATAAATATCCATATCGCTGTTACCAGCAATCTTTTAAACCTATACATAAACGTTAATTAATGAGGTAGCTTATCTCTAAAATAACCATACACCCATGTGCCAACAATCGCAAAGAATAAAGTTATAATCATCACAGTCACTCCAGTTCCAATTTGTGCGAAAATAGGTCCAGGACACGCACCTGTAATAGCCCAGCCTAAACCAAAAATAAGTCCACCAATGATCTGACCTTTATTAAATTTCTTATCATGAAACTCTATTTTTTCGCCATAAATGGTTTTTATATTAAGTTTTTTAATCATAAAAACCGAAATTACACCAACTATAACAGCACTACCAATAACACCGTACATATGAAAAGATTGAAAACGAAACATTTCTTGTATGCGGTACCAACTGATAATTTCTGCTTTTATAAATATAATTCCGAATAATAAACCTACTATCAAGTATTTGATATTGTGATACCATTTATGTTTTAAATGGCTTTCGTTTATGCATACCGTGTCTAATGAGCGGGTTTCGAAATCTATGTTTTTATCTATATTTTTCATTTATATTGTAATTTAAAGAGAGAGAATTATTGGAAGTATAATGTTTGCCATAAATAATCCGCCAATAAAAAAGCAGCAAGTAGCAATTAGCGATGGTAATTGCAGGTTTGATAAACCAGAAATTGCATGTCCACTTGTACAACCGCCTGCATAACGAGAACCGAAGCCTATCATAAAACCACCAACAACCATCATTAGAAATCCTTTAATTGTAAAGAGATTTTCCCAAGAGAAAATTTCTTGTGGCAACATTCCATTGATGTTTGTTATACCATAGCTTGCCAGTTCAGTTCTCAAATTCTCATTAATGATTATAGGGTTTGGATTGGCTAAAAAACTAAAAGCGATTACACCTCCAATTAGTATTCCAACTACAAAAAATATATTCCAAATTTCTTTTTTCCAATCATATTTGAAAAAAGAAATGTTAGCTGGCAGACAAGCTGCACAAGCATGGCGTAGGTTGGCACTAATGCCAAAATTTTTATTTCCTAAAATTAATAATGCTGGTACTGTAAGCCCAACTAGTGGACCGGCTATGTACCAAGGCCAGGGTTGTTTCAAAAATTCTAACATTTATTTTTATATATTTTCTTTAATTAATCTTTCTAATTAGTTTATGGCTACTCTTCTTCGGATATAGTTTTCTGTTTGTTGTTACAAGACAAAAGAACCATTGCTGTCAATAAAAATGAGAAACCCCTCAACATAATTTTTTTATTTTATCTCCTCATAGGTTATATCTTCAATTCTCTTATTGCTTTTTGATATAGAAGTATTGCAACCCGAAACACCGCAACATCCTATGTTAAGTAAAGGCATTAAAGAAAACAATCCACCCATTACAAAAAACCACCATTCTTTTGTCTGAATACCCTGTGCTATCACGAAAATGCCTAATGCCAATCGCAAAACACGCATAAAATTCCAATTTCTTAGATAGTTTTTCATAATCAATTTATTTTTCCAATAGCACAGCTCACATACGATTTTGCTTTTTTTAATAGATCATTATTCCCTTTTTCGGGATAACCCATTTTTGAAAGAGCATTTATAAGAATTATTTTTTCAACCGTAGCATCAATAGTTACGGTTTCGGTGTCTTTGTCAATACTTACATTTTCAACACCATTTATTTTCATTAAAGCGGTTTTTATACTGTTCATACAGCCACCACATTTAATGTTTTCTACTGCTATATTGTGTGTCATCTTGTTTTCTTTCTAAAAGTGCTAATGCCAAACGGTAAATACAAGGGGCAAAAACTAATGAATGATGTAAGCACAAATACTACTGCTAATATGCCTAATATGATTGCCAATGTTCCTGAAATGACATTTGTAAAGTACAAAACACCTACAACTACAGCAACTAGTATCCTGATGACTTTATCGGTTGTTCCCATGTTCTTTTTCATTTCTCTATTTTTTTGTGAGGTTAATAAATACTTCCGAGTTGGCTCTTGAAGGAATGCTATTGTAGCATTCATCCATTGTTTTGATGAAATAATGCGGTTCAAAAATAGGTTTGTATTCGCAAGGACAACCTCCAAAAGGTGGAAAAGGCTGGTTAAACTGTTTATCGAATAGCACACCTATTATTCTACCATTTTCGTTGAGTAATGAAGCAGTTTTTTTTGAATATTCATTTCTATTAGTAGGTGGAATGGCACAAAAAAATGTTTGCTCAATGATCAAATCGTAACTGCCCTGATGATTGAAAAAGTCTTCGCACAAAACATTTATCTGTGGTTTGTCAGCAAACTTTTTTTTTAACGCTTCAACTGGTTTTGGTGCAATATCTATTAGGGTAATATTTGTAAACCCATTAGCTATCAAAAATTCTGCTTCATAGGCATTTCCACAACCCGGAATAAGAATAGCTGCATTTTTATTCTGGTATTGCGTCATATACTCTGTAATGGCAGGTGAAGCGTGTCCCATATCCCAGCCTGTTTCATTTTTTTCCCATCTATCGTTCCAATAGTTTTGATCAAGTGGGTTTTCGCATTGCGTTACACAACAGACAATATCATTTTCTTTTTTACTCATTTACCAACTGATTTACATTTTCCCATGTACCACCGTTTATAACATTCTGAAAACCGCTCTGCTCCAAAATATTTTTTGCTTGTCCGCTTCTATTTCCACTTCTGCAAAAAACAACGATATTTTCCTTGCCTTTGAATTTCGTTAATTCCATTGGTACTTTATCCAATGGAATATTTATCGCTCCTTTTACACTGCCTGCTGAAAACTCTGCAGGTGTGCGGACGTCTACTAAAAACGCACCGTTTTTTATAGCTTCTGATAATTGGCTGTTATCTGTTTTGCCAAATATTGCTGAAAATAATCCCATAGTTTTAATTTTTAAGCTTTTGTACAAGATGCCTCATTACATCCAACTGTTTTACCATTTTCTACTAACCACTCTTTCATTCCTCCGGAAAAGTTTTTTACGTTTTTAAAGCCGTTTTTGACAAGGATTGAATAGGCAATGGCTGATCTATCGCCTGCCTGACAATGTATAACCACCTGTTTGTCTTTGCTAATCTTATCTAAGTTGTCGGGCAATGTTCCAACAAAAACGTTTTCTGCACCCTCTACGTGTCCTGCTTCATACTCTGATGCACCACGAACATCTACTATCTGCACATTGTCTTCTCCTAGGTAGGTTTTAAATTCTTCCAAAGAAATTACATCTGAAGTTTGAAGTTCAAGTCCTGTAGCATTTACATCTGAAATAAAGCCGAAAATGTTGTCCAAGCCGATACGCATCAACTTACGGGTCAAATCCTCCATCTGACTGTCTTCGGCTACCAAAATAAACTGCTCTTGATAATTCAATAACCAACCACACCAAGTAGCGAAAGAGTTGTTACCCTGAATGTTTAGCGTATTAGGAATAAAACCTTTTGCAAATTCCACTTTATTGCGGGTATCTATTACCTTCATGCCTTTTTCATAGGCAGAAATAAACTGCTCTTTGGTTAGCTTTGGATGTTTCGGAACATCTATAAGCAACGGACGATCAACTTTGTTTAAGTGCTTCATCATAGCAAAGTATTTCGGTGGTTCTGGCTGGTCGGCTAAAAGATAGTCGATAAACCCTTTTTCATTTTCGCTGTATTGAAGCGCCCAGTTTCTAATTTTCTCGTAGCCAACTGTAGAACTTGCTACGGCTCCTAAAGCTTTTCCACAAGCCGAACCTGCACCATGCCCTGACCATACCTGAACATATTCTGGAAGTGCTGCAAACTTTTTTAATGAATGGAACATTTGTTTGGCTCCATCTTCTTTTGTACCGGCAAGCCCAGCAGCTTTTTCGAGTAAGTCAGGACGGCCTATGTCGCCTACAAACACAAAATCGCCTGTTAATACCATAACCGGTTTATCTGTCGCCGGATGGTCAGTCAAGAGAAAGCTGATACTTTCTGGCGTATGACCTGGTGTATGTATTACTTCTAATGTGAGGTTGCCCACTCTGATAATATCCCCTTCTTTTAGACCTTTATGCGGAAACTGGTATTGCCAATCTTCGCCTCCTTCGTCTGAAAGGTACATTGTTGCGTTTGTTACTGCTGCAAGTTCCCTTGAACCACAAAGAAAGTCTGCATGAATGTGAGTTTCAGCTATGTGTGTAATACGGAGGTTATTTTGTTTTGCGATGTCGATGTATATATCAATATCACGTTGCGCGTCAATTACTATGGCTTCTCCAGTTTTTTGACAGCCAATAACATAACTGCCTTGTGCTAAACTTTTATCATAAACGTGTTGAAAAAACATATTCTTTAGTTTTATAGTTATTATTCTTTTTAATACTGCAAATTTGAACTAATTTTTCCGTCTGTACAGCTACTTTGGTTACACAAGAAAAATAATTTCAGGCGATACAACCTAAATAGCTAAGCTGTGCCTTTTAAAATTTTGTTCCAATACAACCATGGTAATACCTTTATTTTTAGTAACCACATTGTCCAACGCGGTTTTGCTTGGTCAAATGGGAATGTCATTTTGGGTTTGTTGTTATAGTCAAACTCTGCCAGCATTAATTTTCCGTATTGTGTAGGTATTGGGCAAGCACTGTAGCCATCATATTGAGCGGTTACTGGTTGTTTATCCATTACTTCTAATAAGTTCGTAACTACAACTGGCGCTTGTTTGCGTATTGCCGCTCCGGTTTTACTGCAGGGTGCATTGGTACAGTCTCCTAAAGCAAAAACATTGGGAAACCTTGAATGCTGCATTGTGTTCTTATTCACCTCTACATAACCATAAGGATTTGAAGCATCTGCTAAGGGGCTTTTTTTAATAAAATCTGGCGCAGATTGGGGAGGTACTGCATGGCATAAATCAAATGAAAGTGTAACTTTATTTGCTAAATCAGCTTGTGATGCCTCGTTAATACTATAACAACTAGCTGTAGTTTCTGATAATGACTGCTTTATTGTACTTGGACTGCTTTTGGTTTCAAACTCGATCGTTTTACTATTAGCATCAATTCCAATTGTATTAGCACTATAATGTACTTTAATATTACCTTTCTTTAATACTTCTTCTAATGTTACTTTATATTCAGGCACACCAAATATAACCGTTGCCCCAGAAATATAATGTATGTCACATTGATCTAAAATACCTTTCTTACGCCAATAGTCTACAGCCAGATACATGATTTTATGTGGGGCACCACCACATTTAATAGGCGTGGATGGGTTAGTAAAAACGGCTATCCCACCTTTGAAATTTTTAATCATTTCCCAGGTATATGGAGCTGAACTAAAATTATAATTACTGCTTACATTGTTTTTACCTAAAGTATCCTTTAATCCTTTTATTTTATTCCAATCTAATTGGATACCCGGACAAACAATTAAATAATCGTATGAAATTTCTTTTCCAGAACTGCAAATTACTTTGTTGGAAGTAGGATTAAATTCAGCAACTGCCTCTTTTATCCATGTCGCATTTTTTGGAATAAACTCCTTTTCATTACGGATAGTCTTTTTAATATCAAAAATTCCTGCACCAACTAATGTCCATGCAGGTTGATAATAATGATTTTCTGAGGGTTCGATAATACCAATATTTAATCCCTTTCTTTTGCGAAGTAATTGTGATGCAACAGATAATCCGGCATTTCCACCGCCAACGATAAGTATTTGATAATGCTTTTCCATATTATTATGATTTTAGTGTAATAAAGTTTCTTTTATGATAATGTAAATACCCATAAGTAGCACAAACCAGCCGAAAGCAGGCTTTAGTTTTTTACCATCGATTTTTTTAGAGAGATAGCTTCCGATAAGCACTCCCGTAATGGCTAGAGCTAAAATTTTGAAAAGAAATATCCAGTCTATTGTATAATGTGTAACGGAAATGACAAAGCCAAAAAGTGAATTAAGAGCAATGATAACTAGCGAAGTACCTATTGCTTTTTTAAATTCTAAACGCAATAAATTGACTAGGGCAGGAATGATTAAAAAGCCTCCGCCAGCGCCGATTAATCCGGTAACAAAGCCCACAAATATTCCCTGAATAACGATTAATAATGTACTTGCGGCGGGCGTGTCGGTAGGTAAACAATCTTCTCCTTTACATTTTTTTATCATGCTGTATGAAGCGAAAATCATCAGTACAGCAAAAAGCAACATCAAAAGAATGTTTTTGGTAACGGTAAAAGCTGCAATACTGAAAACTTCTTCAGGAATAGCAGGAACGATATAAGCTCTTGTTAGAAAAACGGCTACAATTGATGGAATACCAAAAATAATAGCTGTTTTGATGTTTACCAATCCTTTTTTGAAATAAGAAAAAGAGCCGACGACGCTTGTGGAGCCAACTATAAAAAGAGAATAAGCTGTAGCTAATAATGCATCAAGACCAAATAGATAAACAAGAACTGGAACAGTAAGGATGCTGCCTCCGCCGCCTATCAACCCTAAAGAGATACCTATAAAAATTGATGCTATATACCCTGTTATGTCCATAGATTTTTAAATTGTTACAACAAATTTGCATCAATTCAAAAACCTGCACAGCTACTTTTGTTACATAAGGGTTATTTTATTTCTACCTAGCCTAACCTTACCTATTTCTTCTAACTGTTTGAGTAACCTTGACACCACTACACGGGCAGTCCCAAGTTCATTAGCTAATTGTTCGTGGGTGATGTGCAGAATATTATTTTCAGTAAGTTCACGCTTTTTAATCAACAAATTCAATAAACGTTCATCTATTTTCTTAAAAGTGATGGCATTAACAATTTCCAATAATTCTTCAAAACGTTTATGGTATAAACGAAAAATATAATCTAGCCATTGCGGATATTCCTTGATGAATAAGGATACTTTATCCATGGGCAAAAAAAGTATTTCCGCATCTTCTTCCACTTCAGCTTTTACCTTACTTGTTTCATTGTGCATACCGCCTAAGAAAGACATGATACAGCTTTCACCAGCTTTGATATAGTAAAGCAAAATTTCTCTACCATCTTCTTCTGTCCGGATTACTTTCAGCGTACCTTTGGTTACAATTGGAATAGAACGGATGGAAGCATTTTCATCTAGTATAACGCTTCCTGCTTCATATTCTTTTCTTATGCTATATTCATAAAGTTTGCCTATCAATTCAGGAGAGGTCTTAAATTCTGTTATTTGTTCTAATGGTTCCGTCTGCATTTGTTTAAGGCTTACTAATTAATAATATTTGTTGTTGCGATGTTGATTTATTCCGTAATAGAAAAACGTAACCTACAAACTTACATTATCTTCCTTTAATACTTTGTGACTTTTGTTACAAAGTTAATAGTTTCATCCCTTTTGTATCAAATGCTGCAAGTCGGGATCATTTTTAATTCGTTCCATTTCGTTTTCAACAATACTAAGAATATCTGATTTTATTTGACGGTAATTGCTTTCAATTTCTTGTTTCATTTTGTCCTCTCCTTGGTCATTGACAAAGGAGAGGATTTCTGGTATCTTCTGATAAGCTTTGGTTTCGGAAACTACTTTTTCATTGTCCACTATAATTTCCGCGTGAAATATCTTCTGCTCGATACGTTCATCAAAATTATCAGATACAGAACCCACAAACATACCTTGTGTGAGCGTTGAAATTTTGGAAGCCGGAATAAGACTGTCTAACTGTGTAGATATAGAAGTTGATTTATCATTTCGGTTAATGGTCATACTTTGGCGTTTCTGCAATACTTTTCCGAAACGTTCCGAAAGGCTTTTTGCCGTTTCCCCCACTACCTGTCCACTGAAAATATTACCAACAGTATTTTGTATAACCTTAGC
>WPCJ01368916.1_pt1 | contig 29568 bp, 34 predicted proteins | sample 5399831 | NCBI WGS metagenome assembly WPCJ01 (sample SAMN12869470, study PRJNA574797) | sludge metagenome | isolation source: wastewater treatment of pH10 | place: China:Beijing | collected 2019-05-20 | reverse complement strand
GCCGAAGCGGCGCCGCCCCTCGAGGTGCCGCGCGCGGTGCGGGTGGGCGAGGCCGACCGGGCCGGGATCTTCCTGGCGGGCTTGGTGCCGGTCTTGTCCTCCTTGCGGGGAGGCCCGGACTGCGGTGCGGGGACGCTCCCCCGCTGGTCCGCTTCCCGCGAAATCTGCTTGGCCCAGTCCGAGATCGAGCCGGACAGGGCCGTGCCCGACAGCGGCGGCTGCTGGGCTTCGGCGAAGCCGCCCTTGTGCAGCGGCTCGCTGGCATCCATGAAATCGGTCAGGGGGCTGCGCCGCTTGGGCTGCGCCTGCTTGTCGGGAGATTTGGCCATGGCCCCGAATATGGGTGTACTCGGTTCAAATGGAAAGGGGGCGCCCTGCCCGGAAAGCGGTCCCGGCGGCTCTGCTGACAGGAGGCTGTCAGGAGCGTTTCAGCCGAAGCGCAGCTTCATGGCAAGGATGGCGCCGACGAACAGCAGCGTCAGCACATTGGCGACGATGACCGGCCATGAGCCGATGAGCATGCCATAGACCGCCCAGAGCGCCACGCCTGCCGCGATCGAGCCGGTGGCGATGAGCGAGATGTTGTCGGCCTTGCGCTCGCGCGCCAGCTTGACAACCTGAGGAACCCAGCCGAGCGTGGTGATGAAGGCGGCCAGCGCGCCTATGATTTCAATCCAGTGATGCAAGGTGGGGGCTCCGAACAGTGCCGCTCATCCTATGCCAGATTTCGCCGTCGCGGGGAAGCAGCCCAGGGGCTGGCCCAACGAAACAAAATGTGTCCTCAGCGGGTTTTTCTTGGCGCTTTCCGTGATCGTCGGGAGGGGAGGAATGTGGTGCCGGCGTGGCTGTCACATTGCTCGCCCGGAACCGCTCCAACCGACTCGATTTGCGCGCTTGGAGCATGTCGCAAACGGGCTGCGCGACGGCATCGCTTCCACCGGCTCCAGGACAATGTGTCGGAATTAAGCCGCTGATTACGTTTGGAAAAGTTACCCTTCGTGATTTGAAATCGAGGGCAGGCTCCATAGGTTCCGGGGTGTCGCGGGGCGGCCGGCTTGTCCGGCGCCTCTGGCCAAAACCGCTGAAAACGGGAGTTCCCGACATGAAGAAGACCCTTGCCACCGCCAGTGCCCTCCTTGCCCTTCTCAGCACCGCCTATGCGGCGACCGTACAGGGCACGATTCAGGCGGTCGACCCGGAAACCAAGTCGATCACCCTCGACGACGGCAAGATCTACCAGTTGCCCGCCGAGGCCGCCGTCGACCAGCTTGCGGTCGGCACCAAGGTGGTGGTGACCGTGGACGATACCACCGGCACCGTGACGTCGATCGAGGCCGCCGCTTCATAGCGGGTTTGCATATCCGCGCGTTTCAGGCCGGTCCCGTGGGGGCCGGCCATTTCATGTCGGCTGCAATCGCCGCTTGCCGAATCCGCCGGGTCCGCGCTTCAATAGATGGCGCGGAGCTTCGGGAGGAGGCGTGTGAAGGTCGGGGTGATCCTCAATCCGGTGGCCGGCGGCGGCCAGCTCAAGGACCATTGGCCTCAGGTGATGGCCGAACTGCGCATGCAGTTCCCGGAGGTCGAGGTGCGCGAGACGCAAGGCGCGGGCGATGCCGAAAGGCTGGCGCTCGATCTTGCGATGTCGGGCTGCCGGCTGGTGATCGCCGCCGGCGGGGACGGCACGGCCAGCGAGGTGGCCGATGGTCTCCTGCTCGCCCGGCGCGAGGGCGTGAAGAACACGGAACTGGCCCTGCTGCCCTGCGGCACCGGATCGGACTTCGCGCGCGGCTTCGGCCTGCCGCGCGATGCGGCCGGGTTGCTCCGGCATATTGCCGGGGCCAAGAGCCGCCAGATCGATGTCGGGCGCATCTCCTTCGTCGACGACCATGGCGCGCTGTCCAGCCGCCATTTCATCAACATCGCCAGCCTCGGCCTGTCGGGCGTCACCGTGCGGGCGGTGAATGCAGACAAGCGCAAGGGGAGGGTGTCGGCCAAGGCGCTGTTCTACTGGCGCACCATCGGCTCGTTCCTGCGCTATCGGTTCCAGACCGTCCGCATCACGCTGGACGATGGTGAGCCGGTCGAGGCGTGCGTGGCGCTGGTGGCGGTGGCCAACGGCCGCTTCTTCGGGGCCGGGATGATGGTCGCGCCCGATGCGGAGATGGATGACGGCTGGTTCGACGTGGTCATCGTGCGCGCCGCCGGCAAGCCCGGCCTGATCCGCGACCTGACCCAGCTCTATGGCGGGCGCCACCGCAACCACCCGGCGGTGACCATGGTGCGCGCCAGGAAGGTGCTGGTGGAGCCGGTCGGAAGCGCCATGGCCGACGGTGCCCTGCTCGACATAGACGGGGAGTCGCCGGGCCGCATTCCGGCGACGTTCGAGGTGCTGCCGCGCGCACTGACCTTGAGATGCTGATTCAACAGGTTGCGAAATCGATTCCGCAAGGCGATGCAATCGCTTGATTTCATTGAACCGTTTCGTCCGGCCGTTGACGCGTCCCTGTCGCGAAGCTACGGCAGGATGAAGCAAACGTCCCGGAGGTCAGGCATGGTGCAATATGTGAACGGCGCGCCGCAGGGGGAACTCACGCTGCGCACGCTGGCCATGCCGGCGGACGCCAATGCGGCCGGCGACATCTTCGGCGGCTGGGTGATGGCGCAGATGGACCTTGCCTGCGGCATCCGCGCCGCCGAGCGCGCCCGCGGACGGGTGGTGACGGCGGCGGTGAAGGAAATGTCCTTCGCCAAGCCGGTCAAGATCGGCGACACGCTGTGCATCTACACGCATGTCGAGCGCGTCGGCCGCAGCTCGATCACGCTGAAGGTCGAGGCTTGGGCGCAGCGCTATCTGTCCGAACTGATGGAAATGGTCACCCACGCCGATTTCGTCATGGTTGCGCTGGATGGCGAGGGCAAGCCGACGCCGGTGCCGGCGGAATAGGGCAGCCTTGCCCCACCTTACTGTTTCGGCGTGCTGTCGAATTGCTCGCGGGCGGCGTTGATGCGGCCGGTATTGGCGCGGGCCCAATCGGCCAGCGCGGTGACCGGAACCAGAAGCTCGCGGCCGAGGTCGGTCAGTTCATAGTCGACGCGCGGCGGGATGGTCGGGAAGACGGTGCGGGTGGCGAAACCGTCGCGTTCGAGACTGCGCAGCGTCGTGGTCAGCATCTTCTGTGAGATGCCGCCGATGGCATGGCGCAATTCGTTGAAGCGCATCGGTCCGCTGCCGAGCATCGACACGACCAGCACGGTCCACTTGTCACCCACGCGTTGCAGCACCGCGCTGACAGCCCGGCAATCCTCGCTGCGGTGATGGTGCCTTGGTTTCAAAAAAGTGCCTCCTTGCATGGCGGTATCCTGGTTACATAAATAGCGTCGGTTTCCTTTTTATACCACCATCAACGGAGAACATGCATGTCATCTTCCAAAGCCAGGCTGGCCGTGGTCATCGGCTCGATCCGGGCGAAGCGCTTTGCCGACAAGCCCGCCCGCTGGATCGCCGACCTCATCAATAGCCGTGACGACGTCGAGGCGGAGATCGTCGACCTGAAGGACTATCCGATGGCGATGTTCGCGGAGGACACGTCGCCGCTGTGGGGACCTTCCAAGGATGAGCATGCGTTGCGCTGGCAGGCGAAGATGGCCACGTTCGACGGCTACGTCTTCACCGCCGCCGAGTACAACCACGCCCCGACCGGGGTGCTCAAGAACGCGCTCGACTATCTCGGCTCCCAGGTGTTCCGCAAGCCGGCCGGCTTCGTCGGCTATGGCGGCGTCGGCGGCGCGCGGGCTGTGGAGCAGTTGCGGATGATCGCGGTGGAATTGCAGATGGCGCCGGTGCGGGCGGCCGTGCACATCCAGTTGCCCGACTATGTCGCCATCCAGCAGGGACAGGATATTGCCGAATTGGCGCATCTGCGCACCAGCGCCGATGCGCTGCTGGCCGACATGGCGTGGTGGGCGAAGGCGCTGCGCGCCGCGCGGGACGCCGAGGAACGCGCCGAGGCGGCCTGACGAGGCCACAAAACACGGATGGCAAGAAGAAGGGCCTGTGCGGTTGCACAGGCCCTTTTTGCCGGATCAGTTGGCCGGCAGCTTGGTCGCCAGCACCTTGTCGATGCGGCGGCCGTCCAGGTCGACCACCTCGAAGCGCCAGCCCTGCGCGTCCACCGTCTCGCCGGTGGCGGGCAGGTGGTGCATGTGCGACAGGATATAGCCGGCCACGGTTTCGTAATCGCGGTTCTCCGGCAGGTCGATGCCCATCATGTCGGCCATTTCGTCGGCCTGCATGTAGCCGGCCAGCAGCCAGGAGCCATCCTCGCGCTGCACGGCGGTGTCCTCGGTATCGTCCTCGTCGAGGTCGGATCGGAACACGCCGGTGATGGCTTCCAGAATGTCGGCAGGGGTCACCACGCCTTCGAAATGGCCGTATTCGTCATGAACGAGCGCCATCGGCATGTCGGCTTCCTTGAGCTTGGCCAGCACGTCCAGCGCGTCGGCCTGGTCGTGCACGATGGGCGCCTCGCGCACATGCTTGCGCGCATCCAGCGGCTTGCCGGCCAGCAAGGTGGCCAGGATGTCGCGGGTCTGGACGACGCCGATCATGTTGTCGACATTGCCGTCGGCCGCCGGCAGGCGCGAATGCTGGCTTTCCATCAGCAGGCGGCGAATGGCCGCCTCGTCCGACTGGATGTTGAGCCAGTCGACATCGGTGCGCGGGGTCATCACCGCGCGCACGGCGCGGTCGCCCAGCCGCATCACGCCGGCGATCATGCGCCGCTCGTCGGATTCGATGGTGCCCTGGTGCTCGGCTTCCGCCACGATCATCTTGATCTCTTCGTCGGTGACCCGCTCCTCGCTCTCGCCGCGCTGGCCGAGCAGCCACAGCACCGAGCGGCCGGACAGGTCGAGCAGCCACACCAGCGGCGCCGAAATGGTGGCCAGCATGGCCATCGGCCCCGCGACCCTGGAGGCGACGCGTTCCGGATCGCGCAGGGCGATCTGCTTGGGCACCAGTTCGCCGATGATGAGCGAGGCATAGGTGATGACCGCCACCACGATGCCGACGCCGAGCGTATGGGCGAGACCGGTCGACATGCCCGATTCGACCAGCACCTTCGACAGGCGGTCGCCCAGCGTGGCGCCCGAGAACGCACCCGAAAGCACGCCGACCAGCGTGATGCCGATCTGCACGGTCGACAGGAACTTGCCGGGATTGGCGCCCAGTTCCAGCGCGCGCGCCGCGCCGCGCACATTGCGGTCGATCATGGTCTTCAGCCGCGCGGGCCGGGAAGAAACGATCGCCAGTTCCGACATGGCCAACAGGCCGTTCACGCAGATGAGGACGACCACGATGGCGATTTCAATGTATAGCATGAATGCTCATTAGCATTCCCGATGCCTCTTGGAAAAGAGAGCAAATCGGGCTTCGTATATCGTCGCCGATCCGGCTGCTTTTTTCAGCGGCAGGCGCGATAGCCGCTCTTGCGGCTCTTGATGTCGAAATGGAAATGGTTGCGGTGGTCGTAGTTGTAGCCCGGCCCGAGCACCGTGGTGAAATAGGAGCAACCGTCGGCGCGCACGGTGTTCAGCAGGCCGCGCTCGCGGAAGGCGAACAGGCCGGGCTTGCGCACGTCGATCACCTTGCCGTTGTTCAGCTCGATGGCCATCACGTCGAGCGCATTGCCCTTGCCGTGCTCGGAGAGCACGCCTTCGCCCCGTATCTTGCGGCAGGAATAGCTCGAGCCCTGGCGGATGGACTTGACCCCGCTGAAATAGCGCCAGCGCGCGGCCGCTGTCAGCTCGTTGCGGGTCCAGCTCGCGAAGCTGGCCGCCATGGCGCAGGTGAGCGTCGCGGCCGGCTTCATCTCGATATTGCCGATCGCCGAGACCTTGACCGGATGGGCGATGCCGCACTGGCCGCCGTCGCTGATCGGAGCAAGGTCGGTATAGGCCACGCGCAGCCGCTTCAGCTCCTTGCGGCAATCCACCTCGTCCGGCGATAGCTGGTCGGTCGGCGACAGGGGCCGGTCGAAGCGCGGATAGGCGGCGGTCATGTAGGGATTGGAGGGGACCAGCGCCTGCATGCCGACGCCGGGCTGTACGCCCGATGTGGTGCCGACGTCGACGGCGGGCTGGAGATCAAACACACTGCCGGTGTTGCAGGCCGAAACGCCGGCCACCGCCGTCAGGGCGGCAATGGCTGCCAGAAACCGGCCGAGGCGCCGCCCATAGGGGGCGCCGGGCATTGCGCTGCGGGGCGTGCCTGCCATGGCGATGAACTCTGTTTCCTTGGAAAGCAGAGCCTAACCGTCAAGGGTAAAGGAAAGATCAGCGCCGCCATTCATGCCTGTGGCCGCATTGGGGCAGGCCGCCTCGTGGCCTCTCACTGGCAGAAGGTCGAGCCGTTGCGGCGCGGCGCAAGGTCCAGATGCAGGTGCGTTTCATGATCGGCATCGCTGCCGGGCCCGAGCACGGTCTTGAACGGGCCGCAGGCGGCCTTGCGGATGCGGTCGAGAAATTTCCCCTGCTTTTCCGCAGGCGCGAGGCCGACCTCGACGCTGCTCTTGTCCTTGAGGGTGAAGGAGGCGATATCCAGCGCATTGCCGAAGGCATGTTCCGACATTTTCGCGCCGTTGTGGCGCGGGCGGCAGACATAGGCGGAAGCGTGGGTGACGCCGGCCACCTCCGAACCCATGATCTCCCTGGCCGCCGGCTGCACGACGTCGGCCATGAAGCGCGCGAGGGTCTCGGCCATGGCGCAGTTCAGCTCCGCTTTCGGAGCCAGTTCGACGGGTTTGCCGAGGCTGGTGACGATAACCGGGTAGGGGATCGAGCAGCCGGCAGCCGCGTCGTGCTGTGCCGGCTCGTCCTCGAACGCGACGCCCATGGCGCGCAATCTCTTGCGGCAGGCCTCCTCCTCGGCCGGCATCTTTTCGGCGACAACCATGCCCGAACGCGGATCAGGCTGCGGGGTGGGCCGCTTGTCCTCGGCTTTTTCCGGTTCGTCCGGCTTGCTTTCGGGCGGCTTGCTTTCGGATGGCTGCTTTTCGGGCGGCTTGGCTTCCGGCACGGGCGCCTGGCTGGGTGGAGAGGCTGGCTGCGGCGCGTCGTCCGGCCGGGGCTCCGGTGTCGGCGTTTCCGTCTGGGAGGCAATATCGGGCTGTGGGGTCCGTTCGGCAAGCATTTCGGGCACGGGCGCCGATTGCGGCAGCCGCACCGGCTGGCGCCTTGCGACAGCGGGCTGCGCCATCAGGCAGGCAAGGATCAACAGGGACAGGGAACGAAATCGCGAAACGGCCATCGCATCCAAACGGGTACGGGCCCGCGCGGTTGCAGCGAAGAATGATCACCTTCGGTAACGGCCTGTTGCCGCCGGCGTGTTCCTCGAACTTCGCAGGCAGATTCCGGAACGCTGCCCAAGTCGTTGAAGCCGAATCCCTTTTGCAGGTTCAGGCGTGGCTGTCGTGCAGCCGGCGGCTCCAGTCCTCGACCTTGCGGCTGGCGATGCGCCGCGCGGCAAGCTCACGCCACGACGGCGCCAGTTCCGGCAGGGCACCAAGCTCCTGAAGCGATTCCGTGTCCATGGTGCGCGTGTAGAGAAGCCCGATGATGCGCGCCAGCGACCACTCCGGCTGCGGGCGCTCATGCAGCACCAGCGCATTGCCCGCCTCGGCCGCGCCCTCTTCCAGCACCCTGTAGTACCAGCCGGTGCGCCCGCTCTTTTGCACTCTGATCGCCATGTCCGGACGGTCGAAGCGGGCATTGAGCCGCCAGCAGGGCTGGCGTCCCTGGCTCACCTGCAGCAATGCGGAGCCGAGGCGAAAGACATCGCCGATGCAGACATCGGCTTCGGACAGGCCGCTTGTCGTGATGTTCTCGCCGAAGGCCGGCGCCGCGGCCTCGATGCCTTCCTTGCGCCATTCGCCATAATGGTCGGCGGGGTAGTGATGCACGGCCTTCTCGGGGCCGCCATGGTGGCGGGTGTCGCCATGCTCGTCGCCTTGCAGTCCGACGCGGGTGATGGCCAGATGTCCTTGCACCGGCTTCTTGTCGATGCCGCTCGGCACCTGCCGCGGTCCGAGCGGCGCCAGCGTACCGATGAAAAGCCCCTCCACGATGGCCGGCGCCGGTGCCGTAGTCTTATTCGGCAACGCTCTCGAGCCCCTGTTCCAGCCAGTCGGCAAGCTGCGGCAGGCCGAGCAGGTAGCGGGCTGTCTGCCGCAGCGGCCGCTGTTTCGCCGCTGTCAGCGCCTCGTCCCACTCGCTTGCGTCGAAGTCACCGCGCCCGATCCATGCCAGCGCGATCAGCTCGGCGGCCTCGTCGACGTTGAGATCGCTGATCAGTGCCCGGAATTCGCGTTCGGTCAGGTCTTCCGTCTCTTCCTCCGCCAGGCCGTGATGATGCTGGAGGTCGCGGCTTTCGCCGTCGAATTCGATCTCATGCTCGCTGCCGGCATCGAAATCGTCGCGCATGCCGGCGCTCAACGCCTTCGCCTTGAGGATCAGCATGCGGACCGTGTCCGGCCCGATCGAAAGCTCCCACTCGCGTTCCTGGCTGTTCCGCATCGAAAATCCTCGTGCCAATCCAGCCCGGCCGGTGCTGCCGGACCCGCCCGATGATAGCCTATCTCGCACATTCGTCATACGGCCGAGCTTCGGCCGCAACAGGCCGGATTGACAGGGCCAGCGCGGCGAATGAAATGGCGCAAGCTCTCTCCATTCGATCGGATTCCCCAGCGTGGCGTCGCTCCTCACTCCCAAGGTCCTGCCCATCCTCATGCTGCTGGCCTCGAACGTCTTCATGACCTTCGCCTGGTACGGCCATCTGAAGTTCAAGGGCGCGGCGATCTCTGTCGTCGTCCTGGCGAGCTGGGGCATCGCCTTCTTCGAATACTGGCTGGCGGTGCCGGCCAACCGGCTCGGCAATCAGGTCTATTCGGCGGCGGAGCTGAAGACCATCCAGGAGGTCATAACGCTCGGCGTCTTCGCCGTGTTCTCGGTCACCTATCTGAAGGAGGCGCTGACCTGGAACCACTTTTTCGGCTTCCTGCTGATTGCCTGCGGCGCGGCGCTGATTTTCAGGGCCTGATTTTTTTGCCGGGCAAGCGTCCTTCGTTTTTTAGGACGTGAAAAACCTCCAGCAATTGCTATATTGTGACGAGAATCCGAGATGTGACGGTTCCGTCAGTGTCCTGACGGACCGTTTTCTTTTTGTCGAAAGGGCGCCTGGAAAGGGCGTACGGCAGGAAAGGAGTGGCTATGAACAAGGTGCCGATGACAGGCGGTGGCTTCGAGACGCTGAAGGAGGAGCTGCGCTGGCGCCAGCAGGATGAACGGCCGCGCATCATCGAGGCGATTTCCGAAGCGCGTTCGCATGGCGATCTCTCGGAAAACGCCGAATACCACGCCGCCAAGGAAGCGCAGAGCCTCAATGAAGGCCGAATCAGCGAGCTTGAGGACCTGATCGCGCGCGCCGAGGTCATCGACATCAGCAAGCTGAGCGGCGACAAGATCAAGTTCGGCGCCACGGTCGTGCTCGTGGATGAGGATACCGAAGAGGAAAAGACCTACCAGATCGTCGGCGATCAGGAAGCCGATGTGAAGGCGGGGCGCATCTCCATCTCGTCCCCCATCGCGCGCGCTCTGATCGGCAAGGAAGTCGGCGACGCCATCGAGGTCAACGCACCGGGCGGTGCGCGTGGCTACGAGATCGTCCAACTGCGCTGGGCCTGATCCGGTCGCCGGATAGGAAGATCCAGCCATGGCCGCAGCGCCGGTCGACCTGTCGCGGGTCCATGTCGTGGTGCCCAATTTCAAGAAGCGCCTGTCCGGCGTCACGAGCACCATCATCCAGCTCGTGCCGTTGCAGGCGAAGGAGATCGGCATCGCCACGCTTGGGCCCGGCCTGCCCGACCACCTGCCGCGCCTGCGCTGGTGGCAGGTGCCGGGCCTGCTCCGACGGCCGCAGGGCGCCTCGGTGCGTGTCTGGCATGCGCGCCGCAACCCCGAAATGCTGGCCGGCGTGGTGCTGCGCGACATCTTTCGCGCGCCGCTGAAGCTCGTCTTCACCTCGGCCTCGCAGCGCCGCCACAAGCGCTGGACGAAGTTTCTCATCCGCCGCATGGACGGGGTGATCGCCACCAGCCGCAAGACCGCCGCCTATCTCGAAGTGCCGAACACGGTGGTCATGCACGGCATCGATATCGAACGCTTCCACCCGCCGGCGGATCGTGCCGAGGCGGCGCGGGAACTGGGGCTCGACCCCGGCCAGTTCCATGTCGGCTGTTTCGGCCGCGTGCGGCACCAGAAGGGCACCGACCTGTTCGTCGATGCCATGATCGCGCTTCTGCCGCGCCACCCGCGCTGGTCCGCCATCGTGGCCGGCCGCGCGACGGCCGAGCACAAGGGGTTCGAGGCGGATCTGCGCGCCCGCGTCGAAAAAGCCGGCTTGGCCGACCGCATCCTGTTCGTCGGCGAGCACCGCGACATCGAGCGCTGGTATCGGCCGCTGTCGCTGTTCATCGCTCCGCAGCGCTGGGAGGGGTTCGGCCTCACCCCGCTCGAAGCCATGGCGACGGCGCTCCCTGTCGTCGCCACCGATGTCGGCGCCTTCTCCGAGTTGATTGAAGACAGCGTCACCGGCACGCTCATCCCCCGCGACGACCTCGGCGCGATGATCGCTGCGGCTGAGCGATGGATGGAGGACGAGGCCGGGCGAGGGCAGGCGGCGGCGAACAGCCGGGGCCACGCCGCGACGCGTTTCAGCATCGAGGGAGAGGTGCGGCGGCTGGGAGAGATCTATGCAGCCGCTATACACGGGCAATGATCCGTGCGAGATGCCGGAATGGCGCGATGGTCGCCGCACCCCGCCTGTGCAGAATTTGAGCCGATGAGCACACAAGCCGAGAACCGCCCCACCGTCTCCGCCGTCGTCACCAGTTGCCGGCGCTTCGACCTGCTTGAGAAGACGCTGGAGAGTTTCCTTGAACAGAACGACTATCCGCTCGACGAGCTGATCGTGATCGAGGACTCGGACGATCGCGGCGTCTACGGCATCGAGCCCCTGTTGCAGGGGACAAGGCACCGCATCATCTTCAACGGCAAGAATATCGGCCAGATCGCCTCGATCGACAAAGCCTACGCGGACATCGCATCGGACTATATCTTTCACATGGAAGACGACTGGCTGTTCACCCGCAAGGGCTTCATCGCCCGGGCCGTCGAAATCCTCGAACAGGAGCCGCAGGCCATCATGGTGACGGTGCGCGACGATGCCGACATGCCCCGCTATGTCCGCAGCCTCAAGACGCGCCGGACCGGAACAGCGAGCTACAAGCTGGCTTTTCCGGAACTGCATTTCCGATGGTATACATTCACTTTCAACCCCGGGCTGCGGCGGACCGAAGACTACCGGGCACTACGGGGCGGCTACGCGGCCATCGGGGATGAAATGGCCATCAGCCACCATTACAAGGCCCGCAAGTGGGACATGGCCTGGATGATCGGCGGCGGGGTAAAACACGCCGGCGATGCGCGATCCGCTTACGGAAATGGAGCGGGATATCGCAGGCCGGCCTCGTCGGGCGGCCTGTCACGTCTGCTCAGGCGCGAAAATTTACGCAAATGGCGCGAATCTCTGGGGCGCTATTTTTGGCACAGGCTGCGGCTGATGGGAATCGACACCGAGCCACTGCAACGCAGGAAACGGTGACGATGAAAGGATCGATCCGCACCTATGTGATCAATCTGGACGGCGGCACCGAGCGCCTTGAATCCGTCAGCCGGATGCTTGGTTCATTCGGCATGGATTTCGAGCGTGTTCCCGCGTTCGATGGCCGCAAGCTCGATCTGAGCGAGGTTGCCGACTACGATGCGGGCCGCGCGGAGCGCTATATGGGGCGGAGCCTAGTTGGCGCGGAAATCGGGTGCTACCGCAGCCATCTTGCGGCTGCGGCGCAGTTCCTGCAGTCGGATGCCGAGTACGGATTGGTCTTCGAAGACGACGTGTTGTTGCGCTGCAATCCCATCGCGCTTCTGGAGGAGGCGTTTCCCGCATTGGAGAGCGTGGACAAGGATTGGCTCCTGCTCAATATAGGTGCCAACAAGTCCAAGATCACCAGCCCGATTTCGGAGCATGACATCGGCAGTTATCGATGCGGTCTCGTTGCCGCGCATTATTTTCCCATGATGGCATGCGCGATCGTCTGGTCCCGGGAAGGAGCCAGGCAATTCGTCGAAAGCCACGACAAGATATTCGCCCCTGTCGACAATTACTTTCGCTATTGGCTGACCCGCGCCGGGCATGGATATGCCTTCTGGCCGGCGCCGGTCACCACCACCGATGCGGAAAGCCAGATTGCCGCATTGGATGGCCGCAAGCGCAGCAGATATGGCCGCAAATGGTATTACGGCTTCTCCAAGCAGAAGAGGCTTCTTGAGGATAAGCTGATCGCCCTGGGCCGTCGGTATCGCTTCAGGGCAAAAGCCTAGAAGTCCCTCAACCCCAGGCGTGCCCCACCGTAGATGAGCTTATCAATGAAGGTCTATTACATAAACCTGGACAGGTCGCCCGAGCGTCGCGCGTGGTTCACGCAGCAGGCCGAAGCGCTCGGGCTCGATCTCGTGCGGGTTCCGGCGGTCGATGGCCGGGAACTGCCGGCGGGGGAACTGGATCATTGGCGGCAATTGTCCGAAGGGAACAAGATTCTCTCGCGCGGCGAAATCGGCTGCTTCCTTAGCCATAGAAAAGCATGGGAGGCGGTGCTCGCCGCTCAGGAAAAGTGGGCCTTCATTGCCGAGGACGACATTCATTTTTCGAGAAATGCCGCGGCTTTTCTTTGCGACGATAGCTGGATCCCCGCACAAGCCGGTTTGATAAAGGCGGAGACAGATTTAAGGCGACATGAGTTTTCTCCCACTTCATGGCCGACGCCTTTCGGCCATGAACTCAGGCGGTTGAAGTCAAATCATCTGGGCACGGGAGGGTATTTTCTGACGCGTGAGGCCGCCGCCCGCATGCTGACCTTCACGGAACGAAAGTGCGAGGCTATCGACGGCCTGTTGTTTGCAACGAGGTATATGCAGGAACACCAACTGGAGGTCCTTCAGATCATCCCGGCAATATGCATCCAGGACGTGTACGTTGATGAGCATCTGGAGACTTCGACCCTTGCCAGCGTTATTGATAGAGAGCGGGGTGAGGGCCGTAAAGTTGTCAAACGCACCATAACCCATTCCGCGAAGGTCCAGAGGGAAATGAGGCGAATAATATCTCAACTAAGCAATTTTTTCGCGAGAGTTTACGGGTCGCTCACGCGAAAGTCCGTGTTCACGGTTGTAGATTTTGCCGTTCCTGACAGGTCGATTTCGGAGCAACGATGAAGTCCTACCTTATAAATCTGAGTAGAAGCCCCGAAAGGCTCGAGCGCATGTCTGCCCTGTTCGTCGATATGGGGGTCGAATTCACTAGGATATCGGCCATTGACGGCAGGGAACTGACGCAGCAGGAAATCGACGGTTGGCTTTCAGGCGATGGGAATTTTTACCGCCTCGGTCCAGGAGAAGTCGGGTGTTTCCTTAGCCATCGCAGGTGCTGGGAACTGGTTGCCGAAGGTGAAGACAGCCACGCGGCGATCTTTGAGGATGATTTGCACTTCGGGGAAGGGCTAAAGGATGTCCTTGCTCTGACGGACTGGATCCCATGCGATGCGGATATCGTGAAGCTGGAAACCACGCTCACGCGTACTCTCTATCAACGTACTCCGGCGGCGATGATCGCCGGGCGGACAATTCGCCGGCTATGCGGGCCGCAGTTCGGCGGTGGCGGTTACATAGTATCCCGCCGTTGTGCAAGGCAATTGGTCAAGCTTAGCACAAAAATCGCGGACCCTGTCGACCAGTTCATGTTCAATACCAATCTTTATCCTGCTTCTTCTTTCCAAATATATCAAATGATCCCGGCCATATGCATACAGGATTGGTTTGTGGATAAGGAAAACTCAAAAAATACAAAGCTCAAAAGCACCCTTTTTGATGAACGTCCTGTAACAGCCAAGCCTCTCAAGTCGAAGATTCTCAGGGAGGTTGCACGGCCTTTCGAGCGGGGGGGCTTGAAACTGAAGGCGTTGTTCGGGCGTATGGTCTGGGACAAGATTCCCATGAAATAGGTGCCTGAACGGCTATGAATATTGATGGGCTGAATGACCGGTTGGTGTTCGTCTTCTGGACTGGCGATAACCAGATGAGCAAGGACCGGCTGGCGTGTCTCGACACTATCGCCAATACAGGCTGCGATGTTTGCCTTGTTGACTGCGACAGTCTCGCCTCTTGGATTAACCCGGCTCACAGGATGCACCCGGCCTACGGTCTTTTGAGCGCTGTCCATAGGTCCGACTACTTGCGCGCCTATTTTATGCATCATTATGGCGGCGGTTATTCGGATATAAAGTTTACAACTGAATCCTGGGTTCCGTCATTCGAACAGCTCATTTCCTCCGATGCGCTTGGAATGGGCTATCCCGAACTGCACGACGGGGTCGCTAATGTGAAGCGGTCGGTGGTGGCGGGGCAGTCTTATTTTCTTGAGCGCAAATCGAGCAGGCTCTTCAACCGCTTAGCGTATCACACCATGCGCGCCCTTCATGGCAGGATGATTGGAAATGGCGCGTTCATTTTCAGGCGGCAGACGCACTTCACCAGCAAATGGCTGTACACCTTAGAAAGGCGCCTCGATATCGTCCACCCACATTTGAAAACGCATCCCGCCCGTCATCCAAGGGACAGAGCGGGCGTCGATCATGGTGCTGGGCCATCGCAATATCCGGTTCCTTGGAGTTTTCTGCTTGGCGATATCCTTGGCCCCCTTGGCCTGATGAACCACAGAAGAATCCTGCGGAACCTGCCCCCGCCAAGCTTTGAAAACTATCAATGACGGTTTGGCGATTTGTTTTGAGATGGATTTCGTGCATGAAAAAATACTTAAAAGGTGTAGAAGCTGGCGTTCGTAATATTAGGAATAATGCTATCAGAAAAATAATTTCCGGAAAAGCCGGAAAAAAGATCCTTTTTGAGATGATTCCAAAAGATATATATATGATGGTTTCGCGACAGAGCGATCATGTGATGTGTTTCGATCCGCACGAATTCGTCGGTCAGGTCATCTACTCCGTTGGAAACTATGACCGGCAACTCGTCGATGATATGCTGGAGTTATTGCATAGAAGAGAGCTTATTCCTGGGGAGGGTGGGGTCGTTCTCGAAGTCGGCGCCAATATCGGCACGCAGACGGTCTATTTTTGCAAATCAAGGTTTGTCGGCCGCGTGTTGGCGGTCGAGCCCGATCCCAGAAACCTCGAATACCTACGCAACAACATCGGATGGAACGGCCTCAACGACATGGTGGACGTCGTGCCGTGCGCGATCGGCGAAGCGCCGTCGCGTGGTCAACTATATCGCTCGAAAGGAAACTATGGCGGCAGCAGCCTATTCGCGGCGAACCACGACGACGCCGTTTCGGTAGATATTAAACCATTTTCCCAGATTTTGGAGACGACTGGGATCGACGAACGCAGCATATCTCTGGTTTGGATGGATATCGAAGGCGCGGAACCTATGGCGTGCCGTTCAATGTTGGGGCTTCTGGAACGGCGGGTTCCATTTATGATGGAATTTTCTCCGGCATTTTACGGTCCGGAATGTACGCGCGAGTTTATCGCTTTTCTGTCCGGCTACTATGACCGATGTTTGATCTATGATCAAAATGTCCCAAGTGAGATAAGCGTCAAGAATCTCCCTGAAGATATTTCCCAAGCCAACATCTTGCTGCTGCCGTAGGAATTCGGCCTACCCGATCCTCACCGGCACTTCATCCTTCACCTTGCGGATGGTCAGCGCGGTGCGCACCGTGTCCACGTTTGGTGTCGAGGTCAGGTCCTCGATCACGAAGTTCTGGAAGGTGCCGATGTCGCTGGTCACGCAGTGAAGCAGGAAGTCGGATTCACCCGACACCATCCAGGCTTCGCGCACGATCGGCCAGTTGCGGGTGCGCTCGGCGAAGGCCTTCAGTTCCACCTCGGCCTGGTGCTTGAGGCCGATCAGGCAAAACGCCACCACCTCCATGCCGAGCGAAGGGGCGTCCAGCAGGGCGCGGTAGCCGCGGATGATGCCGGTTTCCTCCAGGCGGCGCACGCGCCGCAGGCAGGGCGGGGCGGAAATGCCCACTCTTTGCGACAATTCGACATTGGTCATGCGGCCGTCATGCTGCAATTCGCGGAGGATTTTCCAGTCGATGGCGTCGAGGTCGGCCTTCACGGTCATGCGATCATCTCTGCGCAAGAATCTGTCGTGTTCCGGTAATTAAACGACTTTTTATCATACGCCAGCGATTTTACGTTACGCCGCGTTTCTCTTTCTCTCCTGCGACAAGCTTTCCGGGGACACTTTGCCGTTTGCCTTGCTGGCACGGCGGCCAGCACTTACATTGACGGCGCATATCGATCTGTTTTTCCTGCGGGCTGCCGGGCGGCCCGCCATCGCCAAGGCAGCGCCATGACCGTCAAGCATGCTCCCGTCCTCATCATCGGTTCAGGTCCGGCAGGCTACACGGCCGCCATCTATGCGGCGCGCGCCATGCTGAAGCCGATGCTGGTGGCGGGGCTGCAGCAGGGCGGCCAACTCACCATCACCACCGATGTCGAGAACTATCCGGGCTTCGCCGAACCGGTGCAGGGCCCGTGGCTGATGGAGCAGATGGCCAGGCAGGCCGAGCATGTCGGCGCGGAGATTGTCCACGACATCATCGTCGAGGTCGACCTCGATGCGCGTCCCTTCGTGGCGAAGGGGGATTCCGGCACCGTCTACACGGCCGATGCGCTCATCATCGCCACCGGCGCGCAAGCCAAGTGGCTCGGCATTCCCTCCGAACAGACCTTCATGGGCTTCGGGGTGTCGGCCTGCGCCACCTGCGACGGCTTCTTCTACCGCGGCAAGGACGTGGCGGTGGTCGGCGGCGGCAATTCGGCGGTCGAGGAGGCGCTTTACCTGTCCAACCTGGCGCGCAGCGTCACCGTCATCCACCGCCGCAACGATTTCCGTGCCGAGCGCATCCTGCGCGAGCGCCTGCTGGCCAAGGACAACATCAAGGTCATCTGGGATACGGTTGTGGACGAAGTCACCGGCCGTCCGGGGCAGCCCCCGCAGCCGCCTTCGGTGGAAGGGCTGAAACTGCGCAATGTGGTGACCGGCGAGGAAAGCAACCTGCCGATCGACGGCGTGTTCGTGGCCATCGGCCACGCACCCGCCGTGGAACTGTTCGCCGGCAAGCTGAAGCAGAAGCCGAACGGCTATCTGTGGACCGAGGCGGATTCCACCCGCACCAACATTCCCGGCGTGTTCGCCGCGGGCGACGTCACGGACGACATCTATCGCCAGGCGGTGACGGCGGCCGGCATGGGCTGCATGGCCGCGCTGGAAGCCGAGAAATATCTGGCGACCGTCGAAGCACACCGGGACGCGGCGGAGTAGCCGCAAAAAATCCCAACTCGTCTTTCAGACGCCGCATCACACGAGGGGAATCATGGCGCTGGATTGGGACAAGCTCAGGGTTTTTCATGCAGCCGCGCAGGCGGGGTCGTTCACCCATGCCGCCGAGACGTTGCATCTGTCGCAGTCCGCGATCTCGCGGCAGGTGAGCGCGCTGGAGCACGATGTCGGCGTGCCGCTGTTCCACCGCCATGCGCGCGGCCTGGTGCTGACCGAACAGGGCGAGATGCTCTATCGCACGGCGCATGACGTGCTGATGAAGCTGGAGTCGATCCGTTCGCGGCTGCTGGAAACCAAGGACCACCCGACCGGCGTGCTGCGGGTGACGACGACGGTCGGGCTCGGCACCGGCTGGCTCACCGAGCGCACCAAGGAGTTCATCGATCTCTATCCGGAGATCAACCTGCAGCTCGTCTTCACCAATGAGGAGCTGGACCTGACCATGCGCCAGGCCGACTGCGCCGTGCGCCTGCGCCAGCCGCAGCAGCCGGACCTGATCCAGCGGCGCCTTTTCACCGTGCACCTGCATGTCTTCGCCTCGCCGGCCTATATCGAGCGCCACGGCAAGCCGAAATCGGTGGCGGAACTCGACCAGCACCGCATCGTCACCTTCGGCGAGCCGGTGCCCTCTTATCTGGGCGGCCTCAATGCGCTGGAGACGGTGGGGCGGCCGGATGGCGAGAAGCGGCCCAGCGTGTTGCAGATCAACGACCTGATGTCGATCCGCAAGGCGGTCAAGCGTGGCGTCGGCATCGCCATGCTGCCGGACTACATGGCCGGAAAGGAGTCCGGGCTCGTCCCGATCCTCGAGGAGCTCGAAGGGCCGTCCTTCGACACGTTCTTCGTCTATCCCGAGGCGATGAAGAATCAGGCCAAGCTCAAGGCCTTCCGCGATTTCATGTTCGCCAAGGCCCGCAACTGGTCCTACTGAAGCGGGCGGCGGGTTCGGCGCTCGGGCCGGTATCGGCCGGCTTCATCCCCGCCTTGGTGCGGCCTCCGGAACAGACAGTCCTGCCTGGCAGCCGGCGCAGAAATACGCATGCCGCCGCCTCGCCACTGGTGCCCCTGCCTCGGGAGCAGGCATCCGGCCAGATTTCGTGCCTTTATTCTGGCCTTATTGCTGCATGCGATGCATTGGACCACAGATGCCGCCTTTTTGCATGCGTGCGTTGCAAAATAGATGCTTGTTTGTTGAGCAGCGGTGGCCCATATATCAGTCATCTCCTGAGCGCGTTCTCCTCCCATTAGCGCTCACGAGTGTTCCCCTCTGGAGGTTTAGCCTTTTTGGCACTTCCATCAAACTCAGCCGGATCTTCTGATCCGGCTTTTTTGTTTTTGGCTTCCGCCGGCTGATCTTCAGCTTTCTTGTCGGGTCGGTTTTCGGCCGGGCCGGGCGTTCTTCACCACCATCGAAATCTTCGTAGCCCGCCACAGGAGCAAACGTCGACATGCTCGTCGACATGCTCGCATGACGGTGGGCCGCCGGTTTCGCCGCCCTTGCAAGCCGGCGAACGCATCCATGGGTGCTCGCGATGTCCAGGGGCAGCGCGTAACGGTCATGTAACCCCTGTAACGTGACCGCAAAGGCGAATCTTCACTACACAGGACAAGGACGCGGCAGGCTTCGGGGATGGGGGCATCTTCCGGAGCCGGGTCTCAGGTGACGGCCGCGTCCATCCGGTTTCCTGCCGGCGTTGCCGGCAGGCACGATGCGGCGGACCTGCCGTTTTCCTCCCCGGGGACGGTCCGCAACAAACGGCGGCAGTATCATCTGCCGCCGTTTGTTCATGCCGGACCATGCGCTGCGGCGTGTCAGGCCGCCTTGCCGGCTGCGTTCATCACGTCATCGGCCAGCCGGCCTGTCAATTCAGCCATGTGGCTGAAGCTTGCGACATAGGTGGCGACGCCCGCGGTTGCCGAGCGCAGTTCGACGATCAGGTCGCCCATCTCCGCCTGCGGCATGGTCGCCTCCACCACATCCCAGCCCGGCCAGCCGTGGCGGGCGTCATAGCCCAGTATCTGGCCGCGCCGTTGCGGGATGAGGGCGATGATGCGCGCCGTCGCATCCGAGGGGGTGAAGATCTCGACCTTCATGATCGGCTCCAGCAGCACCGGCGAGCATGCGGCCATGCCTTCCTTCATGGCGAGCCGCGCCGCCATCTGGAACGCCATATCGGAGGAATCGACCGTGTGGTAGGAGCCGTCGCTGAGATTGACGGCGATGTCGACCACCGGAAAGCCCAGCGGGCCGCTTTTCAGGTAGTCGCGTATGCCGGCCTCGACCGAGGGGATGTATTGCTTCGGCACCACGCCGCCGCTGATCGTGTCGGTGAACTCGAAGCCGCTGCCGCGCGGCAGCGGCTTGATCTCGATCACCACGTCGCCGAACTGGCCGTGCCCGCCGGACTGCTTCTTGTGGCGGCCGCGCTGCTGCGTTCCCTTGCGGATGGTTTCCCGGTAGGGCACCGCCGGCGCGTGGCCTTCGACGGCGATCTGATTACGGCCTTCCAGCCGTTCGCGCACCACCCGCAGATGCATTTCGCCATGGCCGGACAGAACCGTTTCGGCCGAATCCTGGTTGTGGGCGAGGCTGAGCGAGGGGTCTTCCTCGGCCAGCCGCTGGACCGCGGCCGAAAGCTTCACGTCGTCCTTGCGTTCCTTGGGGCGCAGGGCAAAGGCGTAGACCGGTTTCGGCGGCGTCAGTTCGATCAGCGGCGCCCTGCCGCCCTTCGCGGAGGTCAGGGTCTGGCCGGTGCGGGCGCCGTCGAGCTTGCCCACCGCCACCGTGTCGCCGGCCACGGCCTGGCCGAGCTTGGTCTGGTCCTTGCCGAACATGCGGTAAAGGCCGGAAACCTTGTTGACCTCGCCGTCGGGCAGGTAAAGCTCCCCGCCATCCGCCAATTGGCCGCACAGCACGCGCGAGACGGAAAGCTTGCCGCCGTGCGGCGTGTAGATCGTCTTCATCACCTGCACCAGCGTGGCGCGCTCGTCGTCGCCCACGCCGAGCCGCCGGCGCGTCGCCTCGACGTCCGGCGCGTCGTGGCGGATCGCTTTCAGCAGGCGCAGCACGCCATTGCCCTTTTCGGCCGTGCCGAGCAGGACCGGCGTCACCCGCCCTTCGCGCAGATCGGCGGCGAGGTCATCGAACACCGCATCGCGCGGCGGCTCGATCTCCTCCAGCAATTGCTCCATCAACTCGTCATTGTGGTCGGCCAGCGTCTCGAGCATCGAAAAGCGCGCCTCGATCTCGCGCGCCTTCTCGTCGCCGGGAATCTCGGCCACCTCGCTCTCGGCATATTCGCGGTAGATGTAGGCGCGCTCCAGCGCCAGGTCGATCGAGCCGATGACGACGCCGTCCTTGCGCAGGGGAATCTGGCGCAGCAGCAGCGGCACCGAGCTTGCCGGCTGCAATGTCTTGAGCGCTTCGCGAACGCCGGTCGTCGCCTTCTCGACCTTGTTGAGGAACAGGATGCGCGGCACGCCGAGTTCGTCGAGGCGGCGCATGATGAGTTGCAGGGCCGGTATCTTCTTCTCGTCGGGCTCGGCCACGACGATCGCGGCGTCGCATGCGGCAAGCACCGGCTCGGCCTCGAAGGCGAACTCGATCGAGCCGGGGCAGTCGACGAAGGTCAGCGTGTCGCCCATGAAGTCGACGGTGGCGAAATTGGCCTCGACGCTCATGGCGTGTTCGCGGGCTTCGGGAGAGTGGTCGGAAACGGTGTTGCCCGAGGCGGTGGGATTCTGGCGGGCAATGGCGCCCGTGCGGGCGAGAATGGCTTCGAGAAGTGTCGTCTTGCCGCTTGAGAAGGGACCGACGATGGCAATGCATTTCGGTCCCGTACGTCGTCCTCCGGCGCGATTACCCATGGCTGACCTCCGCTCAGGCATTTTTGAAGGGAGCGGCGGCCGGCCTGGCGGCCGTCGCGCGGCGGCAGCTTCGTGGCGCGGCTGCCTGCCGTGAAGCATGGTCACATGGCTTTGCAGGAAGGACAAGTAGGCTTTGCAGGCAGGGCAAGTGGATCAGGCGCGAAGCGGGCTTGCCGCGCATCCTCGCTTCGGCTGAAATGAGACAAAGGAGAGAGCCGATGAAGATCATTCGTGGCGGCAGCGTGCCGACCGTCATTGCCTCCGATGCCTATTTCACCGGCCGGGTCACCCAGACCCCCATCGTCGAGGCGGAAGCGCCGGCGCGGCTGCGGGCGGTTTCGGTGAGTTTCGAGCCCGGCGCACGCACGCACTGGCACACCCACCCGCTCGGCCAGACGCTCCACGTTGTGGCGGGCGCCGGGCTGGTTCAGGTGTGGGGCGAGCCGATCCAGCAAATCGGTGTCGGGGACACGGTCTGGTTCCCGCCCGGCGAGAAGCACTGGCACGGCGCCGGGCCGCAGACGGCCATGACCCACATCGCCATGCAGGAAGCGCTGGACGGCAAGGCCGTCGACTGGCTGGAGCCGGTCGACGACGCGCAATATGGCGGGTGAGGGGAACCCCGGATGGCCGGCACGTCGTCACGGATTGCCGCCTTTGTCGAAGCCCTTCCCCTGAAGCGCGGGATGCGGGTTCTGGAGATCGGGTGCGGCCCCGGCGTGGCCGCTCGCGAGGCGGCCAGGCGCATAGGCGATGGGTTCGTCCTGGCCATAGACCGGTCCGAGAAGGCGGTCGGCCTGGCCCGCGCGGGATCGGTTTCCGAGATGGCTTCGGGCCGGCTCGATTTCAGGTGCGTTGCGATCGAGGACTTCGTGGCGGAGGCCGGCGAGGAGCCCTTTGATCTGGCGTTTGCCATGCGGGTCGGCGCGCTCGACGGGCGCCATCCGAAAGCGGCGCCCATGGCCTTGCTGCGCATCAAGGCAGCCTTGAAGCCCGGCGGCCGCCTGTTCATCGACGGCGGCGATCCCTTGAAGGAAATCGATCCTGACAGCGGATGACGACCCTTGATCCGGACCCATGCGGCCGTTGCGCTTGATTGTCCGTGCCCTGTCGGGCTAGGCTCCATCATCGACCGAGTGGCAACTAGGGTTCCGGGCGGCATGTCCGCTGCTGGACCGAGCGTTGCAGAGACCGCGGGAATTTCCGCGGCTGCACCCAAGGGATAAAACACCAGGGGAGGAGACGTCGAGATCAACCGGCGCCACAGGCGCGCAAGGGGGTCTCAATGACGCTGTCCTCGCTGCTTTTCGTCGTTCTGGCATCGCTCATCCACGCGAGCTGGAACCTGCTCGCCAAACGCGCGGCCTCGGTCGGCCCGGTTTTCGTGTTTGCCTACAACCTCGTTTCCTGCATCGGCTACGCGCCGTGGGTGCTTTACGTCCTGGGGCAGGGCCACATCGCGTGGAGCGGCGCCGGGGTCGGCTTCGTGCTTCTCAGCGGTGTCATCCATCTGGCCTACAGCCTGTGCTTGCAGCGGGGCTACCAACTGGCCGATTTTTCGGTGGTCTATCCGGTGGCAAGGGGCACCGGCCCGATGCTGTCGACGATCGGCGCTTTCCTGATCCTCGGGGAGATGCCGACCGGCGTGGGGCTGGTTGGGCTGGTGCTGGTGGTCGCCGGGATCGGGCTCATCGCAACGCGGGGCGACCTCTCGGCATTCCGGCGGCCGGGCGGCCAGTCCGGCGTTCGCTGGGGCACGACCACCGGCGGGCTGATCGCGTCCTATACGGTGGTCGATGCCTATGCGGTCAAGGTGCTGGGCATCGCCCCCGTCGTGCTCGACTGGTTCTCCAACCTTTTGCGGTTCTTCCTGCTGGGCCCCTTCGTCGTCGCGCATCCGCGCCGGGCCCTGAAGGCCATGCGCGGCTTCTGGTGGACCGCCGTCGCGGTCGGCCTGCTGTCGCCCCTGTCCTATATCCTCGTTCTGGCGGCCTTGGGATCGGGCGCACCCCTCAGCCTGGTCGCGCCGATGCGGGAGATGTCCATGATGGTGGGGACGCTGATGGGGATGTTCTTCCTGAGGGAAATCGTCGGGCCCTGGCGCCTCACCGGATGCGCGGTCCTCATCGCCGGCGTGATCCTTCTCGGGGTCGGATAAGAAAAGCCCGGCGCGAGGCCGGGCTTTTGGAGTCTTTTGAATCGCTTGCGCCGATCAGCTCAGGCTGGCCGTGAAGCGCTGGATGCGCGTGCAGGCTTCCTCCAGCAGCGCATCCGACGTGGCATAGGAGATGCGGAAGTTGGGGCCGAGGCCGAAGGTCGAACCGTGCACCACGGCCACGCCTTCCGCCTCCAGCAACTCGGAGACGAAGGTCTCGTCGGTGTCGATCACCTTGCCCGAGGGGGCCGCCTTGCCGATCAGTTCCTGGCAGGACGGATAAACGTAGAACGCGCCTTCCGGCGTCGGGCAGGTGATGCCGCGCGCCTGGTTGAGCATCGAGACGACGAGGTCGCGCCGGCCCTGGAAAACCGCCTTGTTCTTCGCGATGAAGTCCTGCGGGCCGTTCAGCGCCTCGACCGAAGCCCACTGCGCGATGGAGCAGGCGCCCGAGGTCTGCTGGCCCTGGATCATGTCCATGGCCTTGATGAGCTGGATGGGGCCTGCGGCATAGCCGATGCGCCAGCCGGTCATCGCATAGGCCTTGGACACGCCGTTCATGGTCAGCGTGCGGTCGTAGAGGTTGGGCTCCACCTCGGCGATGGTCCTGAAGACGAAGTCGCCATAGGTCAGGTGCTCGTACATGTCGTCGGTCAACACCCACACATGCGGGTGCTTCAGGAGCACGTCGGCCAGCGCACGCAGTTCGGCTTCGGCATAGGCCGCGCCCGAGGGGTTGGACGGTGAGTTCATCACCAGCCACTTGGTCTTCGGGGTGATCGCCTTCTCCAGCGCCTCGGCTGTCAGCTTGAAGCCGTTGGCGATCGAGGTTTCGGCAAAGGTCGGCGTGCCGCCGCACAGCGCCACCATCTCCGGGTAGCTCACCCAGTAGGGACGCGGGATGACGACCTCGTCGCCGGGGTTCAGCGTCGCCATGAAGGCGTTGAACAGGATCTGCTTGCCGCCGGTACCGACGATGGTCTGCTCCGGCTTGTAGTCGAGGTTGTTCTCGCGCTTGAACTTCCTGGCGATCGCCTCGCGCAGCGGCGCGATGCCCGACACCGGCGGGTACTTGGTCTCGCCGCGGCGGATCGCCTCGATGGCGGCGTTCTTGATGTTGTCCGGCGTATCGAAATCGGGCTCGCCCGCGCCGAGCCCGATGACGTCGCGCCCGGCGTTTTTCAGCTCGCGCGCTTTCTGCGAGACCGCGATGGTCGCGGAAGGCTTCACGCGGGAAAGGGCGTCGGCAAGAAAGGCCATTTGGACGTCTCCGATATATGGCTGGACGGGGAAAAATGCTGCACGCCTCTAATGTCGCATCGTGCTGTCGAGTGCAAGCATTGTTCGCTGCTGGCGCAATGGTTGCCGGGTCTTAAAGGGCCGGATTAACGCGGGTTAAACCGCTTTTAAGCGTTTCGTGACAGTTTGGACGAATCCCGCGAAGCGAAGGGAAAGATCGTAAGGGTGGAGCGCAGGGCAGGCCTATCTCATATCGAGCGCGAGGCGGATGGCACCGCGATCGGGCGGTGGGGGCCTTTCACGCTCAGGACCGCCTTCCAGCCGATCTTCGCCTTCCATGAAGGCAAGCTGCGCGTCGAGGCATTCGAGGCGCTGGTGCGTCCGTTCCGCAACGGGGAGCCGGAGACGCCGCCGGCCTTCTTCGCCACCTGCAATGCCAGCGACAGGTTGCAGGTCGAGGAACTGACGCGGACGCTGCACCTGCTGAATGCCGGGGTGTGCCTGCCTGAAGGCGTCATGCTTTTCATCAACATCGATCCGTCGGTTTTCACCGAGCAGGACATCGGTGACACCACGCTGCGCAACATGCGGCTGGTGCTGAGCAGCGTCGGCATTGCGCCGGCCCGCGTCGTGTGCGAGGTCACGGAGAACCCGACCGGGTCGCAGGAGGCCTTCTACAGTTTCGTCACCGGCCTGCGCGGCAACGGCTTTCGCATCGCCGTCGACGACTACGGCGCCGATGAATCCGACATCAGCCGCATCAAGGATCTGATGCCCGATATCGTCAAGTTCGATGCGGTCTGGATCAACCGGCTGATGGAATCCGATGTCGGTTTCGCCTTGCTGGCGACCATGGTCAGATCGTTCGAGGAGCAGGGCATCCGCACGGTGTTCGAAGGCATCGAGGAGGACTGGCAGATCGAACTGGCCGAAAAATCCGGCGCTTCCATGGTGCAGGGTTTCGTGCTGGCGCGGCCGGTGATGGCCTCGCCCGAAATGAAGGGGGCAGGTACGCCACCCCCGGAACCGGAGCCGGAGGAACAGCTCAAGCCGGCGGCGCCACGGTCCGGCCCGCAACATCCGCCCGGAAGGACATTCGGCCGGCGGGTGGTGCGATGACAGCCGGAAACAGACGCCGGCGCATGGTCGCGGATGCCATATTCGCCGATGAGATCGGCATCGAATATGCCGTGCACGAGGATTTCCGGCTGCGCAGCACCTACCAGCCGATCTTTGCGCCGCGCGGCGAGCTGTTGCGCATGGTGGCGGTGGAAGCGGCCGTCGAGGCGCATCACCGGGGGTGCAGCGTTTCGCCAGCCATCTTCCTCGACGCGGTTCTGCCGGGGGAGCGTCCCTTCGTCGATGCGCTGTGCCGCACGCTGCACCTGCGCAATTTCCGCAATATCGGCCTGGACGGGCTGAAGCTGTTTTTCGGCTTCGACCTCGACGTCAATGACGGGGCGGGGCGCACGGTTTCCGAATTGCGGCTGATGGCCGGCCGGCTGGACGAGCTGGGCCTGCATCCGGGGCAGGTGATGTGCCAGGTTGCAGGGGGGCATGCGGACGAGCCGGGCCTCCTGTGCGAGGTGGCTTATGAAATGCGCGCCAGCGGGCTTGGCGTGGTCCTGTCCGGCTTCGGCACCGGCCATGAGAGCGAGCAGCAGGTCGACGTGATCCGGCCGCATGTCGTGCGGGTCGACGGGCCGCTCTTCGCGCTGCTGTGCTCCTATCCGGCCGCCGGGCACCTGTTCGGGCGGCTGGTGTCCATGCTTCAGGATGCCGGGGTCGAGGTCCTGGTGGAAGGTATCGAGACGGCGCGGCAGTTGCGCATGGCGCTGGAAGCCGGCGCCGACCTGCTGCAAGGCCTGCTTCTGGCAAGGCCGCTTGCCGCGGGCGCGTTCTTCGACGAAAGCCCGCTGGTGATCGACCGGCTCCTGCCCGGGGCGGATGCGGCCATGGCGCTGCGGCCGGATCGGGGCAGGTGAAGCTTTTTTTGATGCTTCCAGCAAATTAAGTCATTGGAACCCGGCGTCCGCGCCGCGCAATATGCGCGCCAACGGAGCGATGCCCATGCCCAGACTTTACGGAATGATCGACAGCGGCAATTGCTACAAGCCGCGGCTCTTGATGGCCAAGCTCGGCCTGCCCTTCGCCCATGTCGAGGTGAGTTCCCGCACCGGCGCCACCCGCACGCCCGACTACAAGGCGCGCAATCCCAATGCCATGGTGCCCCTGCTGGAGCTGGACGACGGCAGGGCGATCGCGGAATCGAACGCCATCCTGCTTTATCTCGCCGAGGGCACGCGGTTCCTTCCGTCCGACCGCTACGAGCGGGCCTTGGCCTATCAGTGGCTGTTCTTCGAACAGTACAGCCACGAGCCCTATATCGCCGTGCGCAAGGCGCTGCTGACCTTTCCCGAACGCGCCGCGGATGCGACACCGGAACGGCTGGCGCTGACGCTGGAGCGGGGCAACAAGGCGCTTTCGGTGATGGATGGGCATCTTTCCACCCGCGATTTCTTTGCGGGCGGCGGCATCAGCGTGGCGGACCTGGCGCTTTATGCCTACACCCACAGCGCGGGGAAGGGCGGCTTCGACCTCGACGCCTATCCCCATGTGGTGGAATGGCTGCGGCGGGTCGAGACCGATCCGGGGCATGTTCCGGCCGAGTGGCTGCCGCCGGCCTGAAACGCCGGCGTGAAAAAGGCGGGCAAAGCCCGCCTTTTCCTATTCGATGGGGTCAGGTGGCCTGACAGGGAGCTTTCTGGCCGGGCCGGCAGCAATCCGCTGCTTCGGCTGGTCGGTTTCTTCAAGCTCCGGCGCGCTTCCCTCGCGACCGCCAGTACATTCGTGGCTTGCCGCGCGGTCCGGGTCGATCACCCGGCGCGCGCTCGCGCAGGGTCAGGCCGCCTGCAGAGATCCAGCGGACGACTTGCCGGTACGGCGGTCCTGCTCGATCTCGAAGGTGACTTTCTGGCCGTCGGCGAGCGAGGTCAGACCTGCGCGCTGCACGGCGGAGATGTGGACGAAAACGTCCGGACCACCATTGTCGGGCTGGATGAAGCCATAACCCTTGGTGGCGTTAAACCATTTCACGGTTCCGGTTGCCATATTGCGTATTCCTTCAAGTTGGCTGCTTTGTCTGTGACCGGAAAACCATCCGGCCGGTGGTATCGAGATTTTGCAGATAGACGGCAGCAAGCTCGTAGGAACGCGCGGCCCGGATCGATCGGCCGAAATATCAACGAGCCGCATATAGCGTTTGCTTGCGGCCAAAACAAGGGGCTGCGATAAACGGGCTTCTGCCGCCTTGCGGAACAAGGCCCGCCGGGACGGCGTTTCAGGAGCCTCGCATTGCGGAGGACGAAAATGACCAAACTTCCCTTCGGCAAGACGTTTCACCTTGGCAAGATCGCTGTTCTCGGGCTGGGCCTGAGCCTGCTTGCGGCCGAGGCGCATGCCGTCTCACGCTACGACCCGACGCGCATGAGCTGCGACGGCGTGCAGGTCCGCGTCGCCCGCGAGGGCGCGGTGATCCTGCGCTACCGCTCGCCCCGCAACCCCAGCCTGCCGCTCTACGACCGCTATGTGAGCGACAGCCGCTTCTGCCCGGCCGGACAGGTGCGGGCCCGCGCCTATGTGCCGAGCGCCGACACGCGCTCGTGCCCGGTCTACAAATGCAAGCAGCCGGAATTCGAGCGGCGCGGCCGGATCTGGATGTTCGGGCGGGACTGACGGCTGGAGCCTGGTTTCCTTGGCTGCATTTGTGCAACGCCAGGCGGTTGCGTCTGGCATGCAAAATGCTCAAAAGCCGAACGACGTCTGGGCGGGCGGCGGCGGGCCGACCCGCACGCCCTCCAGCGCCAGCATCTTTTCCTTGGTCGCCGAGCCGCCGGGGGCGGAAAAGCCGCCGATCTTGCCGCCGGCCGCCACGATGCGGTGGCAGGGCACCACCAGCGGCACCGGATTGGCGCCGAGCGCCGCCCCGGTTTCGCGCGCCATGCCCTCATGCCCGGCGCGGCGGGCAAGCTCGCCATAGGTGACGGCCTCGCCGAAGGCCAGCCGGCGCGCGGCGGCGTAGATGTCGAGCCGGAAGGCGTCGATGCCGGAAAGGTCGACCGGCACGGCGGAGAAATCGATATCGGCACCGGCGAAATAGGCCCTGATCGCCTCCACCAGCTCCGCAACCCAGCCTTGCGGCTGGGCGACGGCGGGACCGTGGCCGGCCAGCCGCCGCTCGACGCCGGCGCGGCTTTTCTCCGGCAGGCAGAGCCGCGTGATGCCGGTTTCGCTCCAGGCAAAGCCGGTGAAGCCCATCTGCGTTTCGAAGACGGTATGGCCGGCGGTTTTGTCGGAATTGTTACGCATTGTTACATTATCTCATCTGCCTGCCGTGGCCGCCACCCGAAAACAGCACATCCGCAGGTTGCCCGCCGGAATCGGCTGGTGTAAGGAGCGATTAACCGATCAACGGACTTGTACCGCTCTTGCCAGCGAAGCTCAAAATCGTCGCCTTTGGCATGGTGCTGGCCGCTTTTGGCCTTTCCGGCTGCACGACCACGTCGCAGACCACCCAGAACCTTGTCGAGACGAGCGAAGCGGAGGCCGACGCCGGCTTCGTGGTGCCGCTGCCCGAGACGGTGGCCGTGCTGCCCGAGAGCGCTTTCGCCGATGCTTCCCGCAACGCCGATCTGGCCGCTTTCCCAGCGCCCGCGCAGCCCGGCGAGACCGCGCCGGTGATGGCGCTGGCCGCCGCGCCCGCG